>JACCDH011365313.1_pt1 | contig 30301 bp, 25 predicted proteins | sample 7442481 | NCBI WGS metagenome assembly JACCDH01 (sample SAMN15323433, study PRJNA562643) | freshwater metagenome | isolation source: river surface water | place: USA:Blue River Watershed | collected 2017-08-15
GTGGTTGGTCTTATGCCACACCCTGAGCACGCGGTTGAACCTGGCTTTGGCCCAGACACCGATATCGCTACCCGCTCGGGAGTAGATGGTTTGAAGTTTTTCCAGTCTGTATTGAAGGCCCTGGTGAATAGCTGATGAGTAAAAGACCAACCAATGTCGACACCGTCGCAGATGCCATCGCCCAGGACAAGCAGCAGCCCTGGAAAGAACTTGGCCTCAAAGAAGACGAATACCAAAGCATCAGAAGCATTCTCGGCAGACGCCCAACCTCCTCCGAGCTTGCGATGTATTCGGTGATGTGGTCTGAGCACTGCAGCTACAAGTCCTCCAAGATCTACCTTCGCCAGTTTGGTGAGAAGGTAACCGACGAGATGAAAAAAGACCTCATGGTCGGTATGGGTGAGAACGCCGGTGTTGTGGATATCGGTGAGGGTCTAGCGGTCACCTTCAAGGTTGAAAGCCACAACCACCCCAGCTACATCGAGCCATTCCAGGGTGCTGCCACCGGTGTCGGTGGCATTGTCCGTGACATCTTGACCATGGGTGCCAGGCCAATTGCGGTTATGGACCAACTGAGATTCGGTGCACCAAACGACCCAGACACCGCACGCGTTGTCCACGGCGTCACCTCCGGCATCTCGTTCTATGGCAACTGCCTGGGACTTCCAAACATCGGTGGCGAGACTGTCTTTGACAAGGTCTACCAGGGCAACCCACTGGTAAACGCACTAGGCGTTGGTGCCATGAAGCACGAAGACCTAAAGCTTGCCAAGGCATCAAACCCGGGTGATCTAGTAATTCTGTTTGGTGCTAGAACCGGTGGCGATGGCATTGGTGGCGTTAGCGTTCTAGCCTCTGAAACCTTTGACTCGACCGGACCAACCAAGCGCCCAGCGGTGCAGGTTGGTGACCCATTTGCCGAGAAGGTACTTATTGAGTGCTGCCTCGAACTCTTCTATGCAGGTGTAGTTGCTGGTATTCAGGACCTAGGTGGAGCAGGTATCTCCTGCGCCACCTCAGAACTCGCCTCCAACGGAGGCAAGGGCATGCGGGTTCAGTTGCAGAACGTGCTACTTCGTGATGACTCACTAACCCCAGAAGAGATTCTGATGAGTGAGTCTCAAGAGCGCATGATGGCAATCGTGCCAACCCAAGACCTGAAGGCATTCGAAGCGATTGTGAACAAGTGGGAAGTTGAGTACTCGGTTCTCGGTGAGGTAATCGACGAGGACCGCCTGTACATCAACTGGGGTGACAAAGAGATCGTCAACGTTCCACCAAGAACTGTGGCACACGATGGACCGGTCTACCACCGCCCAGTCGAATACCCAAAGTATCAAGACGCTCTAAACGCCAATAGCTCAAGCGCTCTACCAAGGGAAACTGCCCCGGCAGAGCTGGCAAAGCAGATCTTGGCAATTGTCACCAGCCCAAACCAGGCAGATAAGTCTTGGATCACCGCGCAGTATGACCGCTATGTGATGGGCAACACCGCGCTCTCCATGCCAGATGATGCCGGCATGATTCGCGTCAGCGAAGAGACCGGTCTCGGCATCACCCTGGCAACCGATGCCAACGGTAAGTACTGCCAGCTAGATCCATATCACGGAGCCCAGCTAGCACTAGCCGAGGCATATCGAAACGTTGCAGTAACTGGAGCCAAGCCAAAGGCGGTAACCAACTGCCTGAACTTCGGAAGCCCAGAAAACCCTGAGGTGATGTGGCAGTTCAAGCAGGCAACCGCAGGTCTTGCCGATGCCTGCATGGAACTAGGCATCCCAGTCACCGGAGGAAACGTTTCGTTCTACAACCAAACCGGTGACGTCGCAATCTACCCAACCCCGGTGGTTGGTGTTCTCGGTGTTATCGACAACGTTGCAAGACGCATTCCTTCCGGCTGGCAAGACGAAGGCAACAACATCTACCTGCTTGGAACCACCAAAGATGAGCTAGATGGTTCGGCCTGGGCCGAGACCATTCACCAGCACCTGGGTGGTAAGCCACCTGTTGTTGACCTAGCTGCAGAGCGAAAGCTTGCCGACCTCATGCACGGAGCAGCTATCCAGGGCATGATCGAGGCAGCTCACGATATCTCTGAGGGTGGCTTGGCAATTGCAATTGTTGAGGCAGCCCTGAGATTCAACGTTGGTGCCAGAATCTGGTTGGACGAGTTACTCGAGCGCGACAACCTAGACCTAACCGCAGCGCTTTTCTCTGAATCTCAGGCAAGAGTGATTGTGAGCGTTGGTCGTGAGGATGACGTCAAGTTCCAGTCACTCTGCGAAGCAAGAGGTGTACCGGTTCTAAGAATCGGTGTCACCGACAAGTCCTCTCAAGCTATCGACATCAAGGACCTAGCTACCTTCGAACTCAACAAGGTTCGTGATGGCTGGACTAGGACCTTGCCTGAACTATTTGGCTAAAGTCTTCGATTAGTCGAGGGGTCTCCGAGTTCTCATTTAGATATCTCGCAAGTTCTGGATGAATGAGATTTGCCAGCGTTATCAGATCTTGCCAATCTCGATGCAAGTTCCTATGAATCACGCGATGCTGGTGGGCCAGGCGATTTCTCAAAGTCCTAAGGCGGTCAGCTAGCGGTCTAACTCGACGGATGTTTCGATCTTTCAAACCGAAGAAAGCTGATAAGAGATCGCCATGTATGGCGAGGTATTTCTTCCCTAGGAAACTTAGCCAGAATCCAAGACTCAGGTCTGCAACTATGTCATTCCACGAGTATTGGTCTTTCGACCGGCCAACCCTTTGCTTTGCCTCATCTAGCATTCTTCGATATTCTCGGCCGCCGGTTTCGGAAAAATAGCCTGAACTATCAATTAGCCAATGGGCATCATGACCTCTGGTCTGGCTGCGCTTTTGCAGCGCCTCGTTCATCAGGTTCCGAATCGCGAGCTCGATGTGACTGATGTCAAACAACAACGAAGCGGTTAGTTTTTGATTCCAAGTAGCCAATTCCTCGAGGGTTAACTCTGAATTGACTCTGAAATAAGACTCAGCCCTTGGTGCGCCAAGCCAATTTCTCCACAGTTCATCCATCGCTACTTGATTCACGGTCTTTTGCCACCTAAACTCTGATCAGCGCCCCGGAACAGGTCCCTGTAACACGAAAGTGTCGATCAAACCCCCGGGGCCCCGCCATTTAATCCCACTGGCCTCTTGGCCACAAGACAGCCTGATTCAAGCTGTGGATAACCGAGAATTGAGCAACCCCAGGGCCTACCGCCCAAGCCCCACCAAGCGATACCATTGCCTAATTCACTCGAAGGTTTCTATGAACATCAAATACATCGCAGCCCTATCCTCCCTTGCGCTACTTTCCGGCTGTGCTACTGGCCCATCAATGACCGATGCGGAGAGCTGCAAGCTAATCGACGGTGCGATCAGCTCGATGATGTTCACTTTCGATGACCCGCAGGCAACTCCAGAGTCAGCAACCGAAGTATTTACTAAAGCAGCAGCAGACCTAACCGCAGCATCCGAAGGCTCTGAGGGAGAGAAGGCTCAGTGGGCTGCCAGCATGAGCGCCCTGGCTAGTTACCTAAACCAGAACATCGCAGACAGCGATGGCGATGCCATGCTCCAGACCCTAGACGCACTGTTTATTGGTTTTGGTGAGTCAACCGACTATTGCGCCGAATAATTAGCTTTTCAGCGTCTTTGCCAAATACCCGGCAATAACCAAAGCCAATGCCGGATACATCATTGCCATGGGCAATGTGATGGCATCTGACAAGATGCCAACCAGTGATGGCCCAATAAAGTAAGCGCCAATCGAGATAACCCCAACCCTGGCAATACCAATAGAAGGTGCAATGCCTTTAATTGAGGCAGCACCAACAATGAATGCCGGGAACATCGGACCGATAGCAATACCAGCCCAGAAGAAACCAAAGTTCACAATCACCAAAGCCAAAAGTGGGCTCTCACTACTCAGCCAAACTCCAAGCAGTATTGATGCTCCCCAAACTAAGCCGCCACCAACACCCAAATACCTAACCACTCGGTAAGCACCAAAGCTCTCCAACCAGCGATCACCCAAGAACCTAGATATCAACATCGCAGCACCAAAGGTTGCAAACGCCGAGGCATTGAAGCCTTTCTCGATGCCCATCCAGTCCCGCAGTAGTAGCGCTCCCCAGTCGGCAGCAGCCCCCTCGGCAATAAACGATGCAGCACTTCCAATACCCATAAACCAAAGCGGCAAAGTCGCAAGCGCAAACCATGGCACCGAATTACTGGTCACCTCATCATTCACACCTGCGTGACCATCAAGCGATGGTGGCAACAGCTTTCGAACCGCAATCAAAAACACCACAAAACCAAACCCGGCAACAATCAATAGGTTTTGCTGCGGAGTCAAAAGATAAGCAACCGTTGCACCAAACACAGTGGCAACCAAAGTCCCCAAGCTCCACATGCCATGAAACGAAGCCATGTAGCCCTTGGCCAACAACTTCTCAATCGCAACTCCCTGGGCATTGCCACCAACATCCAGTGCTGCATAGGAGAAGCCCAACACAAACAAACCAATGACTAAAACAAAGGCATTGTTGCTCAACCCCATAATCACAACACCCAAAGGCACCACAAACGCAGAGAAATACATTGCCGGCCGAGAGCCAAAGCGGTGAATCAATCTGCCGGCAAGCTGAGCCCCTACCACCGCACCAACCGAGCTTGAGATCAGGACCAATCCAAACTGAGTATCACTAAGCCCATTGGCTTCTTTGATCTCAGGAATACGTGGCACCCAGGCCATCGAGACAACACCCATCACAAAGAACATCAGCCATAGCGAGTTGCGGGCGGAGGTGGCAATTGGGGAAGTCACCTGCTTAGGGTAGCCCCATTGCTGACTTCTATCCTGAACCTGATCGGATTAGATATCCTTATGCAGCCAAGGCAAGATCGGGCTTGATGTAAAGGACCTGGGCGCCAGAAACTCGCATCGCAAATGCAATTGCAGTTGGCTGAGAAACGACCACTACGTTTTTGAGCAGGCTCTTTAAGTGAGTTACGAATGGTGCTAACCCGCCATCGCCGCTGGCAACAACAACCTTGTCAAAGCGCGACTCGAGGTGATCGTCAACAATCGCCTCGGCTAGAAGAATGTCTGCACCATCGTGCCCCTCGTGGACCTTCAAAGTTGCACCCTGCCAACCGAAGGCAACCGCTTCAAGATTGCTCTTCGAGCTCACGGTCACGAGGAACTGATCGTTTTCTCCTGGATTCATGAGTGCTAGGTAACTACGGCGGGCTTCTTTTACTTGCTCGAAGGTTGGATTTGGAGCCATGCTTAGGTTTTCGATGTCAATAAGGTGCATGGTGCGTGCTTTGCGGATAGAAGCTAGCGTCTTCTTGTTCATTTAGTTCTCCCTTGCTCGTTGGTAGAGAGAAGCTAGAACAAGGGTCTGACATTTTTATCTCAAGCGATACTCGCCAAGCTTGACCCGCTTCAAACCTGCGCAGTTATCCAGAATGTCTTCTAACTCAGGATCGCCAATTGTTCTGACCCGACTTTCACCAGAAACCCCATAGAAAACCGAGAACAGGTCAACCGCACTGAAAAGAATCTGGGGAAGACGGTCGACTGGGACCGGCCCAACCCCAAAGCTCTTGGTTCTCTTGGATTCCTCAATCTGAAAACCTAAACGGAGCCAACTTAAGTCTTCTGAACCAGGTTCGATCTCTTGGGCAACTTTCCCCAATGCGGAAACGAAGACGTCTGGCTGTTGTGAAGATTGGATAGTCAGGGGCTTTAGCCTGCCGATTATTAACGTCGGGTCCTCGCCGTAACTCGACTTCGTCTTTGGGTTCTTGAAATGAATCATGAACAAATCCGTCTCGTCAAGCTTCTCTGCACGTTGCATGATTGCCTGAATTAGAGGCTCCCAATTAGGCAGAGTGACAACCTCGCTCTCTAATTTGGCAACAGCGTTTGCGGCTCGACGGGAAAACAACTTGCTTAGAAAGCCAGGCTGCTTCATCGAGGAATCTCAATGTTCAGGGTTTCGGCCAACTTTTCGAACATCAACTTTTTGATGCGCTCGATCCTCTCAAGCTCAGGCTTGTTCTCTCCCCATTCGGAAGCATCGATCTCCGAGAACACTTGCTTGGCTTCGGTGTGCTCGCCGATTTCAAATAGACACTCAGCAAGGCTCGCCATTGCTGACCTTGCCGAGAAGCTGTCCTCATAGCTAATGGCTCGGTTGAGAATGTCTCGCCAAAGCGCAGCGGCTTCAACAAAGGAGCCTTCGTTCATTAGTCGCTCGGCGGTAACTGAGTTTGCCATGAGGACATTTAGCTGCTCGCCAGCGGCCTCGAAATAGGCTGCCGCTCGATTCAGTAGACCTTGAGCTTCGGTTTGGTCAGCCTCAAGATCTCTAAACATCAGCGAGTAGGCAAGCTGAACTTCAGCCATACCCGCTCTAGACCAGTCCTGGTTCTCCCTGAACAACCGGATAGCTAGGCGAAGCGGAGCTTCGGCCTGCAGATACTTACCAGCTAGGTTGAGTGTCCAACCCAGGCGGTAGTTCATGTGAGCAATGCGCTCATCTTTCTCTAGGAAAGTGAAGACTTCGAGAGAGTCTTTGATGTGCATTAGAGCCTGGTCAAAATCACCCAGCTCAATAAGTGCTGATGCCATGCGGTCTTTGGATCTAGCCGATCCATATGCGTCGCCACCAGACTGGAAGATGTTGAAGGCTCTAATAAAGCACTCGAGAGCCTTTGTTTGCCTAGCTTCGACACCGTGGAGTTCTCCCAGGCTGAGGCAGTTATTGCCTGCCTGAAAGAACTCTTCGATCTCCACAAAGGTGTCCACCGCCAACTGATAGGCAGCAATTGCCTCGTCTCGTCTCCCCAGAGCAGAGTAGGAGTCTCCGAGTGGTCCAGCGGAGTAGGCGATGATTCGAGAATCGTTGAAATCCTGCCCGCGCTTTAGCGAAGCAGTCAGAGACTCGATTGCTTCGTCATATTCCTGCAGCCGGTATTGGCAATAGCCAAAGCTGTAGTTCGCAATGCCGGCATCGGCTTCTCTATCAAGTTCAACGAAAAGATCTAAGGCAGAACCGTAGAGGTTTTTTGCTGCCTTCCATTCTTCAGAGTTTCTTGCTCGATGAGCTAGCTCCATTAGTGAGTCAGCACGATCGACTAGATCGTCAGAGAGGCTGTGCTCCCAGAGCTCTTCTTCCGACATTTCATCGTGACTGGACATTGCGACCTCCGCAAGTCTTGCCTTGGGCTTGCTGAACCTGCTTGAGGGCTTGGTATCTAGCCACAGGATCGCTGGTTTCGCGATCTCTGGCAATAAAGAATTGCCGAGGAAAAATACTTCTGAATTTAGACATTTGCTCTCCCTGTTTTCTAAGCCCCCTTAGTCGATCGACGTTATTATCCGGGTCTGACATTTTGATTTCTCTAGTTCGTACTAGTGGAATCTGCATGCCCTGAAGGACTAAAGACGAGTGAAAAATGGACCGCAGAACTCAACACTTAAGGGATGGACGACTAGGGACTGTGCCAGAGCCATCCACCCGTATCAGTTGCTTGACTATCGCTCTGACTGCTCGTCGTTGAGCTCGTCTTGGTAGAAATCGTCGGATAAATCAGCATCAGTCAGCTCTAGAGGAACCATAGGATCCAAGCTGATTTGCTGGACACCGCCATCAATTTCTCGGCGAATGGCCCTTAGGTAGGTGTGAATGTCGTCCTTTATGTCTTCCGAGAGATCGAGGACCTTTTGAGCCGAGTCCTTGATGTCTTTAGCGTGATCCTGAAGAGCGCCGAATTTTTCCAGCTTGTCTAGGCCACTCTCCACATAGCTCTGGAGGGCCACAGGATTAATCTCGACTCCAGTGCTCACCGTCGAGAGACAGTGCATCTTCACAACCTGATACACGAGAGCAAGGAAGTCCTCTTCGCCAAGATCTGGGTTGTAGGCCACAACCAAGTTCCTGCCCATCTTGTCGAGGGCAATCAAGCGCTGGCCGCCTGGCATGTCGGAGATGTTCTTACATAGACCTAGGAATCCGATTGCTCCACGGTTCTTCCTGGCCGCTTCGGCCTGCTCGTTCCAGTACTTCAAGCGACCGGTATCGGTTTTCCTCGAAGACATATTCTTTGCCTCCACAACCAGATTCGCCTTGACGACAAGCCCCTCCCGAAGACGAACGACGCCATCTCCCTTCTTTGACTTTCCACGTTCAGGGGATCCACCAGTTGCCAATGGTTCATCCTGGCTGCGTCTGGCTATCGCATTGACCGCGTCAATGGCGTCTTTTTCGTAGGAAAGTCCCTTCTGAGTGCCGACCAGGGCCTCCGCTTGAGCACCTTTGGCGTTTTCCAGCTTTGCGTGAAGTGAGTTAACTGAATCCGAGATCCCTTTGATGTTGCTCGCTAGAAGTCGCAGTGGTGATTGCGGATCTTCAATATCTAGTAGCTTGGCAGTCTCATTCTTCTGGTTGGTTGACACCTCGGTAAGACCCTTGACGAGACTGTCGCTTAGTGACTGTAGTTGCGCGCGAATGCCCTCGCGAATGGGGGAGTTCTCCCCGCCCGTCAGCTGCTCAAGTTTCAGCGCGAACTCAGCGAGCGAAATGTTTACCGATTTCGCCAGACTTCCGTCTTTTCCGGCTACGAGCTCGAGACGCTCATTCAGATTCTGGGCTAGTTGCTTGGTAGCAGTGGTCATCGCCTCTTGAGCACTTGTGATTCCATCGGACAATTGCTCGATGCCTAGGCTTACGCCAGTTACCTGGAGTGCTTTGACTCCAACCACTATCGCTCCTTTGGCATATTCGACCAGATCGCGATCGTCACTCTGCGCAGCCTTGAACGCAGCAACAGTTGTTGGGTCATCGATGACTATGGAGTTGATGTGTACCTGTGATCCGACAATTACGGACTCGGTTGAATTGTTCTTCATGTTTTCTTTCTTTTAGGATGCTTCTTTTTGGATTTGTGCTTTCCAGCGGTGGATGGTTCGCTCTGTCACTTGAAATTCCTCGGCCAAAGTACGGATGGCCACGTCTTGTGCCAGCCTTATCCGAGCCGCTCTTCGCTCGGCCAGCTCGTCGACATCAAGATTTGACTCCAGGCCAAGTAGCCCCAGACGTTCCTGCTTCGTCGTGCCACCCCAAACTCCTTCTTCAAAGTTGTCCACGGCCCACTTCAGGCAGTCTGCGATTATTGAGCAGGAAGCGCAAACCCTTTTGGCCGCTGCGATCCTGGCTGGGTGATCAGATTGAAAAATCTCTGGTTTTGAACCCGTGCAAGCACCTTGCTTGAAGACGACTGGGATCTGTTTTGACTCAACGCTCGACACCAGCTGATTCTGAACTGGGGTGAGTTTCTTAGGAAACTTCAAACGCGTACACCCCCAACCAACAGACTGCGACGCGCCAGCATCGGCTTTGACGTCAAGTGCCAGCCCTTGCAGTCGGGGCAGCGGTAGGTACGAGATTCTTTGCGTCTCGAAGTGCCGAATTGCTCTAGCTGTCGCTTCGCGTTGTTCTTTACAGCGTGCAGCGCGTGGACTGCCTCGGTCTTATCGCGATAACGAGCTTTGCCAGAGTCACAACGGAGTGAATCGTGCTTAGCCCTAGGTTGGTAAATTCTGTCCATGAACATTACTTTATGGCAAACATTATTTTTATGCAAGAACTCTTTACAAAAAAGTTATACAAAGCCCGAAATGTCGCATTGAGGAGACAAAATACTATTAACCTAGAAGTAGGAAGGGAGGGGTTTTGCCTACAGGTAGCGATTTGGTCCACATGCTTGAAGACCTTGCGGAAACCCAAGTCCTCTCAACAACGCTAGAAAGAGACAGGTTGTCTGGCTTTCTGGTGGAGGAGATTGTTCGGGAGCTCGGCCCAATCCTCGAGCCTGGCAAGAAGGAAACCCTTCAGCGCGGGCTCAAGATTCAATACCCATTCAATAAGCAATTCCGGCAGTCGGAGTTGTCTTGGCTCCCGGCAGGTCTGGTCGCGAGGCTTGAACCTAAGTTTTCACAACTCGATCGCCTGTCCTCGGACGCTCATCAAGCGCGAACCCAAGCGGCCTACATATCTGGCGTTCTGAGACCCTTCAACCCGAAATACGTCACTCGGTGGTTCCGCGAGCGCGAAGAACTCAATGTCCCCTTTATCAAGGCTCGAATTGAAGACCTAGAAAGGGTAAACATTCAGAACGTCGAGTCTTTGGATCGTTGGGCGGAACAAACAGCCGATCTTTTCAGAGAGCTTGTGGTAGCTCCCCAAGGAGCTAAAACATCGCCGCTAACCAGGCCAGCGGGTCAAATTGGCGAGTCAAGCAGTCGAACCTACCTCCAGTCATGGTTCGCTTTCGTCAGAAAGCATAGATTGGACCTGATCGGTGATGACGGCGTCGACCTCAATCAAGATGTAAGACCAATCATCGACGCCATCTCAAGCTCCCCTCGAACGATGATGCTGAGTACTCCTCCTGCGGCTCCGAGCTACGCTCCCGCGGTGGATGATGGCTTCTTGCAGGAAGCAGCCGCAGAACTTAGGAAACTTCAAGAAGAAAACAGGATGCTCAAATCTGCCACTTCGCAGCCTGAAGCGCCGCTTTCGGAGTCGACCGAACCTTGGAAAATGCCGGCCTTTGAGCACATGCCCGACGGCTTGACAATCTATGCAGAATCACCAACCGGTGAGAGATCTTCATGTAACTTCACAAGTCTCGAGTCGGCACAGAGTGGACGGAGCATCTGGCTGAATAGCTTGGCTTTCATTTGGGTCGACCAACCAGGGTCAATAAAATTTGATGCCGATCTCAAGATTGATGGGACGCAGTTTCGCTATTCTCTCCCCAGATGGAGCCTGGGGGAAGCGGACGAAAAGCTTCAGCAATTCGCCCAGTTTGCCTTCAGCGGGAGCGAGAGCCATAGGTAGGTGATTAGGACTCAATCAACGTCCAGGTCATGAATTAGCTCCAAGCACTTGTGAAAACTTCCGAGTCCTTGCTGGTACTTCTTTAGTAAGAAAGTGTCCAAGTCTTCGACGGTCTTAAACTGCGATGAGCCCTCTATATATCTGGCCTTGGACTCTTCGAAATCCTCTATGGAAACTTGGTTATCTTCGCACCAGTTTTCGAGCGCATCGGACCACTCATGCCAAAGCTTCTGAAGATTCTTTCGAGAGCTGAATGGATACTTTTCTGACTTCTCCATAAAGCTTTTAACATGCGTGTTCAGTGGTTTCAGCACTGAAGGTGAAATTGGGTTTTGGAAGTAAATATCTTGAAGACGACGGGCTCTACTTAGGGCAACATAAGCCTGGCCAGCCTCAAAATACTGATCATCGAAGTCGAGCACGACCTGATCAAGAGTCTGACCCTGCGATTTATGAACGCTGACGGCCCATGCTAGCTTCAGAGGGACCTGTTGAAACCAACCTGTGATTGCTCCGTAAACCTTAGTTTTACCCTCAGGTGTCACTTCTTGAACCAACTCTCGGACGTCAAACTTTGATCTTCCGACTGTAACCACTTCGCCGGAATCGAGCCGAACCGAGACGCCGTCCAACCGGCAGCTCACTACCTGACCGAGGGTTCCGTTCACCCATCGTCGAATATCGTTACCGCTTTGGTCGTCGTTCTTGATGAACATAACCCGTGCCCCAGCCTTCAGCATCAGTTCTGATTCAGCCACAGAGTTTTCCGGGAGTGTGCTGGTTCGAAGAGGAGCTCCTTCACACTCTCGATTCTTTATCCAATTCGCACGGAAAGTTTCACCCCTGCCGGGCAATTGATTGAATTTGATGAGGTTATAAGCATCCACGGCCTCGTTCTTACCAAAGAGTCGAAGAGAGTCGGCCGCTGGTGGCTGCCGCTTCGAATTTGAATTCAGGTAGACAAAGTCTTCGGACTGGACTCTGTCATTGCGAATTCGATTAAGAATCTGTGCGAATTCAAGGTCAGCACCCTGGCGATGGATGTGAGTCAGCTCGAGACTTCTGATCCCGGTTTTTAAGAGACCAGGGGCGAGGAAAAAGTATTTGTCAGTAAAGGCGTGGCGCCATTTCCAGCCCCAAGGGTCGTACTTGGTCTTATAGTCCTCTTCTTTCAAAACCGGAGGCAGCTGAAAGGGGTCTCCGAATAAGACAAGCTTGACTCCTCCGAAGGGGAGGTCTGAGTCACGGTGATAGCGAAGCGCGCGATCTATGTTGTCCATGACATCGACTCTCACCATGGACACTTCGTCTATCAACAGAGCGACGAGTGACTGGAAGTACTCGCTACCCTTGCGGCGGAACCTGTCTCCCAGAAGAACCCCGTCTGTCGACAAGCCGAACAAGCTGTGAAGAGTCATGCCGCCGATGTTGAGGGCTGCGATACCTGTTGGTGCGGCTAGGGCAACTGTGCCTTTTTGTTCCAGCCTTCTTTGAGTCTCCCTTAGTAAAAAACTTTTACCAGTGCCGGCACTACCCGTGATGAACACGGGCTGTTGGCACTCCAACAACTCTTCTAACGCAGCTAGCTGCTCAGCGTGAAGATCCGTCATTTAGTCCCCCTGTGATCCCCTGTACCGATTCTATTCCTGCAGGGGGGACTTGCTGAAGGCTTTGAATCTATCTGGGTACTCCAAAGATCCTGCCATGCCCCAGCATTCAAGCCGATCGAATCGTTCTCCGCGAGAACAGAAGTCCGGGTGGCTTCGAGTAGCCAAACATTCGACGATTGTGTCCTGAACTGCTTTCAATTGAGCTGAATCAAAGAGAAGTTCGTCCAACTTGTGTCGCAAGTCTTCAAAAGCTTGATTCTGTTCTGTGACATGCCTGATTGGATCGGAGTCCCAAGAAGTCTCGGGTTCTTCATGGATTGTGATAACAGCATGACCATCGAAATAAATCTTGACTGAGCAGCAGGTGCACACTGAAATGTTGAAACCGTCACCATGTTTGCCGTGGTTCAAGATCTCTTGAAATTCAGCGCTCTGACTCAGCGAGCATTCACCAAAGACCAATAGTTCATAGTCATCAAAATCCGCCAAAAGGTCGACCCTTTGAGAAAATATAGTCAGGGCATGCTGATACTCCCTAGGTATCTCCAGTAAGCAATCCCCGCTGGCTGGGGATTTTCGATCGATAACGCTGGCGCCACAGACCTCACAAACGTGCGTTCTTGTGATCGCGGCCGTTTCAGAATCCGCCTCGACAATAATGAACGGCTCAATTGGGCGAAGCTGAGAATCGCAGTACTTGCAAATCAATTCTGGTTCTTGTTTTTCGAGCTTCACACTCCTATACCTCCGGATTCAAAGTCACCGGTTGGCCTTTGCCCACCGCCATCCAAGCAATCAATCTGACCTCGGAAAGGTTTACCTCTGGAAGTGGCTTTGGTTCAGGAGCTGGTTGAATGCCCTCGAAATCAAGTAGTTGGATGATTTCTGTGAGCAACTCCGCATCTCCAAGGTCCTTGTTCAGGAGTGACCTCATTGCGTTTGAGACTCTGCGACTAGGCACGCTTCGCAGCCTGCTAATAGTCAAAGCTTGAGTCTCGTACCCAAGTGCGCCACCTTTTTGCCGGACGAATATCGCAGCATCCTGGAAGGCCTTGTGAGTTTCCGGCTGAAGATTGATCGGGTCGGTCAGCTTTTTCCAAGTTTCGTGAACCGAAGCCTGAGCTGCCTGCCAAGCGGGGAATGCTCCGGCGTAAGCCGCCTCTGATACATCCCTTAGCGTTTCCTTTTCCTTCGGATCTGCCATGGTCAAGCTGAATAGGTGTTCATCTTGAATAACTGGTTTCCCATCCACCTCTGAGATAGACCAGTCATCGTTAGCTTTGACAAACCTGAACCAAGGATCTGGGCGCCCTGCGATCTTTACGCAGAATACATACCCGTTGCTCTTCGCACGAGGGTTCACAAATCCACTTCCGGCACCATAGGGAAGGTGGCTCACCTGGTCCCTCAGTAACTTGAAGTCATTCATGGCCTTGAACAGCCTTCTGCGGAACTCCTCACCGGAGAGGGCTGAGCCCACTCCGCCTCGCTCTAAAAGTTCCTCGAACTCATGCTCGATGTTTGCCGGATCGTGATAGATAACATCCAAAGCCCCATCGCGATCTGGCAGAACATTAGCCGCTCCAATCGCTGCCTCCGCTTGGGCTAACTTTCGCTCTAAGGTCTTCTGAAGTCCAAGCATTTCATCTAGGTGCTTCGCAGGGAAAAACAGTCCAAGGTGCACTTCTTCGTGCTCGCTAAATAGACGATCCACGCGACCATGTCGCTGCACGATTCTCATCGGATTCCAAGGCAAGTCGTAATTGATAATCTGACCCGCTTGTTGTAGGTTCACACCTTCAGCCAAGACATCAGTTGTTATCAAGATGTCGTACTTGTCTTCGCCAGTTGGTTCATTAGCAGCATTAAATCGACTCGCAGTTTTTGGAGCGAAGCCCTCGATTACGTTGGCTCGCCCTCCCTGGTCAACGCCCCCTGACTTGCCAGCTTTGTGGACAGAGGCGTAGGAACCGAACTGAGGTTCAGCAATCCTTCCCTTGTAGTCCGAAATGGCACCTGAAGGTTGCTGAGCCATTAGCGTTTCCAAACGCTCGTGGACATCAATGACGGTGTCTGAGTAGGTTGAGAAAACAATCACTTTGCGACGATCACCCTGGCTCACTCCGGACGGGTGAGGGCGTCTAGCTTGCTTCGCGAGATTGTCTAACTGCTGAGTTAAGGCAACAAACTTAGGATCCTCAAGCAGGAGGGCAGTCTCTGCCAACTTGGAAAGCGAAGTCAAGAGCTCTAGGTCTGACTTGGCATCAGCGAGCAGAGCTTCGCTGAAGTAGTCAGACACTGGACGAGCCTTTTGCAACGCTTTCTCATCCAGCTCCGCGAGCGCCGAGTCGAGGTCATCAGATTCTGATGAAACCCACTCTCGCAGCGCTTCGCCCTCAAGAACATAGCCTGCGTCGATAGCTTGAATGAATTTGGTGTGTGAGGTGATCAATGTCTTGAGCGTGAAACTCAATGCCCTAGCAGAACTTTCCAATCGCTTTAGAAGAGCACTTCTCAAAAGACCAGCGTTCTGAATTTGGATACGCTCGACTCCGCCAGCATTGCGCAAGTATCGGCTAGGTGTGTATCTAGCGAGCATTAGTCGATTTGGGTCTGCCTTGGCGGTCGTATAGGCAGAAAACAAATCATCGTGCTCATCAATTGTTAGCGCATTTAGAACCGCCGAAACCAAGGCTTCGGTGGCATCGTTCAGGTCATAATCGATCTTCCGCACCCGCGGAGTTGGGAACTTGATCGGGACCAGCTCGCCCTTGGGATTCTTGATCGAATCGTTGGGGTAAAACTCTTTGACGAATTTCCTCGTCCTCCTGACGGCAATCTGATCCATGAGCTGGAAGAGGTGCTCGGGGGAAAGATTCTCAGGGTCCATATCTTTGGCGCGCTGAATGTACTTACGAATGCTCGGGATATCCAAGTTCGCAAAGCGAGCATCGTCTCGGATGAAGTAGCGAACCAGGGTATCCAGATCGGTTAGCGAGTTGTTCACTGGGGTAGCCGTGAGTAGCACCACTTTCTTGGGGTACTTACCCTCAAGAATTACTCGGTCGATCGCCTTAGATTGCTCGGCACTGGAATTGCGAAGGTTGTGCGCTTCGTCAACCACGATCATGGCGTAGTCGCGAACGTGGTTCACAAATCGCCTGTGCTCGGGGTGTTCAGGGTCCATCTTGTTTCGCACTTCGGCGTAAGACATCACGTCGGTGAGGCGAAATCCATACTTACTCAAGAACGGTTCCCACATGCTGGTCTTTAGAGCGGCTGGGCAAATGATCAGGACGCGTTGCCTGTGCTCATCGGTGGCATCCCTAATGACTTCGCCCGCCAGGAAGGTCTTACCCAGACCAACCTCATCGGCCACAATCACTCCGCCATTGGTCTCCAAAAGACGCTTCATACGTGCGATACCGTCGAGCTGGAAGCTAGCTAGATCGAAGGTCCCAGGAGTGGGACGCTCCTCGTCTAGCACCGAACCATAAAGCTCTAGCAACATTCTCAAGAACACATCCCATGGGGAATGTGGTGCCCAAATTGCTTCGTAAACCCCAGCTAGGTCGTAATCCTCAGACTGCGCCCAGTACTCCTCAAACCACTCAACTACCTTTTTGCCGTTTTGTTGATCGCCAGCCGGATAGCCAAGATTCAACTCAGCATTCAGCTTGAGTCCTGCGTAGGTCATGTTGCTGGATCCGGCAAGAACACCATCCATGTTTGGAGAAGATGAAATGTAAGCCTTGCCGTGCAGGAAACCCTTGGTGTAGCGCCTTACCTCAACTTTGGCTTTGCCCTCAGGGTCGACCTGCCTAAGCCACTCGACCATCCTCTCTGCATCAGCCATCGACTCCAAAGTGAAACCCGTAAGGTCACGCTCACGACGCAACCATTCTTCGTGCGACATCGATGCTTCAGCCAAACGCTTTTCGATGCCCTTTTCATCCTGCACCTTCGCCTGAATCAATTCCTGATCTGGCTCAGCACCAAGAAGTAAACGAATGCGCGGCGCCTTCTCTAACTCATCGGCCAATAAGTTGAAACCAGCTGGGTTGATATAGGCTGTCGCGATTGCTATCTCGGGCGTTTCCCTAAATGTCTCTCGTAGGAACCTAAAAAGGCGATTTACTTCAGCTTCAACTGACTCGCCCTTGTCAGGGCGGTTAGTTGCGAAGGTTGGCTGAAAGTCGGTCATATGGCTACCTCCTCTAGCGCCTGCAGGGCGATAGCTAGCCTCTTGGGATCCGACCATCCCCGGTGGAATGTGTCAAAAATGTGTTTTAGATCGTTTGCCTGAAGGCCGTAGGCCGCCGCCACTAAGCCGTCTAGCTGCGCTATCAACTCTTCTTTTTCAACACCACCAGCCACTGAACCGACTTCCACTCCCACTTCCCTTGCCCAATCGCTGTATCTGGCATCGACTGCCGCGAGCCTTCCAGCAATTGCTATGATCCTGCTCTCCAGTTGCGCGCTTTCGAATCTAGGGATTGGAAATGCGTTCAGAAGATGAAAGTTGACAGCCGTCTCAATGAACTTTCTTGCGTACCAATCGAAAACCAAGCTGCTAGTTACCCCAAGCAGGAGGGCCTCTCTCTTCTCCGATCCAGCTGTTGACAAAAAGTAAGGGGCGATGTTGGTGAGCACTACCATCGGAGGCAACAAGGCAGGGATGAAAGTTCTTGAATTGGTAGGGTTGGTGAGGCCGCGAAAAGCGATTCTCGGCCTGTGAATTGGGTGCTTGCCGCCCAAGTCTTCATCCAGCGAAAGGCCGTAAAAGGCTGAGGACTTAAGTCGCAACTGGCTCAGTAGCTTGCGATTTAGCTCAGGCACGGCAATTTCTGGATCGGCCACGGCGAAGTTTTCCCCGGTCTCTGGCGTCCAATGATTGAATGACTTTCCGGACAGGACTGGAAGCCCCCCTTCCGAAACAGTGTGGTCGAAGAATTTTCGATCGTTGGTGGCATGAAAGTCGGTAACGGCCCTGAAGCTTCCGCCGTCAAACTCACTCAAGCTCTGCGAGAGTCTCATGAGAGAAATCACGTCAGCGGTTCTTTGATCTGCCACGCCAGGAATGGATGCGGATTCCGTGAACTTGAGTAACAATTCCCTGCCTAACGAAACTTTCTCCAGGCTGGGTAATCTTTCAAAATCTAAGCGCGAGTGTATTGGTCCAGACAGAGATAGATCTGATTCGGAGCCAGCTTGATAAACAAGCAGTGCGACCGCATATTGAGGGTGAATATTGAAAATCCACTTGCCGGTATTGACCAGATAAGTCAGGTCGAGCATGCTTCCCCTGGCCTGCAGTGCTCTGCGCCAATCCTGCATCCCCGCAGCCGAGAACGCGGTTTTTGGCAACACAAAGCCAAGTCGCCCTCCCCTCTGGGATAGAAGCTCGAGTGCCACCCAGCCAAAGGCCTTGTAAAGATCGGCGTCACCGACCCCCATTGGAAACCTGCTTTGAAGGATTGCTCGAATCTTCCCGAGTGATTGATTCCTGCGCAAATACTCTTCAAAAATCTGAGGTTTTGTTTGCTCGAACCCTGAAATCATCAGGTCTCTTTGCTGCACTGGCAGAGACAAAAGCCCTGGGACTTTCGAAGCCCAAAATCGAGTTTTATCAATGACCAGTTCCTCCCATGGAGGATTGCCCAACAACACGTCGAAACCAGGGTGATCGCGCAGGAAGACTTCTGGGAAGAGATAGGGCATGTGCGCGGGACGCAGCTCCTCGATCAGCTCGCTAAATCCTTCGGTCTGCGTAAGTTCAACAAGGCCATCCATTGTCATGGCAGTGTTGCTAGTGATTACCCGTGCCCTCGTCGCGACGCCTAGATCGAAAACGATTTTCGATTTTTGCGCAAGCTCGCGAGCTTGTTTCGCTACCTCCGCGGCTCGCTTCGCTTCCGCCTTGCTCGCTTCGTCAGCAAAGGCGACTTCCTCCAACAGGAGACGTGCCTCATTTAAGGCCTGTTCAACTATTGAATCAACGAAGCTGGTACCTTGCCGCACTCGCTCTGGTAGCAAGGCGTTTAGGCCTTCATCTTGTGTTGCGATTCCCGTGAGGCTGTTGGCGCAAACCAAATTGTGATCCAAGCTGGACATTGGCAACCCTGGCACAAAAGTGTGAATCCAAATCGCCAGTCTCGAGAGCTCAACCGCCATCGGATTTATGTCAAGGCCGTAAACGCAACGCCTCGCGATTTGACGACGCAGAAGGCCGGCCCGTTCAATTTCAGCGTAGGCGGCTTCGTCCTTGCCCAAGGCTTCTTTGGCGGCTGCCTCCAATCGCAGCAGCTCAGCACTCACGCCATCGATCTCATTGCCCGGCTTGAGCAGGAATGAACGCATGACGGTCTCGATTTTGTCAATCGCGGCGACTAAGAAGTGAGCCGAACCCATTGCCAAATCGGCGACTCGGAAATCGAAGAATGCCCTGTACGCGGCTGCCTGATCGCCAGCATCGATAAGTGCCTTGACCCTAGCCAGGTGATCATTCAGTGCTGGCTCTACTGAGCGTTCGACTAGGTGGTCAACGATAAATGAGGGGGTGTAGTAGGAACCAGTCGCTTTACGTTCACCGGAAGCGGAGTGGAAATAGACTTCGCTGGCTTTAGCCAGAATATGATCTCCAGGTTTTGCTGGAACCCAAGCGCCTTTGGAGTCAACCGTTAGATCTTGGTCCGCAACCGATAGAGAACTTTCAAGCAAGCCTTCATAGATGGTTCCGAATTCTCGGACGCTCAGTGACCTGAAGTCGACAGCGCCTGCAACACCGTCCTCGGTGTTGTCGTCGATAACCAAAGCTCTTAGAGCTGGGGCTAGCACCCGATCGGGAATAGCGAGTGTTCTGATTAGGGCGCCTTCAGGATGAAGATCTGGGTTTGAGCCAAAAAGCCCACCGTTGTATGCGGGGATCTGCATGTCGGGATTGCCCTGGTCAATTGCGTCCCAAACCTGAATTAGGTCATACCAAATAGTTGCCGCGTCACCATAAGGGGCATCGACTTCTCGTTCAAGAAGATACTGAGCCCAATGCTTCATGCTGTTCTTATCGAAGTTTTCGTTTCTACCGGAAGGAAGAAGCCCACGGTCTTCGGCGTATGCCTGGAAAAGCAATCGGAACAGGATGCGCAGAGTGAGCTCGTAAGAGAGCTGAAGACCCTTTGAGTCAAGCTCATGTCCCTTAGCGCGTAATTGATTTGCAACCTCTGTGGACAGCATCGGCACGACAGATTCGTAGACGCGTTCCCTGAGTCGAACCCCGAGCTCAGATGCGAACTTGCGGCTATTGGCAAGCAGCTCATCTGCAGTGCCGCCTTCAGCCAAGGCCTCCGCGGAGAAGATTAGATTTAACAGGCCTGTCTTATCGTCCTCGATTGTTAGCAGGTCGATCTCAAAATAAGTCTCTGCTTGGCTTTTTTGCCCAACTCCAACACCGTCTTTGGCTGGGTATAGGCGAATCTGTGAGTCTTTGATGGCGATGACCCACGGGGCACCCTGCTCGGCAGCGATGGCGAGGCTCCACTCGACGGGAGATGCCTGAAGTCGTGGGCTTTTTGAATAGAAGCTTTCGGACTGATCGAGCAGAATGGCGACCGCACGATGCTCCTGCCCCTTTGCTCTCAGAACCAAAGTGTTTGAAGGAGTCGATGTGATCTCGAACCCTAGGGCAGTAATAAGTGCTTGGTCCCTCAAGTTTTGAATCTTGAGAGACGCTTCCTGAGCACTTGTCCACTTGGGGTGGTGATTTACACTGCTGCGGATGTAGTGGCTCGCAAAGAGACCGTTGTTTGTGAAGCCCACCAAGTCCGTGGTCTGCTTTGAGCGCCATATAGAAGTAATGCGCTGGTAGGCAAGAAGCTCATTTGGTTGAGACAAAACCGAATTCAGGATGGTTTCGGCGATGGGAACCTTGTTTCGCATTACCTCGGTATCCGCATCTGGTCCAAAGAGGCTCGCTTGGTCACCGTGCAGAATCACAACTATGAGGGTGTTCTGATTTCCTTTTCGCTCCGCGAAGAGCGCCTTGAGCGTCGCACGGCTGGGCTCGGTGGCACTTTCGGCAAGTGCAATCTGGATTGGCTGCGGCCCTTGCCCAAAGTGAATCGCAAGCCCGGATACTCCGGGCGCTTGACTGACTATGTTCCAGGCAATTTGTGTTTCGGAATTCAGCTTCAATTCATACCCCAACTTGATTACGTTTCGAGCCTAATGGCCTGAGCTGACAACAAGTAGTTTCGAGCGGGCAAAGTTGCTCTATGGGCATGTCGCACGCGGGAAGCTAAGACGCAAGAAATCATTTCGAGAGCTGTCGCACGGTTGGGCGATCAACGCACAGTTTGAGCTCCCAAGCTTCACTGGTAATTCCTTCAAATGCGTCCCTCGTGACTCTAGACTTGTGAGCCTCAAGGGACAAAACAAAGTGTCAAATGGGTTTGCCTTCGGGCTTCAAGTTTTCGATTTGCCGGGAGAATTATGACCGCTCAAACCCCCTCCTCTTTTCGCTTCATCGAACTTTTCGCAGGAATCGGTGGCTTCAAACTGGGCCTAGAGTCGATTGGTGGAACACATGTTTTTGCGAACGAGTGGGACAAGTTTGCGGCGAAAACTTACACGGCTTGGCATGGGGGAGACAACCTTTTAGTCGGCGACATTCGGGAATTGGATTACTCATTAGACATTCCTGATCATGAGGTCCTAACCGGTGGTTTCCCTTGCCAGCCCTTTTCCCTAGCTGGAGTGTCGAAGAAAAACTCGTTAGGTCGAAAGCATGGCTTCGATGACGCAAAACAGGGGAACCTATTCTGGGCCATCGCAGGAATCGTTGAGGCCAAGAGGCCTCCTGTAGTTTTTCTTGAGAACGTAAAGAACCTGAAGTCCCATGACAAGGGCAACACCTGGAAGGTCATTCGAGAGGCGCTTGAAGACCTTGGCTATGAGGTGCATGCGAAGGTGATCGATGCGAGGGTGGTAGTCCCCCAGCACCGAGAGAGAATGTTCATCGTCTGCTTCGACAAATCCAAGTTCACGGCCTCCCAATTAGCCAGCTTTGCCTTCCCAGAAATTGCGGATAGTGGCCCTGTTCTGGGAAAAATCCTTGAAGAGAAGCCCGACGAGAAGTTCATGTTGACTGACAACCTTTGGTCATATCTTCAGGGATATGCTGAAAAGCACAGACTCGCAGGAAATGGCTTTGGCTTCTCTTTGGCGGACAGGGCGGGCGTGACTCGCACACTCTCCGCCCGCTACTACAAAGATGGCTCCGAAATTTTGATTCAAGAACAGGGTTTTCGTAACCCAAGGCGACTGTCTCCGCAAGAAGCGCGGCTACTAATGGGGTACTCGGACAAGTACCTGCCGCTCTTGGCCAATCCAAATGGGTTTGAACAGGTAGTTTCCGACGTTCAGAGTTACAAACAATTTGGTAACTCAGTCGTCCCTGAGATTGTCGCGCTAATTGGTGAAGAGATTAGGGAAATGCTTAGATTCTTAGACTAAGAATCGCCTGTCCTAGCGAAATCTCGCAAACTCCCCCGGAAGCAAATTGATCAATTCCTGGACGCTCATACTTTTTATGTCGACAGTGAGCCGGATTTGATTCAAGAAAGCAACTAGGCGTCTTGGGCTGCCGGGCCCTTTGCCACCACTACCCGACTTGAGATCTTGGGACGTTTTGTCGAAATAGAGTTCTGTTGCCAGCTCCGCACCAATCGAACCAGCGAGTGCTCGCGTGGCCAAAACTTGCTCAAGAACATCTCCGAAAACTCCGAGTGGCTGACAAAGCACTGCCATGGCTGCGGCTGGATTTGACTTGTGAGACTGATAGGACAGGTAAGCGCTTGAAAACATGTGCCTGTACTCAGTTATTGAACCAGGCGTGTGAAGCCAGCGCTTCTTGTTTTTGACCTCAAACCCCGCAGCAACCAAGGTCTCCATAGATGCTGCAGCTATCCAGCTCCAGAGGTTTGAGTTGCGCATCAAATTTGCTACCCGAGGATCGTTCTGGGCAATCTCGTCCATTTTCCTGGCGAACTCTAATCGAGTAGCTGGCATAGGAATTTGAAGGTTTGAAGCGATCACTTCTGTGTAGGAGGAACTGTTCGCAAGTTGTTTAGCCCTAGCCGGACGATCTTCAGGTTCCATTGAGAAAACATCGCCAAATTTCCGCATGCCCTCTTCGGTAAACACCCTAAGTTCAGTGATCACGATTCATCTCCTTGAAGGTCTAATGCCAACTTCTGAATCAATCTCTTGCGATCCTGAAACTTTGTCGAAATCTCAAGCGCTGCGTCGTAAATTTCCTCTGGTGACATCGAACTAGCGTTATCTAGGTCAAGGCCTTCCTTTTTTAGAAGTTTGATCCACTTCTCTAGACCCGGCCCTGCATCATCCGTTCCTAAGAGGAGTTTCAAAGCAATCTGGAAAACCACGGGTCCGATGACCAAGGGTTTAAACAGATGAGACGACTTCAGCTGTTCGGTCATCAGCTGATCTTTGTTGGCTACTCGTAGAATCACATCCCCGCCGGAGAAGTCGAGCTGCCAAGGAGTCACCAAGGATTCATCGGGCTGAACCGGGAGTATTGATGTAGCAGAAGACTCACCAGTTGTGGTGAAAGATACTGGGACACTTTCAGCTCTAATGATAGGAAACCCGCGAGAATCTCTCGTTACGGCGACAAGTCTCATTCTGAAAACAGAGCCCTTGAACTCTTCGCCGAGCTGAATAACGGAATTTCCTTCAGGGACACCCTGGGGAGTCAGATCCCATCGCTGCTCTAACGCATCGTTCCAATAGTCAACATATAGCGACCACTGACCAGTGATGCCGATTGGCGTTAAGTCCCAATTCAGGGTGAGACGAGGTAAAGCTTCAGTCCGGTCGAGCGTGGCATTGAACATGCCCAGTGTGATGCGGCTTCGCCCAGTTGAGTTCAGAGAAAGAGTTGCCACTTCTACTTGACCTCCTTTGACCTAACTTCGATGTCCCGATAGAGCTCAAATCCGGGAATCTCTATTGACCACTGCTTAGGGTCGTTGATCTGGAATACCAATGAATTTTTCTTGGCTGAGAAAATTGTGACACCTTGGGACTTAACGGCCACCTCTGAAGTCTGATGCTGGATTTTTATCCCCTTTTCATCGCTCAGCGAAAAATCAATTTTGGAATGTTTCGTGAAGGCGTTGCCCCTTGATACAGAGTAAGCAAGATCGACCTCAACCTTGGAACTAAGGGCATGGCTTCTGGAACCACTTGAGATTCGCAGCACTCCGTCTTTGACGGAGAAGTTCGGAGCCGGCTTTGGAGTTGGATCTGGAGTTGGATCTGGATCTGGATTATCGGTCTCGCCCGAGGGGCTAAACCAGTCTGAGAAGAATTCTTTGTCCAACTGCTGGGCTTCTGTTCTAGAAATTAATTCCACAAGCCTCTTTGGGAAATTTCGTACTGCTTTCAAAGTCCAAGAGGCTAGGGCTTTCTTAGGGCCGGAGACTCCGAATGAAGACTTAAATTTCTTGGTGTCGTCTCGCCAGTCCTCGTGAGCAGGCCCTTCCGCAAACCCCAGCAGATTAGCCAATGCGCTCTCGTTTACCATCACTAAGACAATGAAGTCGCGAACCTTTACAGCCCTAGTGCCCGGGACAAGAATTCCCTCGCGCGAGTAAATAATTGCGTTGTCGCCACTGGCTTGAATCAACAGCACTTCAAAGAAGTCTCGGCTGAGTGAATCCCCGCTTGGTAGCGGAACTTTGACGTAGACCTCAAAGAGTGCGATTCCCGTTTTATCGAGTGACTCTATAGCTGCAGAAATGCTTTCGTCCGGAACAGTGATAGCCGAAGGTGCGACCATGTCAACAGGGAGTTCAACTTCAATCGCGTCAACCTCAGCAGTTGCTTTTGAGAATCCGGCTATGGCAGTTTTCACCTGGTAGGTAGTCATGTCACGCGGGGAGCCTTCGGTCAGATTTTGAATCATCTCAATGACCTGCGTGATGTTTTCACTATCAAGGGTGATTATTGAACCAGATTCATCCTCAAAAGAGCACTCAAGCTCACCGGCCAGGATCGCCAAGAAATATTGGCGAATCACAGCATCTCTAAATTGGGCGATCCCCAAATCGGGCCTGATGAATGGCACCAAGATAGATAATCCGGTTTCATTTAGTTCCCTCTTCAAGCCCCAATCCTGGGCAAACTCAGAGGCAAATTCGCCGTGGTGGGGGACTGGTACGCCTGTCGAATCGGCCACATACCAACCGTCGGGGTAGTACGGGACTCCATCAATTTCGTGGAAACGCTGAATGGACTGACCGATCAAAATGTTTTCACGTCCACACGGAGCTTTTTCCGGCGACCTTACGGAGTATGCGAAGAAAGTCTTTAGGCCAGAGAGCATTGGGAAAACGATTTTTCCAATACCCCATTTTCCTTTTTTACCATCTGACTTACTACCTTCTCCTTCGTAGTGCACGAAGTAGGTGTAACTGTGCTCCTCTTTATTGGCAGCGGTCTCAATGAAGTCAAGATTTGAGTCTCCCCAAAGTCCGGTCGTATTGAAATCTTCATAGACGAGATAACGGCAGACTTTGCTTACTTTGCCTTGGGCGGCGCCTAGAGTTCTGATCGTGTGCTTTTCAAGCCCAACGAAGTAATCTTCGTCGCCTAGAACTTTCTCGCCTACTTTGAAACGAATTTGAACTGGCTGGTCTTTGTCAATCTGAGCATCAAGACTGTTTTGGATGGCTTCTCGCACCAAAGATGAAGCATCAGTTAGAAGCTCAGGATCCGTGAAGAATTCGTCGCTTACTGGATTTCTCGCCTTTGCGTCACCAGGCTTTTTTTCCTTGAAAATCCAAGACATATTTCCCCCCTATTTCTAGTGTGGCATAAAAGTTGGTGGTGTGTGTCTATCCCGGAAGGTGGCCTTCAAACCAAATTCCTTTGTGCATTCGCGCAATTCGAACCGGCTCACCATCGTCTACTGGAATGAACAAGTCTCCGTAGTCAGTTATGTTCAACGTTTCACCTGCGGAAAGAGTTTGAGCCAGCAAAGCAACGTGCTCAAGGACTGGCTCTCCGGCACTCTTCGAGAGTAAGCGACCCGTGTCGAGGTCGACAACATCAGTTCCAGAGAACTCGTACTCCCGGGGAAGTACGAATCCACGAACCACATTTGTGTTTTCATCTGGGGCGGGGCCAAACCAGCCAATCATCGTTGCTGTCCCTTTTATGTAACCCATCGCAGCCCCGTCAGCATCAACCCAGACTTCTCCGCCTAAGGGGAAATAGCGCAGCCAGCGGGCAACAACCTGGTCTCCAATTTGCCCAAGCTCGCCCTTGACCGATTCTCCGTTGGGGTCGTAAATGTCACGAGTTTGTCGATCCAGAATTAGTTTGCGCTCAGGCTTTGAACCGGTCCACTTCGCCCCCCAAGGCGGTCTCTTCTCAAATTCCTTTTTGACCTGCTCATATTCTTTTTCTATGTCCTTGACCACAGCGGGCAAGGGGGCAGGCGCAACTGGAATTTCGGGCCTCTGAAACGATCCTGAGAGGATGGCTTGGACTCTCCCTTTTACCGCCCTTGCCCACGAGGCAACTTCCAAGCCTGGCCCAGATGTCACCGAGTCAAATAATGATGCGACCTGAAGCAGCGTGTATAGGTCTGGCTTTAACTGCTGGTGATGCAGTTGGTTAAGTTTTTTGCGCAACCCGTCTGCCGCGTTGACCCAAGCGTGGTTGATGTTCGGCAATAGATGCCAGATTTGTGAATCCGCCAGAGTGGCCTCACCAAGTACGAATCGAAGATCGTTGGGCGCTAGGTAATTGAATGGTGCGTTGACTGAACGCCGGTAATGGCGAATGTCATCAAACCAGTCTGACTGACCAAGGGCTCTAAATCTGGAGTCTAAGAATTCGGAGAACTCGTTTGCCGCAGCCAGTTCCATGGACGCCATTATCCCCAAGATGGTTATGTCGTTATCATCTACCGGTAAAACGAAGTTCGTCACTGAATCTCCAGCCCAAAATCATTGATGACGGCGAGTGGTCGAGTCACGGTGTAAGCCATTGCGAGGCTGCGAATGTCGCCAGGGTTGACAATCATCGCGATTTGGTTAGCTGTCTTGTTGGTCTCACCATCAATCTCCCGCCTTGTCCCCACATTCAAGGCACCTAACTCCAAAAGTAGTTGAGCAAAACTCTGGCCGAGAAAACCATCGATTTCTTCAAACGAGGCTCCGTGTAGAGTGAAGTACTTCTTTTCCTCGTTGTATTTGAGCACTCGCAAAGGGACAAGCCAATTGCCATCTCTGGCGGGAACTACTGTAATCGAGCCGCGTCTGTCTAACGATCCGTGCTTCTGCAGCCCACCCAACAGTTCAATCGGCCTAACTTCCGGGGATGAATTGGGCCACTCAACCAAACCAACAATCAAATTCAACTCATCAGAACTGGTGACTCGAAATGTGCGAAGCTGGCCGGTCTGTTCACTGGCTTGGTCTCGTTCGGACGCGGGCTTTCCTATGTAGGCTTTCGTTCCCGGCAGAAACTCAATCTCACATTTGCTGATCGCGATGATCTCGTTGTCACTCAAATCTGCCCCCGCTCATCCATCACACCTAGGTTATTGTCAATTAGGTGGTTGCGTTGTGGGTCAACGCAAATAATGAGCTGAATTCTGGGTTCAAATCTCATCAATGTATTCACCTTGCTCCACTCAAATTTGCTAAAACTAATACCTCGTTTGTTAGGGCCGACGAAATTCAGGCTGTACATTTATGGCTTTGAACCTCGCAAACTCCATAACCTCTTCAGTAAGTGTTGGATAGCGGAGCAGGATTTCCTCTAAAGCTCCAGACATAATCTCTCCGCGCTCGCCAAGCCAAAAACTTGGCTCTTTACAAGAAGCAATTTGCTCGTCTAACCACTGGGTTGTGAAGCCCTGCTGGAATTCGGCGATACCGTGCCTCAGGGTGAGAGCCGATTCCGGTCGCCCTGCGTGATAAAAGGCGCCAGATACGAATCGCTCACGCTCCCGGTCAACGACTAGTGCGAACCACTCGCCCTGGACTAGGTCAACGTCGCCGATAAAGCCCTGCCAGTCGCAGTTCTTGCAGCCAATCTCTGGATCGCCGCCCATGATGATGCAGCCACCGATATAGATGTTGTCCTGATTCTCCAACATCCCTGGCGATGGTATTCCGTAGACGATGCGCTTTAGCGGGTGGAAGCAGATTGGGCACTTAGGGAGTAGCTGATTTATCAGGAGAGTTCCGTCGTCTAAGACATCGCCACCGAGATCAGATACCGCGTCGACATAGAGCTGATAGTCGTCCTCGGTGTAGCAACAGATTGTGACATCCAGTTCAGGTCCACTTCGCTGCAGCTGCAGGGCAATCGCTGAGAGTGCGGTTGACATTGCGATTTCCTTTGGAATGCCAAAGGCTCCGGTGCCAAGCGCTGGAAAAGCAATGGACTCAAAGTCGTTTTCCAGCGCAAGTCTGATGGAGTTGCGATAGCAGTCCGAGAGAATCTCGGTTTGATTATCTAGGCCTGGAATCCACCTTGGAGCAACGGTGTGAATGACGTGCTTGGCAGGCAGCCGGTAACCAGCGGTGAGGATTGCTTGGCCAGGCTGCAAGAAGGTGTGGTGCGTTTTTAACTCACTGAAAAGCCCTGGTCCTGCTGCTTGGTGGATAGCGCCGTCCACCCCACCACCGGGCACCAACTGGGAATTGGCAGCATTAACGATGGCATCAACCTGCAACTTGGTGATGTCTCCAATAACTAAACGAATCATCTTTGTTTCTCCTCAACCGTTTGCTCTAGCTCAGTGGGCATAGTGAAAAGTGGGTATGCGTAAAAGCACTCGTAGTGAACATCACTATCAGTAGAGATGTATTCGAGACCCTCGGGCAGTGAATAGCCAAAGTAGTATTCGCCTGACTCGTATTCTCCATCTTCGAGTTCGATATCTGCTTCCCATGCTGACCAGCTGTAGGCGACTGGTGCGGGGCTGATGTTCTGGTCGATGAGCAACTCTTCTTTACAGATCTTGTAGTTGCCGGCTAGGTAGCAAAGATCTAGAAGCTGCATGTAGCCAACAAAGTTGAAGTACCTTGCTACTAGCGCTACGCGAAGATCGCCCTTAATGTGTTTTCTAAGGTTTGGAACGTTTTCCCAGCCATAAAACTCAACCGAAACAATTGGCCCACCAGTTAGATCAAAGAACTGTGGCTCAATGTAGGCATTGACCAACTGGCCATCGATGCTCAAAATCATTCCAACCTCCGCATCGAAATCTATAGAGGGGGTCTGACATTTTTGCTGCTTACTGGGCCGCAGACTACTTACAAAGCTCCCCGCTATGCACAGCCCACCTGGAATCGCCCATCATGCCCAGAGCAGAATTCAGAAGCTTTCGTTGCTCAATGTAGAGGTACAGCTCATCCATGTCCGTCCTTGCCGATAGGACCTCGAAATCCCTTTTGAAGTCTTCTCCAGAAATTGCATAGGACGATTGGTTCTCAGATTCTCGGACAATTCGGCTTATGTTGGCCAGGGGGATTGCCTCAAACAACTCAAATTTGTGCCAACGATGTTCTTCGTCTGGTTCGTACCTGTAATGCGGAGACATAGCTTCCAGGGTGCCCTCTTTGATCTGGCTCACCCTCTCTGAAAACTGCGTCAATAGTTGACGACCGAGTTCGTCTTGGCGAGAAGTTAGTTGTTCGCCTTTTCGGATTAAGTACGAGGCCCAACCAACGACTTGCTGTGCTGCGGTCCACTGCTCCCAGTTGATCATTGGATCGTGTTCTAGGCTGGCTTTCAGATAGCTCAGGGTTTGATCCAAACTGGCCTTAATGAATTTTGCCTCGGTTCTTTGCGACTTAGCCTCTGAACGTGCGCAGGTGCCGGGCTGAATCCAAGATGCGACATTGCCTGCTTCATAGCTGCCGGCCTGCGTGTTGCCTTCGATTGCGGATGCTAGGAACACTGCCTGGCAGCTTTGGCAACTAATTGCACTTTCTCCCCTTTCGGTGTAGCTAGATGCCATGCAACTCGGATCAACCCCGCCATCAGACCAGACACCGTCAGTCCACAGGACTGGACTCTCGAAGTCCAAATACAGCTCGGCATAGTCCAAGAGATAAGGCGGGAAGTAGTTGAAGGCCTTTTGTCCGGCTATCCCACACCAAGGACACAAGCGCTCGTTTCGATCTATCGAAACTTTCACGGGAGCAACACTCTTGGCAGGTTCAAATTCTGGATACTCGAGGAGAATATCCCCGACCGTGAATTCGTCACCGTCACCCATGTATGCAGCGACCGACTCTACATAATCCCTCGATAGAGTGTGGCCCTTGGCCCACAGTTGGACCGGCGGGATTTCCCAAACTAGCGCGTCCGGGAAGGCCCACTCCTCATCTTTAGTCTCTTCCTCTTCCATAGAGTCCCAGAGGAAACGAGCTACCTCATAGTCGCTTGATAGATAACCCTGCAGTTCAGGCATCGAAATCGAAGTCCAGTATTCAACTGCGTGATCTTTACCTTTGTGCACGCCGGGCAATGCTCTTAATACAAACTCATTTGAGACCATGACAATCAGCTCAACGCACTCTGTTGCCTTATTCGTGAAAAAAGAAATCGTTGGTTCCATTTATGCCCCCAGTTCGATTCTCACTCTAGAGGTGGCCTACGTCATTTTCTTCAATAAACCGTCGCAATTCTGCCTCGCTAAAACTTGAA
>JACCDH010632642.1_pt1 | contig 30300 bp, 30 predicted proteins | sample 7442481 | NCBI WGS metagenome assembly JACCDH01 (sample SAMN15323433, study PRJNA562643) | freshwater metagenome | isolation source: river surface water | place: USA:Blue River Watershed | collected 2017-08-15
GGGCGCCGGTGCGCGCACAAGGCCATCGCATCGGCCCTGCGATTTTCGGCAAGCTGCCGCTCGACGGACAGACCGCGCTAAAGTACAACGCTGCCTACCTGATCGGCAAGACACGCATCGATGATGCTTCTTACGTCGGCAATACTTTCCGCATTCAACTCGAATACGAATTCTGATTCAACTCTCTCTGTTTCACCGCAAGTTTTACGCCCCGCTGATGCGGGGCGATTTTTTTGCAAAGCCTGACGTGCGGTACGGCCCTGACTTGCAGTACGGCCGATGATTATCCCGAATTTTTTTCCACAGCCGGAGAACCTTACTTCCTTGTGTATCCCAACGGAACTCGAGCGCGCTGGAATCTACGAAGCAGCAGGTACACCCCCTGATGATTTCTCACCGACAGACGAGGAAAAAATGAGACGACTCTTTGGAAATACTCAGAAGACTTCCACCCCACAAATATCAGCACATGACAAGAAAATGGAAAGCCGGCTGAACAGTGTGCTGGCACTTACGAATAAATTGCAATGCACTCGCCGTGAAAAATTCATAATCATGTTGACATTAATAAACGGGGGGGTGGTAAGTGACGATAAGCTCTTATCAAATGTGTCTATAGCGAAAATCAATTCGTTTCTAACCGAATATCCCAAGATCTTGGGACGCTCAAAAAAGGAAAAAAACATAAGCATGTTGCACTCTATGGTGATCGATACTCTGGCGCAGAACGTACTGGTCGGTAAGAATTGCGATGAGTATGCAAGGTGCAGAAATTCGCGTATGTCAGCATACAATTTATATGACTGGCTCCTAACCCAACTAGAAGAACCTAGTCCCCCGACCGTCCGGCCCAAAACAAAATCTGATCAAGTTTTAACTGCCTCGAACTCCTGTTCAACCAACGGTACGGGCAACCTCATTCCGGACCCCTTCATTCCCGATGAAACACTGTCCGCCATTGAAGAAGTCCTGCAGCACTCTTCAGGGGACTCTGCTTCGACATTTTCCGAGTCATCTGCTTACCCAAGAAGCCAGCGTAGCTCGCAAGGCGCTCAGCCATTCCAGAGCCAGCCACAGCCACTCCATTCAGCCCCTTCAACGTCGCCGTCCTATAAACCTCTATCCGGAACGGCCGCTACGCCGGGAACAAATCAACCAGCCGGCGCCCAACCCACTCAATATCCGACAACACCCTCGTATACCCCTGCCAGTGGCATACCTTCATCGGCACCCCAGTTTCATTCCCCAAAGACAACCCGCGACCCGCTACCGACACACAACAGTTCCTCTGCAAGCACGGCTTCCGTGGCCGCTGCCATGCTCAGCAATCAAGGCATGCAAAAGGTGTCGGAGGCCATGAATCTGGTTATTCAGTGTGGGTTCAATCATGATGGCTATCTGATTCTCCTTCAATATCTGATCACGGGCGAAATTCCTGCCAACCTCTACACGGAATCGCAACGTCCGTTCCTCCAGCAGTTTGCTGCGTTCACACAATCGATTACTGCCCTGCGCAACTCGGTAAATATTTCCGAACAGCGTCTATGGAGCGATCAACTGGCGTTGAAAATCGTCCATCAGGTTTTTGGGCTGTCTGCTCGTGAGGCGCTGGCGGCACAAATCGACCGCAACGGCGTAAATCGGGAGGAAATCGCGCGCTGGATTCCAATGAACTTGCATCAGGAATAGCGGCTACTATCGCTGAGCACCAGACCCAAGTTCCAAGCCCTGCGCCAATGCGGGGCTTTTTTTCTTTGCTATAGAATTCCGTGCAGAAGAACAAACCGCACGGAGTCTTGCATGAGCCTAGCCCCATCCCGCCCTTCCCGACGCACTTTCCTTAAGCAATCAGCCGCGCTTGGCGGCGCGTTCGTGCTCGGCATCCAAGGCAACGCAGCCCTTGCCTCCGATGCGCCCGAGGTGACGCACTGGGTCGTCATCCAGCCAGACGATACGGTCATCATCCGCATCGCCCGCTCCGAGCTCGGCCAGGGCAGCTTCACCGGACTTGCGCAACTGGTGGCGGAAGAACTGGAATGCGACTGGAGCAAGGTGCGGCCCGAGTATGCGGACGTGAACGAGCACATCCGTCGCAACAAGATCTGGAAAGACATGTCGACCGGCGGCAGCCGCGGCATTCGCGACTCTCACGAATACGTGCGCAAGGGCGGCGCTGCGGCGCGGATGATGCTGGTCGACGCAGCAGCGAAACAATGGGGCGTGCCCGCGTCCGAGTGCCATGCCGAGAACAGCATCGTCACCCACAGTTCGGGCAAGCGCGCGCGCTATGGTGAACTGGCGACGCTGGCGTCGACGATGCCGGTGCCGGAGAACCCGCCGCTGAAGGATCCGAACGACTGGAAGATCGCCGGCACGTCACCGGCCCGCTTCGACATTCCAGCCAAGGTCAATGGCTCCCAGGTGTACGCGTCCGACGTGCGCCTGCCCGGCATGCTGCATGCCTCGATCCTGCAAAGCCCTGTATTCGGCGGCTTCCTGAAGAGCCATGGCGACAGTGCGGCCAAAGCGATGCCCGGAGTGAAGCACGTCGTCACCGGCGATGACTGGGTCGCGGTGCTTGCGACCAACTGGTGGCAGGCGAACGAGGCGCTGAAGAAGATCAAGGTCGAATGGGAGAACGGCGGCAAGGACAAGGTGTCGAGTGACAGCATCATGGCCTACCTGCGCGAAGGCATCGAACAGAAGTCGGCGCCCGTCGCGCGCAAGGATGGCGATGTCGATGCCGCCTTCACTTCCGCGCACAAGGTGCTCGAAGCCGAGTACACCACCGGCTTCATGAACCACGCGACGATGGAGCCGCAGAACGCGGCCGCGCTGTACACGGCGGACAAGCTCGAGGTCTGGGTCGGCACGCAGAATGGCGAAGCGTCGATCGCGGCCGCTGCCGATGCGTCGGGCCTGCCGCTGCAAAAGATCTACATCCACAAGATGCACGCCGGCGGCGGCTTCGGCCGGCGCGGCCCGCACCAGGATTTCACGAAGCAGGCGGTGAAGATCGCGATGGCGGTGCCGGGTACGCCGATCCGGCTGCAATGGTCGCGCGAGGAGGACCTGCGGCAGGGCCGCTACCGTCCGGTGTCGCTGGTGAAGCTTCGCGGCGCGTTGGACAAGGATGGCAACTGGACAGGCTGGCAGGTTCGGCAGTCCGACCAGTCGATCGCCGTCACAGTGTATCCGCACTTCGTCAAGGATGGCATCGACCAGATCAATACGCGCGTATTCCGCGACAACCCGTATGCGGTACCCAATTTCACGAATGAGTACGTGATGCGCGAGCTGCACGTGCCGCCGGGTTTCTGGCGCGCAGTCGCGCACACGAACAATCCGTTCTACCGCGAGTGCTTCATCGACGAGCTCGCGCATGCGGCCGGCAAGGATCCGCTGGCGTTCCGTCGCCCGCTGCTGCAAGGGAAAAAGGACCTCGCCGTGCTCGACGCAGCGGCGAAAGCGATCGGCTGGGACAAGCCGCTGCCGGCAGGCGTGCATCGCGGCATTGCGGTGGTCGATTCCTATGGCAGCTATACGGCGGCAGCGGTCGAGCTGTCGGTCACGAAGGGCAAGGAGATCGAGGTCAGGCGTGTCGCGGTCGCGCTCGATTCCGGCCATGTGGTACATCCCGATGCGGTGAAGGCGCAGATCGAGGGCGGCGTGCTGTGGGGACTGTCGGCGATCATGTCCGAAGAGATCACCATCGAGAAAGGCGCGGTCAAGCAGTCGAACTTCCATGACTACCCGCTGGCGCGCATCAGCGTGAAGCCGGAGATCATCCCGGTGCTGGTGCCGAGCGGCGGCTTCTGGGGCGGCGTCGGCGAGCCGCCGATCGGCGGCGTGATTCCGGCAATGGTCAATGCGCTGTTCTCGGCGACGGGCAAGCGCATCCGCTCGCTGCCGCTGAAGCACCACGGCTTCCGCTACAAGGCGTGACGCGGGATGGACTGCCGACGCTGGCCGTCAACCTTGGATAGAATCAGCATCATGCCCAGCAAAAGGAGCGACTAGCCATGGCCATCAATGTACTCGGCACGCCGCTGAAGCCCTGTTCTACCGACCCGATGACCGGGTACTTCCGCGACGGATGCTGCAACACCGACGCGACCGATCGCGGCTCGCATGTGATCTGCGCTGAAGTCACGCAAGAGTTCCTGGCGTTCTCCCTGCAGCGCGGCAATGACCTGTCGACCCCGCGTCCGGAGTTCAACTTCCCCGGCCTCGTGCCCGGCAATCGATGGTGCCTGTGCGCGCTGCGCTGGAAAGAGGCATTCGACGCCGGCGTCGCGCCGCCGGTGGTGCTGGAATCGACGCACGTGAACGCGCTGAAGTATGTCGAGATCAGTCAATTGCTCGAGTACCGGCTGCCGGCCTGACGCGAGCGCGCATGCTGATCAACTGCATCGCCTATGAAAACGGCCAGCGCGCAGCGCAGCTCGAACCGTCCGACATCAGCGACTGGCTGAAACGGCCCGATGGCTTTGTCTGGGTGGCTCTGAGGGATGCGAGCGCCGACGAGCTCGACCTGGTCGAGCGTGAATTCGACCTGCACCCGCTGGCGATCGAAGATGCGCGCCACGGCCACCAGCGCCCCAAGCTCGAGGAGTACGGCGATACGCTATTTTGCGTCGCCCACTTGCTCGAGGGGGACGGCGACGAGCTGCAGGTCGGCGAAGTCGCGATGTTCGTCCATCCGGATTTCCTGCTGTCGGTGCGCAGCCGCAGCGGCATCGACTTTCGCGGCGTGCGCGAGCGCTGCGAGCGCGAGCCGGAGCTGCTCAGTCAGGGCCCCGGCTTCGTTTTCTACGCGATCCTCGACCATGTGGTCGATGGCTACTTCCCGATGCTCGAGCAGCTCGAGGCCGAGCTGGAACGGATTGAATCCACCATCTTCGAGAAGAACAGCTCGCGCAGCAACATCGAACGTCTGTACGCGCTCAAGCGCAAGACCATGACGCTGCGGCACGCGGTACAGCCTATGCTGGAGTTCATCGGCAAGCTGCACGGTGGACGCGTGCCGCCGGTGTGCCAGCAGACGCAGGAATACTTCCGCGACGTGAACGACCATCTTGCCCGCATCGCCACCGGCATCGACGGCATACGCGAGGCGATCGCTACCGCGATCCAGGTGAACCTGGCGATGGTCGGCATCGAGGAATCGGAGATCACGAAAAAACTCGCCGCGTGGGCATCGATCTTCGCAGCCTCCACTGCGCTGGCCGGCATCTGGGGCATGAACTTCGAGTTCATGCCGGAGCTGCAGTGGCGCTGGGGCTATCCGCTTGCGCTGGGAGCGATAGCCAGCGTGTCGGCCGTGCTATATCGGCGCTTCCGCAAGGCAGGCTGGTTGTAGTCGCCTGTATTCAGCCGAGGCCGGCAGCCACTGCCAGCCGGAAGGTGATGAAAGACGCCAGATAGGCCAATGCAAACAGGTAAGCGGCCGCGGCCAGCGGCATGGCCCAGCCGCCGGTTTCCCGCCGTATCGTCGCCAGCGTGCTCATGCACATCGGCGCGAACACATACCAGGCCAGCAGCGACAGTGCAGTGGCCAGGCTCCAGTCGGCAGCGATCAGCGGCGTCAACGACTGGGCCGTATCATCGGCCGTCGCCGACAGCGCGTACACCGTGCCCAGCGAGCTCACCGCCACCTCGCGTGCGGCCAGTCCCGGCACCAGCGCGATGCTGATTTGCCAGTTGAAACCGATAGGCTCCATCACCACCGCCAGCGCGCGGCCCAGCATGCCGGCGAAACTGTGCTCGATCGCCGGACCGGTCGCGCCCGCCGGCGGCGCCGGGAAGCTGGCGAGGAACCACAGCAGCACCGTCAGCAGCAGGATGATGCCGCCGACCCGGCGCAGGAAGATCTTCACGCGCTGCCACAGCCCGATGGCAATATTGCGCGCCACTGGCCAGTGGTAGTCGGGCAGTTCCATCATCAGCGTACGCACCTGCCCGCGCGTCGTGAATTGCTTGAGCACCCACGCGACCAGCATCGCGCCGATGATGCCGGCAAAGTACAGGCCGAACAGCACCAGCCCCTGTAACTCGAGGCCGCCCCACACTTCGCGTGCGGGAACGAAGGCACCGATCAGCAGCGCATACACCGGCAGGCGCGCAGAACAGGTCATCAGCGGCGCGATCAGGATGGTGACCAGACGATCGCGCTGGTTCGAAATCGTGCGCGCAGCCATGATGCCGGGAATCGCGCACGCGAAGCTCGACAGCAGCGGAATGAAGCTGCGGCCGGAGAGCCCGACGCTGCCCATGATGCGGTCGAGCAGGAAGGCCGCGCGCGGCAGGTAGCCCGATTCCTCGAGCACCAGGATGAAAAAGAACAGGATCACGATCTGCGGCAGGAACACCAGCACGCCGCCGGCACCGGCGACGATGCCGTCGACCAGCAGGCTGCGCAGCCAGCTCTCGGGCAGCAAGCCGCTGATCAAATCGCCGACCCACGCGGTCGCAGCCTCGATCCAGCCCATCGGCACCTCGGCCCACGCGAAGACAGCCTGGAACATCAGGAACAGTACAACCGCCAGCAGCAGCGGCCCCGCGACCGGATGCAGCGCGACGCGATCGATGCGGTCACTGAGCCGGTGCGGCACCGCACGGTCGAGACCGAGCCGCTCGAGCATGGCGCGCACCGCCTCGTGGTCGCCGCGCAAATCGCGCTCAGGCGTGGCCGGCGGCGCGGCGGCTTCAGACGAGCGCTTCCAGAGTTCGGGAAGGTCGAGTGCAATTTTCAGCGATTGCGCGCCCTCGGCCTGCACGGCCACTGTGCGCACAACCGGCAGCCCGAGTTCGCGGCTCAGCGCGTCGGCGTCGATGTGCATGCCGCGGCGCTCGGCCAGATCCACCATGTTCAATGCGACGATGCAGGGAATGCCGGTGCGCTTGACGGCGAGCACGAGCCGCAGGTTGCGTCGCAGGTTGGTCGCATCGACCACGCAGACCACGAGGTCGGGCCGCTTCTCACCGGCCGCATGCCCCATCAGCACATCGACTGTCACGCGCTCGTCCAGAGAGCGCGGATGCAGGCTGTACGTGCCCGGCAGGTCCAGCACACGCAGCGCCTTGCCGGCGGCCGTGGCGAAACGCCCTTCCTTGCGCTCGACAGTCACGCCCGCGTAGTTCGCGACCTTCTGCTGGCTGCCGGTCAGACGATTGAACAGAGCGGTCTTGCCGCAGTTGGGATTGCCAACCAGCGCGACCAGCGGTCCGCCGGGAAACAGATGGATTTTCGATTCAGTCATGACGCCGCCGCTTCGTCCGCCGCGCGCAGCACCTGAACGCACGCCGCTTCAGCCTTCCTCAGCGCAAAGGTCGAGTCGCCGATGCGCACCACCAGCGGATCGCCGCCCATGGCACCGCGCGCGATGACCTGCACGCCCTCGCCGGGCAGGAAGCCTATCTCGGCCAGCCAGGATGCCCAGTCAGGCATCGCAGGCGGTGGCATGACGTGCTGCACCACGGCGGGCACATTCAATGGAAGGCTGTCCAGCAGATCCGGCTGGACAAGGTCGGGAATCGGGGTCGGCGCGAAGGACATCGAGAAACAGCGATGCGGTGGATGAGGTGGGTAAGAAAACGACCACATCATACTTGAGAATCATTCCGGCCACGGAACTCTGCGGATCCGAGCAATTCGTTGCCCTGAGTGCCGCTGCTCAAGGATCGCCCCAAGGCTGCCCGACAGAAATTCAGCGTTTCCACGGAAGATGGTAATGACTTGCATTTGATATTGATTCCCAATTAGAATTGTTCTCAGTGGAAACATAATGTCAAATACACAATGAATAGCATCTTCGCAAAAGCCCGTTTCACCGTCGCTGCGCTGGCGACCGCACTCCTTGCCCTGCCCCAACCCGAAGCCCGCGCCGGCGAAGGAAGCTTCGGCTGGATCTACACGCTGGACCTGCAGCCGAAAGGCACGCTGGAATTCGAGCAGCGGCTGCAATACAACAAAGGGCAGGCCAAAGGGACGTACGACCTGTGGCAGGCGCGTACCGAGCTCGAGTACGGACTGACCGACGACATCCAGATCGCCGGTTATATCAACACCAGCTACGTGAACGCCAACCAGAACAACGCCGACGGCACGACCGGCGGATGGTTGGTGCCGGGCTCGGCGGGCAGCAACCCCTACAGCCGTGGCCGTGTCGATGGCGTGTCCCTGGAGGCCATCTGGCGCCTGACCAACCCCGTGGTCGACCCGATCGGCGTCGGCCTGTACGGCGAGGTCACCACCGGGTCCGTGAAGGACGAGCTCGAGGCACGCCTGCTGCTGCAGTCGAACTTCCTCGACGACAGGCTGGTGCTGGCATCGAACCTGCAATTCGCGATCGAAAAAGTGAAGTTCGACGCGGCCGACATCGGCCACGAGAGCATGATCGACGTACTGCTCGGCGCGACCTACCGAGTCGCCAACAACTGGACCACCGGCCTCGAGTACCGCTTCCATAACGACTTCAACGGCTACAACTTCAACACGCAGACACAGCGCGCGCACTTCTTCGGCCCGAACGTGCATTACGCGACCAAGGACTGGTGGTTCACCGCTGCCTGGCGCTATCAGCCCAACGGCGCCAGCGCCTGCTGGGCACCGGGCGACCTGGAATGCTCGAACGGCCGCGTGTGGGACAGCCACACCAAGAACGAATTCATCATCAAGGTGGGTCGTCCGCTATAAGCGAGTCAAGCGATGAAATGGAATCCCTCTCCTGCGCTGCTGTTCTTGCCGGTGGCTGCCATCGTGGCCCCGGCGCTGGCTGGCGCGAAGATCAACGTCAGCACCGAGGAAGCGCAGCAGCGCCTGTTACCCGGCGCAAAACTGATACACAGCCCCGTGCTGCTGACCGACGCGCAGCGTGACAAGATGCGCTCGCTGTCGTCGGTGCGCGAGCCGTTCAAGGGCGAGCGCGTTTGGCGCACCGAGCAGGGCGAGTGGTTCATCGTCGACGAGGTCCTCGGCAAGCATGAGATGGTGAAGTACGCCCTGGCGATCAACGCCAACGGCACGATCAAGGGCATCGAGATCATGGAATACGTCGAGTCCTACGGCTATGAAGTCGGTGAGGCCAGCTGGCGCAACCAGTTCGTCGGCAAGGGCAGCGACGCGACGCTGAAGCTCAACCAGGACATCAAGAACGTCTCCGGCGCCACGCTGTCGTGCAAGCACGTGACCGACGGCGTGAAGCGGCTGATGGTGATGTACGACCTTGCGCTGAAGAGCCAGAAGTGAAATCCACGCGGCCGCTGCTGGGTACCTATGTCGTGATCGAGGCGCTGGCCGACGATGACGGCGTGGCCCGGCACGCGGTCGACGCCGCTTTCGCGGCAATCGAGACCGTGCAGAAGCTGATGTCGGCCTTCGAACCGGAATCCGACGTCTGCCGAATCAATGCGCGCGCGCACATCGAAGCGGTGCGTGTTCACCCGTGGACGGCCGAAGTGCTGCAACTGGCCGCCACGCTACACGCCGACTCCGGTGGCCTGTTCGACATCGGCATCGCCCCGCACCTCGCCGGCTGGGACATGCTGCCTTCGTCCGACATGGATTACGCCGCATCGTCCGCCGCCAACCTCGCCATCGATGCCGACACCGTGCGCAGCAGTGCGCCGACGCGCATCGACTTGGGCGGCATCGCCAAAGGCTATGCGGTCGATCGCGCAATCGAGGCAGCACTGGCTGCGGGCGCACACAGCGTGCTGGTCAATGCCGGCGGCGACTTGCGCGTGGCCGGCGACGCGGAAGAGCCGATCTACCTGCGCAATCCGCGCGACCCGCAGCAGGTGGCGCTGGCGGGCACCTTGCGTGACGGTGCCGTGGCCACGTCCGGCATCTATTTCTCGAAGCAGCTGCATGACGGCGCGCCGGTCTCGGCCATAGTCGAACCGGCGAGCGGCAAGCCGCTGCTCGACGAACTCAGCCACTCGGTCATTGCGCCGAGCTGCGCGGTCGCCGATGCACTGACCAAGGTACTCGCGCTGTCGCGCGACCCGCACCACCCCGCCTTCGCGCGCCATCACGCGCAGGCGCTGACAATTCAAGCATCATGAATGAGATCAATCCCCGTCGCATCGGTCGCATGCCCGGCTGGCAGCGACTGCCCACCCATCTGATCCTCGCGGTCTGCGCGTTTTCCGGCCTGCTGTATTTCATCCGGCATGAGCTGCGCATCGAGTTGCCCGGCCTCGAATCGCACGGTTACCTGGTCACCCACGGCATCAGCGCAGCGTTCGCGCTGCTCGCGTTCGGCGCCGTGTTGCCCGCGCACCTGCGCGCCGCATGGGTCGCGAAGCGCAACCGCACGTCGGGCATCGTGATGATTGCGGTGATGTCGGTGCTGATGCTGTCTGGCTTGCTGCTGTACTACGGCAGCGAGGAAATGCGCGATGGCGTCGTGCTGACGCACTGGGTCGTCGGCTTCGCCGCGTTCGCAGCCTTCGTGCTGCATTTGGTGATCGGGCGCAAAGCCACGCGAATGGCTTGAGTTCGCGCGATCCAGGCGCGCGGAAAAGAAAAGAGGAAGACGTAAAAGAGAAAGGGCCGATGTCTTTTGGACATCGGCCCTTCTTTTACTGCTAATACTGGTGCGGCCGGCAGGAATCGAACCCACGACCCCTTGGTTCGTAGCCAAGTACTCTATCCAGCTGAGCTACGGCCGCAACGAAGAAACGAGAGTATATACGAAATTTGAAAACCGAGGCAACAGCTTTTGCTGCAAAAAAGAAATCAGCGTTCTTGGTGCCGTTTCTGGTGATAGATGTCATGCCCGGCCTCATGAATCTGCTGGCGCAGTTCCTTGCGCTCCTCGGGACTGAGCTTCGAGGGCCGACGCGTGCCCTCCTGCTGCTGCGCAGGCCGCCCTTCTTCATTGCGCTGCCTGCCCTGCTCCGCCGGCGGGGAATCCGGTCGCACCGGCGCCGCCCGTCCCTGCTGGGGTTCGGCGGAGACCGGGCCCAGCGCAATAACGACAGCGCACAGGCAAAGGCGGCGGTACAGAGGATTCATCAATTGGGTGCTTCAGTGGGCGGCACAAAGCCGCACGATGCTTGCAAGTGTACTTTTGTTCTTGTATGCCCCAGCCGCAGGCGAGGGGCAAAGTTTGTAAGGCTTTGTTAATCGGCTGCGGCGAGCCGCTTCACAACAGCGGGATCGAAGTTACCATATGACCATGAACTCGACAAACCCCGTCAAGCCCGTCCTCTCCAAGCGCAGCCCCGGCTCGCAGGCGCGCATCCTGGTCGTCGATGACGACGCCCGACTGCGCGAGCTGCTCAAGCGCTTCCTCAGCGAGAACGGGTTTTCCGTTTATACCGCTGCCAGCGCGGTCGAGATGAACCGGCTGTGGGTGCGCGAGCGCTTCGACCTGCTGGTGCTCGACCTGATGCTGCCCGGAGAGGATGGCATGTCGATCTGCCAGCGGCTGCGGCACGGCGGCGACCAGACGCCGATCATCATGCTGACCGCGAAAGGCGAAGACGCCGACCGCATCGCCGGCCTCGAGTCCGGCGCCGACGACTACCTGCCCAAGCCCTTCAATCCGCGCGAACTGCTGGCGCGCATCTCGGCCGTGCTGCGCCGCGCGGTGCCCGACGACCTGCCGGGTGCGCCGTCGGATCGCGCCGAGACCTATGTGTTCGGCGAGTTCAGCTTCGACCTCGCGAAACGCCTGCTGACGAAGAACGGCGAAACGGTGCCGCTGACTTCCGGCGAATACTCGGTGCTGAAGGTGCTGGCACGCCATGCGCGGCAGCCGCTATCGCGCGAGAAGCTGATGGAGCTCGCGCGCGGCCGCGAATACGAAGTGTTCGACCGCAGCCTCGACGTGCAGATATCCCGCCTGCGCAAGCTGATCGAGCCGGACCCGTCGACGCCGCGCTTCATCCAGACCGTCTGGGGACTCGGCTACGTCTTCATCCCCGATGGCACCAAGGCCTGAGCGAGCGGTCGCGCAGCGGCTCACATGGCTACGTAGCGGCCTGCTGTGGCGTACCTTCTTCCTGCTGGCCTTCCTGATCGCAGCCAGCATGGCGGCCTGGGTCGCGAGCTTCCGCATTGTCGAACGCACGCCGCGCTCCGAGCAGATCGCGGCGCAGGTCGTGTCGATTGTCACCATCACGCGTGCGGCGCTGCTCCACTCGGCGCCGATGCTGCGCCGTGAATTGCTGTTCGAGCTGGCCAGCGCGCAAGGCATCCGCGTCTATCCGAAAGAAGTCTCCGACCGGACCACGCCACTGCCCGACAGCGAGCTGATCCGGCTGGTCAGGGAGAACGTGCAGACCCGCCTCGGCCGCAATACCGAATTCGCCGGCAGCGTGAACGACATCCGCGGCTTCTGGGTCAGCTTCTACATCGACGATGACGATTACTGGCTGATGCTGGAGCGCGAGCGTATCGAGCGCGCATCCGGCATACAGTGGATAGGCTGGGGCGGCGTCACGCTGCTGCTGTCGCTGGTCGGCGCGGTCTTCATCAGCCGCCTGATCAACCAGCCGCTCGCGCGGCTGTCGACCGCGGCGCGCGCCGTCGCGCGCGGCAAGACGCCGCCGAAGCTACCGGAGTCGGGGCCGGCCGAAATCCGCGAAGCCAATCGAAGCTTCAACCAGATGGTGCAGGACCTGAAACAGGTGGAGTCAGACCGCGCGGTGATCCTGGCCGGCATCTCGCATGACCTGCGCACGCCGATCGCGCGCATGCTGCTTGAGGTCGAGATGGCCAGGCTGCCCGAGGATGCGCAGCGCGGCATGCAGGCCGACCTCGCGCAGATGGAGGCCATCATCGCGCAATTCCTGGACTACGCACGCCCTGCCGAGCCGGGCTCGCATGCGGTGTTCGACCTGTCCGCGCTGCTGCACAAGGTAGCGCAGGAAGCGCAACGGTCGCCGGAAATCGACGTCAGCACCTCGATAGGCGACGAGCTGCGCGTGCGTGGCAACCAGACCGAGATCGAACGACTGATGAACAACCTGATCGAGAACGCGCGACGCTACGGAAAGACCGCCGGCAGCGATGTGGCGCAGGTCGATATCAGCGCATCGAAGCTCGGCGGCGAAGTGGTGATAGAGCTCGCCGACCGCGGCAGCGGCCTTCCCGACGACCAGATTCCGCACTTGCTGCGACCGTTCACGCGCATGGACAGCGCGCGCAGCCAGGCCAACGGCGCCGGGCTGGGCCTGGCTATCGTGGACCGGGTGGTGCAGAAGCACCACGGGCGGCTGGAAATAAAAAACCGCGAGGGCGGCGGCCTCGCGGTCAGGGTGTGGTTGAAAGCTGCGTGAACGAACGGCGGGTTTCGCCTTCGGCTCTAGCCACCCTGCCGCGGCCAACGACTGTCGAACGTTCGTAGGGTGGGTAGAGCGAAGCGAAAACCGCCAAGAAAAAATTCAGCTCACGCCAAATCCTTCAGCAGCGAAGCCAGCGTCTCCTGCGGCAGTTCCTCGACGTGCACCGGATAGTTCGGGTGGTCACAGCCGACCATCATCTGCGCGCCGCCCTTCAACGCCGCCTTCATGTCCGGCGTCAGCTCGAAGCGCACGAAATGCACCGCCGAGGTCTTCTCGTCGTTCTCGCGATCGAGGTCCTCGTCGGCGATCGCGTACACGCGCGGCTGTCCTTCGACCTGAACGAAGGTCCTGTCTTCGATGCCGATCAGTTTCGCCAGCGCGGCCTTGCGGTCGCTGACATTCTCGTACTCGATCAGCATCGTCGCCTTGAAGTTGCTGCCTTCCGGGCACAGCGGGTTGTAGGCGTCGAGCTCGGACTGTATGCCCTCTTCCTCGAAGATCTTCTCGATGCGCAGCATTTCCTGCACCTGGTAGCGCAACGTCAGTTCATCCTCGAACAGCAGCGTCACATGGTTGCCGAGATGGACGGTGCGGTGCTTCTTGTGCTCGATCACCTGCTGGCGGATCTCGGTGCGCTTCTTCGCATAGACCTCGAGGCTCATCAGGCTGTCGCGGGATATGATCATCTTTGTTCTCCGTTCAGATTCCGTAGGCCTTGCGCAGCAGCGTCAGCGGGTGCGCCATCTCTGCCGGCTTCAGGCCGTTGATTTCCATGCCCTGCGCGATGTGATGGCCGGCCAGCTGGCAGTCGGACGAGACGTAGTCCGGCTCGTCGTTCGCCATGGACTTGAACACCGGCTTGCCGATCTTCATCGCCATTGCGTGGTATTCCTTTTTCACGCCGTAGGTGCCCGCATGGCCGGAGCAGCGCTCGACGACATTGAGCTTCGTGTCCGGCACCAGCTGCAGCATGTCGGCCGTCTTGCGCCCGACGTTCTGCACGCGCGAATGGCAAGGTATGTGGTACGAGACCTTGCCTAGCGACTGCGTAAAATCCGTCTTCAGCAGCCCGTCGCGATTGCGCGCGACGAAATACTCGAACGGATCCCACATCGCCTCCTTCACGAGCTGCGTGTCCGCGCAATCCGGGAACATCAGCGGCAGTTCCTGCTTGTACATCAGCGTGCAGGAAGGCACCGGCGTGAGGATCGCGTAGCCTTCCTTCGCCAGCTTCGCGAGGTGCGGGATGTTGATCGCCTTCTTCTCGGCCACGCCCTGCAGGTCGCCCTGCTCCAGCTTCGGCATGCCGCAGCAGGCTTCCTTCTCCACCATCACGTACGGGATCTCGTTGTGGTCGAGGATGGCCAGCAGGTCATGGCCGATGCCGGGCTCGTTGTAGTTCACGTAGCAGGTCGAATAGATCGCGACCTTGCCCGGCGTGTTCGCGCCGGCTTTCACCGGATGTGGCTTCGACGCCGCTGCGCCGTTACGGAACTTGGTGCCGGCGAATTCCGGCAGCCACGCATCCTTGTGCACGCCGAGCACGTTCTCGACCACCGAGCGCGCCGCCTTCGTCCTGTTCACCGCATTCACCGCCTGCGTGACGATCGGTATGCCGGCGAACATGCCGAGGCCGTCGGTATTCGACAGGAACTTGTCGCGCGCCGACACCTCGCCTTTTTTGAACTTCACCGCCTTCGCGCGCAGCATCAGGTGCGGGAAGTCGAGGTTCCATTCATGCGGCGGCGTGTACGGGCACTTCGTCATGTAGCAGAGGTCGCACAGGTAGCACTGGTCGACCACCTTCATGTAGTCCGACTTCGCGACGCCGTCGACTTCCATCGTGTCCGACTCGTCGACCAGGTCGAACAGCGTCGGGAACGATGCGCACAGCGACACGCAGCGGCGGCAGCCGTGGCAGATGTCGAAGACGCGCTCGAGCTCCTTGTTCAGCGACTCTTCGTTGTAGAAATCCTCGCTCAGCCAGTCGAGCGGGTGCCGGGTCGGCGCTTCCAGGTTGCCTTCACGAGCCATGATGACTCCTAGCTTGTTATTTTGTGGGGGAAGGTGTCTCTGTATGAAGCGCGCCCGGAATGAACGCGCCCGGCCCAGGCTGCACATCAGCGCAGCCTGGGACCGAGACAGCTATCAGTCGACCAGCTGGTCCAATGCTTTTTGATAGCGGTTCGCGTGCGAGCGCTCGGCCTTGGCCAGCGTCTCGAACCAGTCGGCGATCTCGTCGAAGCCCTCGTCGCGCGCGGTCTTCGCCATGCCCGGGTACATGTCGGTGTACTCGTGGGTCTCGCCGGCGACAGCGGCCATCAGGTTCTGGCGCGAGGAGCCGATCGGCAGGCCGGTGGCCGGGTCGCCGCACTGCTCGAGGTACTCGAGGTGGCCGTGCGCGTGGCCGGTCTCGCCTTCGGCGGTGGAGCGGAACAGGGCCGCGACATCGTTCTGGCCTTCGACGTCGGCCTTGTTCGCGAAGTACAGGTAGCGGCGGTTCGCCTGCGATTCACCTGCAAAGGCCTCCTTCAGGTTGGCCTCGGTCTTGGAGCCTTTCAGTTGCTTGGACATTTGCATCTCCTTATGAACTCACATCAGGGGAACACGCCGTCACAGGCTGACATGGTTGCAACGGCGTACGACCACGAAGAAAACTGACTGCTTCGTCAAAGTTTCCGGATCTGGATTCTGAAGCGGGAAGTTGCAAATCTCAAATTGGCTTATTCAATCTGGCCAATCAAGAAAAGCTATAACAAGTTGCTCATCACTAGATGAGAACTATTATCACTCACCCAGCAAGAGTGCTACTGCCTGCGCGGCAATACCCTCCTCACGCCCCTCCCAGCCGAGGCGCTCGTTGGTCTTGGCCTTCAGGTTCACCTGCGCCGGATCAAGGCCGAGGTCGTCGGCGATGTTCGCGATCATGCCGGGCAGGTGCGGCGCCATCTTCGGCGCCTGCGCGATGATGGTCGCATCGATGTTGCCGATCGAATAACCGGCTTGCACCACGCGACGCCCGGCCTCGCGCAGCAGGCGGCGCGAATCCGCGCCCTTGAACTGCGGATCGGTATCGGGGAAATGCTTGCCTATGTCACCCAAGCCAGCGGCTCCGAACAGCGCATCGGTAATCGCATGCAGCAGCACGTCGGCATCCGAATGGCCGAGCAGGCCGGTGCGGTGCGCAATGGTGACGCCGCCGATGATCAGCGGCCGGCCGGGCACCAGCGCGTGACAGTCATAGCCCTGACCAATGCGGAACGGCGGTTTGCTCATGCGACTTCCTTCAGGTGCAGTTCGGCCACCAGCAAGTCTTCCGGCTGCGTGACCTTGAAATTGCGCGGGCTGCCCTCGACCAGTTTCGGATGCAGGCCCAGCGCCTCCATCGCGCTGGCCTCGTCCGTGATGCCCTGCACGCCCTGCAGCGCCTGCAGCAGCGGCTGGTGCCGGAACATCTGCGGCGTCTGCGCGGCCCACAGCATCTCGCGCGCGACGGTCTGGTCGGCGCGCCCGTGGCCGTTGCTGCGCTTGATGGTGTCGACCACCGGCAGCGCAAGCAGGCCGCCGACTTCGTCATCCTTGGCAAACGCGATCAGCTTGTCGATCAGTTCGACCGTCAGCCCCGGACGCGCGGCATCGTGCACCAGCACCCAGTCGTCGGGATCAACTTCGCCGGCAATCGAACGCAGGCCATTGGTCACGGACGCTTGCCGCGTGTTGCCGCCGCAGCGAATCACGGTGCAGCGTTCGGGCAGGTTCAATTCCGCGATGTACTCGTCATTTTCACTGACCACCACATAGGTGTGGTCGATCTTCGGCGCGGAACTAAAGGTGTCGATCACATGCTGCAGCATGGGCTTGCCGGCGATGCTGGCGTACTGCTTGGGAATCTTGCTTCCCATCCGGGCTCCGACGCCGGCGGCGGGTATCAGGGCAACAAAGCTGGGGAAGCTCATCTCATCTATAATTTCGGCTTTTGCAATAGCCCCATTGTAGCCCCTCGCCCGTCGCTCGGGCACCCGCGGCCTGCCATGTCCTCCGACCCGAATCTGCTCAAGCCGCCGAAGCCCGGCACCCGTTTCGTCCTCCCCGCGCTGCATGGCGCTGCAGAAGCCCTCGCGCTGGCGCAGGCCGCGCATGCGCTGAAGGCCGAGAACAGGACGCTGGTCATCGTCGTCGCCGACGCGCCCGCCGCGCAAAGGCTGCTGACCGAGGTCGCGTGGTTCGGCACGCAGGACGGCAAGGCGCTGAACTGCCACCTGCTGCCCGACTGGGAAACCCTGCCCTACGACGCGTTCTCGCCGCACCAGGATCTCGTGTCCGAACGGCTGGCGACGCTGCATGAATTGCAGAACGGCGACTGCGACGTGCTGATCGTGCCGGCCACCACCGCCCTCTTGCGCATGGGGCCGCCGTCCTTCCTCGCGGGCTACACCTTCTTCTTCAAGCAGGGCGAGACGCTGGACGAGGCAAAGCTGAAGTCGCAACTGACGCTGGCCGGCTACGCGCACGTCACGCAGGTGATGTCGCCCGGCGAATACTCGGTGCGCGGCGGCCTGATCGACCTGTTCCCGATGGGCTCGGTACTGCCTTACCGCATCGACCTGTTCGGTGACAGCATCGAGACCATACGCACCTTCGACGTCGATTCGCAGCGTTCGCTGTATCCGGTGAAGGAAGTGCGGCTGCTGCCCGGACGCGAGTTCCCGATGGACGAAGCGGCGCGCTCTGCGTTCCGCGGCCGCTGGCGCGAAGTGTTCGAAGGCGACCCGTCGAAATCCAACATCTATCGCGACATCGGCAACGGCATCGCGTCGGCCGGCATCGAGTACTACCTGCCGCTGTTCTTCGAGCAGACTGCGACGCTGTTCGATTACCTGCCCGAGGGCAGCAGTTTCGCGCTGGTCGGCGACATCGACGCGACCATCAGGCGCTTCTGGGCCGACACGCGATCGCGTTACAACTTCCTGAAGGCCGACCGCGAGCGCCCGCTGCTGCCGCCCGAGAGCATCTTCCTGAGCGACGAAGACTTCTTCTTGCTGGTCAAGCCGCACGGCCGCTGGGTGCTGCAGGAAGCGACCGCCGCGTCCGAACTGTCGGCGCCGCTGCCCGACATTGCGGTCAACCGCCGCCTCGACGATCCGCTGACCAACCTGCGCGCCTTCCTGCTGCAGACGGACAGGCGGGTGATGATCTGTGCCGATTCGAGCGGACGCCGCGAGACGCTGCGCGAATACTTCAGCGAATATGACCTGCCGCTGAAGGTCTGCGAAAGCCTCGACGAATTCCGCGACGGCAGCGACCGGCTGGTGCTGTGCGTCGCGCCGCTGCATGCAGGCGCGCTGCTGTCGGCCGAGCTGGGCAATCTCGCGTTCATCACCGAGACCGAGCTGTATGCCGGCAGCGGACGCCGCGCCGGGCGCAAGCGGCAAGAGGCGGCGACGCAGGTCGAGTCCATGGTGCGCGACCTGTCGGAGCTGAAGATCGGCGACCCGGTGGTGCACATCAACCACGGCATCGGCCGCTATCAGGGGCTGGTCAGCATGGATCTCGGCGAAGGCGAGACCGAATTCCTGCATCTCGAATACGCGAAAGAGGCCAAGCTCTACGTGCCGGTGTCGCAGCTGCACGTGATCTCGCGCTATTCCGGTGCAACGCCGGAAGACGCGCCGCTGCACTCGCTGGGCTCCGGCCAGTGGGACAAGGCCAAGCGCAAGGCCGCCGAGCAGGTCCGCGACACCGCGGCCGAATTGCTGAACTTGTACGCGCGCCGCGCGGCGCGGCAAGGCCATGCCTTCGAGTACTCCGCGCATGACTACGAGGCGTTCGCCGACAGCTTCGGCTTCGAGGAAACGCCGGACCAATCGGCCGCGATCAACGCGGTCATCATGGACATGACCTCGGGCCGGCCGATGGACCGGCTGATCTGCGGCGACGTCGGCTTCGGCAAGACCGAGGTCGCGCTGCGCGCGGCCTTCGTCGCAGTGATGGGCGGCAAGCAGGTGGCGATCCTCGCGCCGACCACGCTGCTGGCCGAACAGCATGCACAGACCTTCGCCGACCGCTTCGCCGACTGGCCGGTGCGCATCGCCGAGCTGTCGCGCTTCCGCACCGGCAAGGAAGTCACGCAGGCGCTGAAGGGACTGGGCGAAGGCACGATAGACATCGTGATCGGCACGCACAAGCTGCTGTCGCCGGACGTGAAGTTCGAGCGGCTTGGCCTGGTCATCATCGACGAGGAACACCGCTTCGGCGTGCGCCAGAAGGAAGCGCTGAAGGCGCTGCGCGCCGAGGTTGACGTGCTGACGCTGACCGCGACGCCTATTCCGCGCACGCTGGGCCTGGCGCTCGAAGGCCTGCGCGATTTTTCGGTGATCGCGACCGCGCCGCAGAAGCGCCTTGCGATCAAGACCTTCGTGCGCAGCGAATCGGATTCGGTGATTCGCGAAGCCTGCCTGCGCGAACTGAAGCGCGGCGGACAGGTGTACTTCCTGCACAATGAAGTCGAGACCATCGAGAACCGCAAGGCCAAGCTGGAAGAATTGCTGCCCGAGGCGCGCATCGCGATCGCGCACGGCCAGATGCATGAGCGCGACCTGGAAAAGGTGATGCGCGATTTCGTGCAGCAGCGCTTCAACATCCTGCTGTGCACCACCATCATCGAGACCGGCATCGACGTGCCAAGCGCGAACACCATCATCATGCACCGCGCAGACCGCTTCGGCCTCGCGCAGCTGCACCAGCTGCGCGGCCGCGTCGGCCGCTCGCACCATCAGGCGTATGCGTACCTGCTGGTGCATGACGTGCAGGGACTGACCAAGCAGGCCGGACGCCGGCTGGAAGCCATTCAGCAGATGGAAGAACTGGGCAGCGGCTTCTACCTCGCGATGCACGACCTCGAGATCCGCGGCGCCGGCGAGGTGCTCGGCGAGAACCAGTCCGGCGAAATGACCGAGATCGGTTTCCAGCTGTATTCCGACATGCTGAACGCGGCGGTGAAATCGCTGAAGAATGGCAAGGAGCCCGACCTCGCCGCGCCACTGGCCACCACCACCGAGATCAACCTGCACGTGCCGGCGCTGTTGCCGAACGACTTCTGCGGCGACGTGCACGAGCGGCTGTCGATCTACAAGCGGCTGGCCAATTGCGAGAAGCAGGAAGGCGTCGACGACCTGCAGGAAGAACTGATCGACCGCTTCGGCAACCTGCCCGACGCGGTCAAGGCGCTGATCGAGACGCACCGGCTGCGGATCTCGGCGCGCACCGTCGGTATCGTGAAGATAGACGCGCATGCCGAATCGGCGGTGCTGCAGTTCGAGCCCACGCCGCCGGTCGACCCGATGCGCATCATCGAGCTGGTGCAGAAGAGCCGCCACGTGAAGCTGTCCGGGCAGGACAAGCTGCGCATCACCGCCAGCATGCCCGACCTGGCCGCGCGCGTGTCGCAGGTAAAATCCACGATCAAGGCGCTGGCCGCCTGACATCATGACCATCCCTACTTTCAAACTCATCATCCAGGGCCCCGGCGCCACCGAAGACGCTGCGCAAAAGCTGGCCGCGATGGCCGGGGCGGGCCGCCTGCATCCGATTGCGCCTTTCGTCTGGCGCTGCGACGACATTCAGTCGCAGCCGGCGGTGCGCGACGAAATTTCTGCCGCCGCGCTGGACTTCAAGGTCGATGTCGCTTTCGTGCCGACCGACCTGGCACTCGACGATTTCAAACTAGTCGTGATGGACATGGATTCCACGCTGATCACGATCGAGTGCATAGACGAGATCGCCGACATGCAGGGCCTCAAGGCCGAAGTCGCCGAGATCACCGAGGCCGCGATGCGCGGCGAACTGGAATTCCGCGAGAGCCTGCAGCGCCGCGTGGCGCTGCTGAAAGGGCTCGATGAAACGGCGCTGGCGCAGGTATTCGAGGAAAGACTGGAACTGACGCTGGGCGCAAAGACGATGCTGCACGGACTGAAGAAAGCCGGACTGCGCACCGTGCTGGTATCCGGCGGCTTTACCTACTTCACCGAGCGGCTGGAAAAAGATCTCGAGCTCGACATGACGCGCGCTAACCTGCTTGAGGTAATCGATGGCAAGCTGACTGGTCGCGTGCTCGGCGAGATCGTCGACGCCGAGGCAAAGAAGGCGACCGTGATCGCGCAGGCCGCGGAGCTGGGCGCATCGCCATTGGCGGCAATCACGATCGGTGACGGCGCGAACGACCTGCAGATGATGTCGGTCGCCGGCCTGTCAGTCGCCTTCCGGGCAAAACCGGTGGTGCAGTCGCAGGCGAGCGTGGCGCTGAATTTTTCAGGGCTGGATGGAGTGTTGAATCTGTTTCGCTGATTGATGGTGGGTTTCGCTTCGCTCTACCCACCCTATGATGCTTGGAAGGACATAGGGTGGGTAGAGCGAAGCGAAACCCGCCACAAAACGACGGGAGCACCAGACCATGGACGAACAAACCCTGACCGATCCCACCTTCGAAGGCCAGAAAGCCTGGCTCTGGTGGCTATACGTGATGCACGGCGCATCGGTCGTGTTCTCGCTCGGCGCACTGTCCTTCATACCGCTGATCATCAATTACCTGAAACGCGACGAAACCAGCGGCAGCTTCCTGCGCACGCATCACAGCTGGCAGATACGCTCGTTCTGGTGGTACCTGGTGTGGATGGCGGTCGGCTGGCTGCTGCTGCTGACCATCATCGGCATACCGCTCGCCTTCATCGTGTTCTTCGGCGCATGGGTCTGGAAACTGTACCGACTGGTCAAGGGCTTCCTCGACCTCGGGGACAACAAGGCCATGCCTATGCCAGCTTCGTCAATGCCTGCTGAAGGTCGGCAATAAGGTCGTCGGCGTCTTCCAGACCAATGTTCAGGCGCACCAGCTGCCCTGCCCCTTCCCAGCGGCTGCGCATCTGCGCGATCCGGTAAGGCACGGCAAGGCTGTTCGCGCCGCCCCAGCTGTAGCCGATCTTGAACAGCTGCAGGCTGTCGATGAAGCGGTCGGTCTGCTCCTCGGCATACTTCGGGTCGAACAGCACCGAGAACAGGCCGCCGGCGCCGCTGAAGTCGCGCTTCCACACCTCATGCCCCGGGCAGCCTTCAAACGCCGGGTGCAGCACCTTCGAAATTTCCGGCCTTGCCTTCAGCCATGCCGCGACCTTGCGCGCCGCTGCGTCGTGCGCATCGAAGCGCAGCTTCATCGTCGGCAGCCCGCGCAGCACGAGATAGGTGTCGTCGGCCGACACGCCCATGCCCAGTCGCATGTGCGCCATTTCCAGCTTGCGCAACAGCGCCTTGTCGCGCGTGATCACCGCGCCCATCAGCACGTCCGAGCCGCCGGAGTGATACTTGGTCAGCGCCTGCATCACGATGTCGACGCCATGTTCGAACGCGCGCAATGCAAGGCCTGCCGACCAGGTATTGTCGAGCGCCACCGGCACGCCCCTCGCCTTCGCGGCACGGCAGATCGCGGGTACATCTGGTACTTCCATCGACACCGAACCCGGCGCCTCGACCCAGACCAGCTTCGTGTTCGGCTGTATCAGGTCGGCGATGCCGTCACCGATCAGAGGGTCATAGAAACGCGCGGTGATCCCGAAATCCTTCTGCAGCCAGTTCGCCAGTTCGCGATTCGGGTTGTACACATTGTCGGGCACCAGCAGGTCGTCGCCGGTCTTCAGCAGCGCGAGGTCGACCATCGCGATCGCCGCCAGCCCGCTCGGCGCGAGCAGGCAATCGCTGCCGCCTTCGATCTCGGCCAGCCGTGCTTCCAGCGTGAACGTGGTCGGCGTGCCGTGCAGGCCGTAGGTGTAGGAATTCTTGTCCTGCCAGTTGCGCGCACGCAGCGCGGCGACATCCTTGAACAGTACCGTCGACGCGTGATGGATCGCGGATGGGAAGGCCGCAAAACCCTCGGGCGGACGATAGTCCGTCGTGGTCAGCAGCGTCTGCAGCGACTTCTTGTCCTCCGCCATCGCTCCGCCCTATTCCTCAGTCGACCTTGGCCCACAGGTCATGCGCATCGGCAGCGGTGATGCGCACGTCGACGAAGGTGCCGACCTTCAGCTCGCGGCCCGGCTCATACGGCAGCTTGATGTAGACCACGCCATCGATCTCGGGCGCATCGGCGGTGGAACGTCCGGTCGCGCCATTGCGGTCGACTGCGTCGATCAGCACGCGCAGCGTCTTGCCGACTTTCGCCTGCAGGCGCTCGCGCGAAATTTCTTCCTGCAGCTGCATCACGCGCGCGCGGCGTTCTTCACGGACTTCGTCCGGCACCGGGTTCGCGATGGCGTTCGCGGCAGCGCCGTCGACCGGCGAGTAGGCGAAGCAGCCGAGGCGGTCGATGCGCGCCTCCTTCAGAAAGTCGAGCAGGTACTCGAATTCCTCGTCGGTCTCACCGGGGAAGCCGGCGATGAAAGTGGAACGGATGGTGATGTCCGGGCAGGCCTCGCGCCATGCACGGATGCGTTCGATGTTCTTTTCACCGTTTGCCGGGCGCTTCATGCGCTTCAATACGTCCGGATGCGCGTGCTGAAGCGGCACGTCGAGATAAGGCAGCACATGGCCGCCGTTCATCAGCGGAATGATTTCATCGACATGCGGATACGGGTAGACGTAGTGCAGGCGCACCCAGGCATCGTATTGCTTCGCCAGTTCGCCGAGCGCACGCACGAGGTCGGTCATGTGCGTGCGCATCGGCTTGCCGTTCCAGAAGCCGGTGCGGAATTTCACGTCGACGCCGTAGGCGCTGGTGTCCTGCGAGATCACCAGCAATTCCTTCACGCCGGCCTTGAACAGGTTCTCGGCCTCCAGCATCACGTCGGCCACCGGACGCGACACGAGGTCGCCGCGCAGCGACGGGATGATGCAGAAGCTGCAGCGATGGTTGCAGCCTTCGGAAATCTTCAGGTACGCGTAGTGCTTGGGCGTGAGCTTCACGCCCTGCGGCGGCACCAGGTCCTGGAAGGGCTCGTGCGGCTTCGGCAGGTGCGTGTGCACCGCGCTCATCACGTCGCCCAGCGCATGCGGGCCAGTGACGGCCAGCACCTTCGGGTGCACCTTCTGCACGATGTCTTCGCCGGCGGCGTCCTTCTTGCTGCCGAGGCAGCCGGTGACGATCACCTTGCCGTTCTCGGCCAGCGCCTCGCCGATCGCGTCGAGCGACTCCTGTACGGCGGCATCGATGAAGCCGCAGGTGTTGACGATGACGAGGTCGGCGCCGTCATAGGACTTCGCGGTCTCGTAGCCCTCGGCGCGCAGCTGGGTGAGGATCTGCTCGGAGTCGGTGAGCGCCTTCGGGCAGCCAAGGGAAACGAAACCGACCTTCGGGGCGGTGGAGGAAGTGCTGGACATGGAAACCTGATGATCAAAAGACAAATGGCGGGCGCGCTTACGCGCGGCCGCCATTTTACCTGTGTTGGGGCATTCGTCAGGCCGACTCGGAAATCCGCATCTCTACGCGCAGACCGGCAGCAGCCACCATGTTGACCAACGTGTCCAGGCTGAAAAGCTGTATCTTGCCGCGCATCAGATCCGACACGCGAGGCTGCGTGACGCCGAACAGCTTGGCCGCTTGCTCCTGATTCAGCCCTGCGTCGCTGATGTGACGCTCCAATGCCATCATCAGCGACGAGCGGAGCTTCATGTTCTCAGCCTGTTCAGCAGTATCCTCGATCGCATCCCAGACGCTCTCAAATCGTTGGGTCTTCATCGCTCTCTACTCCTTATCAAGTCTCGGTATCGCTGCGTCGCAAGCTCGATGTCACTTTGGCTCGTCTTCTGGGTTTTCTTCTGAAAACAATGCAGCACATAGATCGCATCGTCCAGCCTGGCCAGATAGATCACACGATAGGCCCCACACAGATCGCGTACGCGAATTTCCCGTACGCCCTGACCAATGACAGGCATTGGCTTCCAGTCTAGGGGTTCCTGCCCCTGCTGGACGCGATCAATCTGGAAACCTGCGTCCCGCCGCGCCCCTTCCGGAAAGTCACGCAGGTCAGCCAGCGACGTAGCAAGGAATCTGAAGGATTTATGTGAATTCACCCGCCAGAATATACAAGTTTTTGTATGGGCGCACTAACAAAAATCAAGCACCCCGACAGAGGTCGTTGCAGAATTGACTCGACTGAAAAAACAAAAGCCGGCAATCGATGCCGGCTTTCGGATACAGCCCCTCAGTAGCGTCGCTTTACTTGCTCTCCGCCTTCGCCGTTTCCCGCCCCGCATTCACGCCCGGAAACGGGAAGGTGCCGAACACGTTCTTCGCCTGGCTCTGCATCTGCTCCTGCATCTGCATGAACAGGCTCTTGCTCTGCTCGATGTAGTTGCTCATCATGCCCTGCATCATCGGCGCCTGCACGCTCATGAACTGCGTCCACATCTCGGGGCTGAACGTCTTTTCGTCCATCAGTCCCTTCGAGTTCTCGGCCATCTTGTTCTGGATGTCGATGAACACCTGGATGTTCTTCTCGAGGTAGTTGCCCATCATGCCCTGCATCGCATGGCCGTAGTAGCGGATGATCTGCGACAGCGCTGCGCTGGAGAACATCGGCTGGCCGTTCGCCTCTTCCTCGAGGATGATCTGCAGCAGGATGCTGCGCGTGAGGTCTTCGTCCGTCTTCGCGTCAACGACCACGAAATCTTCGTTGCCCAGCACCAGCTGCTTCACGTCTGCAAGGGTAATGTAGGAACTGGTCTGGGTGTCGTACAGGCGACGGTTCGGATACTTCTTGATCAGGCGATCGGCCGACTTTTTTGTGGTGGTCATCTGGATTCCATTATTTTGCGTCGCAATGATTCCTTGCGATCTGATCGTAAAACCGGACCGAAGTCCGTGCCTCCGAGGGCATTATAGTCTCGAAAATCAGGCATTTGTCCAGCGATCCCACCGTCATGGCACGCGTTTTTGCGTTGCACAGCCCGGCCCGGGACGAGGCAGTTCCGGCCCGGGCCGGCAAGTTGGCAAGCTTAGTCGGCCTTCACCTGCACATAACGCCCCGGCGCAGGCTCGATGGGCTTGTACCGCGTGTTGCCATATTTGGAAGGCGCCTTGCGCATCGGGCCGGCATTCTCGGCGAGGAAGGCAGACCAGGCCGTCCACCAGCTGCCCGGATGCTCGGTCGCGCCGGCCAGCCAGTCGTCGGCCGATGACGGCAGCTTGTCATTGGTCCAGTAGCTGCGCTTCTTCTTCGCCGGCGGATTGATCACCCCGGCGATATGGCCGGAGGCACCCAGCACGAAGGTGGTGTTGCCGCGTTTGCCCTTGTTCAGCAGGTCGGTGCTCAGGTAGGCCGTGCCCCAGGGCACGATATGGTCCTCGCGCGACGCATACAGGAAGGCCGGCAGCTGCAGCTTGGACAAATCAATGGGATCGCCCTTGACGGCCAGCTTGCCCGGCTCGCGCAGCTCGTTCTGCAGGTACATGTGTCGCAGGTAGTAGCAGAACATCGGCCCCGGCAGGTTGGTGCTGTCGGAGTTCCAGTACAGCAGGTCGAACGGCGGCGGCTCCTCGCCCTTCAGGTAATTGCTCTCGACGTAGTTCCACACCAGGTCATTCGGGCGCAGGCTGGAAAAGGTCGCGGCGAAATCGCGCCCCGGCATCAGGCCGCCCTTGCCTATCGCCTGCTCGCGCTGGCTTACCTGCTGCTCGTCGACATAGACATCGATCACGCCGACATCGGAGAAATCGAGCATGGTCGTCAGCAGCGTCAGGCTGGACGCCGGCTTCTTGCCGCGCGCGGCCAGCGTCGCCAGCGCAGCCGACAGTATCGTGCCGCCGACACAGAAGCCGAGCACGTTGAGCTGCTTCGCGCCGCTGATGTCGAGCGCGGCGTCGATCGCTGCGATGGGCCCCTGCTCGATGTAATCGTCCCAGCCCAGATGGCCGAGCGACGCATCCGGGTTTACCCAGGACACCACGAACACCGTGTGCCCCTGCTCCACCGCATAGCGGATCAGCGAGTTCTCCGGCTGCAGGTCGAGGATGTAGTACTTGTTGATGCAGGGCGGCACGAACAGCAAGGGCCGCTCATGCACTTCCGTGGTCAGCGGCCGGTACTGCAGCAGCTGCATCACCTCGTTCTCGAACACGACCGCGCCTTCAGTGGTCGCGACATTCTTGCCGACCTCGAACGCGGCCTCGTCGGTCTGCGAAATATGCCCCTTGCGCATGTCGGCCAGCATGTGCGCGATGCCGCGCGTGAGGCTCTCGCCCTTGGACTCGACCAGCTTCTGCTGCGCCTCGGGATTGGTCGCCAGGAAGTTCTTCGGCGACAGTGCATCGATCGCCTGCTGCGTCGCGAAGCGGATCTTGCGCCGGGTCTTTTCGTCGGCCTCGACTGCGTCGACCAGCGCGTTCAGGTAGCGCGCATTGAGCAGGTAGGCGGCGGCGTTGAATGCGTGCAGCGGGTTGCTGTGCCACTCGGGAGCGGCGAAGCGGCGGTCGCGGATATCGGGCGCGCGCTGCGCGATCAGCCCGGTCCACAGCGTCGACATCTCCTCGATGTAATCCTTCTGCAGCTGGGCGAGCTTTTCCGGCGGCACCATCGCATGCATCGCCGTCATTGCCGGCGAGGCCTGCAGGGACGGAAGGCCCGGCATCGCGGGCATGGCAGGCATCGCGGGCAGCCCCGCCTGCATCAGGTTCATCACCGACATCCAGTTCTTCGGATCGGCCATCTGCGACAGCCACTCATTGGCAGCGGCCTGCGTGGTCGCACTGCGATCGGATTGCTTCATGCGGACTCCCCGTATTGTTTTCGCTGGATTTGGATGCCTGCGTTGACGATAGGCCGGTGATACGATCCCTGCTTTATTGGTTTATTTATTCAGGCTTTCCGTGCATATCGCTGCTGTCGGTTGGATCTATGTGACGCTGATGATGGCTATCACCGAAGAGACGGTGGTTGCAGGCATTATGACGTTTTTCTTTTACGGCGTGTTGCCTACGCTGATCATCATCTACGTTGGTGGCAGCGGCCAGCGCAAGAAGCGCCGCGAGCAGGAAAGGCTGCGCGTCATGCAAGAGCGGCAACAGGTCGCAGGGCAGGAAGATAAGCCGGGAACGGACGGGACTACTTGATCCAGATCAGGGAGGCCATGCGACCGGTCACGCGGTCGCGCCGGTACGAATAAAAGCGGTGCGCATCGCTGACCGTGCAGTCGGTTCCGCCGGCGACCTGCGACACGCCAACCCGCGCCAGCGCTAGCTTCGCCAGCATAGGCAGGTCGGCCAGGAATTTCCCGGCGTCCCCGGCCGGCGTGAAAGCCGTCCCTGCCGGCTCCCCCAGATGGGAAAAGGCGTCGCGCACTTCGGCGCCGACCTCGAAGGCCTGCGGCCCGATGCCGGGACCGAGCCATGCAAGGATCTCCCCCGCGCCTGCATCGCGCATCGCTTCCACCGTATTCTCCAGCACCCCGGCTGCCAGCCCGCGCCAGCCCGCATGCGCGGCCCCGACCACCCGGCCTTGCGCATCGGCCAGCAGCACCGGCATGCAATCGGCGGTCATGATCGCGCAGACGAGGCCCGGGCGAGTCGCGATGCTGGCGTCGGCCTCCGGCGCTGCGCCCGCGGTCGCCGCATCGAGCACACGGGTTCCGTGTACCTGCGTCAGCCAGGCCGGTTCGGCCGGCAGCAGCGCGCGCAATAGCTCGCGGTTGCGCGCCACGGCCTGCGGCGCATCGCCGACATGGGTGCCGAGGTTCAGGCCGCCGCCGCCCGCGCCGTCGTCATACGGCGCGGCGCTGACGCCGCCGATGCGCGTGGTCGACAGTGCGCCGACGGCCACTGGCAGACCCGGCCATTGCAGGTCGACCCGTTCCATGCTCACAGCTTGATGCCGGCCCGTTCTAGCAGCCCGGCCATGTCATCCGGCAGCGGCGCCTGCCATTCAACCTCATCGCCGCTTTCCGGGTGAACCAGCTGCAGCCGTTCCGCATGCAGCGCCTGCCGCGGGAACAGGTGCATCAGGTGCTGCTTGCCATAGACCGTGTCGCCGACCAGCGGAAAGCCGATCGACTGCAGGTGCACGCGAATCTGGTGCGTGCGCCCGGTCTCGAGCTTGCAGCGCAGCAGCGCGACCGGCTTGCCGTCGAGCGTGCCATTGGCGACTTTCTGGTAATGCGTGACCGCCGGCTTGGCCAGCAGCGACTTGCTGACGGCCATCTTCGTGCGTTCGCGCGGATGTCGCGCAATCGCCGCCTCGATGCGGCCGCTCGACACCGGCTGCCCCCAGACCAGCGCGAGGTACTCGCGCCCCATGCTGCGCTCCTGCAGCTGGCGCACCAGGTCGGTCTGTGCGGTCAGGGTCCTGGCGACCACCAGCAGGCCGCTGGTGTCCTTGTCCAGCCGGTGCACGATGCCGGCGCGCGGCACGCCGGCCTGCTGCGGCCAGCGATGCAGCAGGCCGTTGAGCAGCGTTCCGTTCCAGTTGCCGGCGGCCGGATGCACGACCAGCCCGACCGGCTTGTTGATCACGATCAGTTCGGCGTCTTCATGCACGACATCGAGTGGCACCGGCTCCGGTGCGAACGCGTGCTCGGATTCGGCCGGCTGCGGCTGCACGACGATGGTCTCGACGCCGAGCATGGTCGCCTTCGCCTTCGCCGGCTTGCCGTCGACGGTGACGAGGCCGTCCTCGATCCATTGCTGCAGGCGGCCGCGCGAGTACTGCGGCAGCAGCGTCGACAGGGTCTTGTCGAGCCGCATGCCCAGGCTGCGGGCGTCCAGTGTCAGTGAAATCGGCGCGATTTCGGTCGCGCCGTTGTCGAAGTCATCGATCTCGTCGACGATGTTGTCATTCATGCCGCTGGTTGCGGCATGGGTATCGGGTATCTTGCTTGGTGGGTTCACGCGAGTTTCCATCGGCTATAATCGCCGCACTATTCCGAACCGCCCCTGACCTCTCCCATGCTGAAGAATTCCCTGAAACTCGCCCTGATCTCGCTGGCGCTGCTGCTGTCGGCCTGCGGTTCGCTGGGAGAAAAACCGGATGA
>JACCDH010799446.1_pt1 | contig 30295 bp, 21 predicted proteins | sample 7442481 | NCBI WGS metagenome assembly JACCDH01 (sample SAMN15323433, study PRJNA562643) | freshwater metagenome | isolation source: river surface water | place: USA:Blue River Watershed | collected 2017-08-15
TAGGTTTTGTTTTCTATTCGAATTAATGCGTTTTTTAAATCGCGAATAAATTTCTCTTGACGAATCGCTAATTGCGAATTCGCTTCTTTACTCATGGTTTCACTTCCTTCTTCAAAAGCTTTGAATGTAGGGGAAGTATCATCCGTTCCGTTATTTAAATCATTTAAATATGCGCTTTTTATTAATTCTAAGTCATTTTTAGCTTTATCTAATTTTGCTAAAATTAATTCTTTAAATTCTACTAATTCAGCATCTGAATATCTTACATTTTCATCTACCATAATTCACTCTATTTTGGTTAATACTACTTTTATTTTGTAATGGCTAATTTTGTTTGGATAGCATCAAACTCAATTACTATACCATTTTGTAATTCATCTACAAAAGAAATGCTCTCTGTTAGTGTTTCCGATTTAATATACGTTTCATTTGCCACTATAGCTTCATACACATGTTCTTCTTTTTGAACCTGAACTTTAATTTTATCTGTTACATCAAATCCAGAATCTTTTCTAATATTTTGAATACGATTCACCAATTCCCTTGCTATTCCTTCCTTACGTAAATCATCAGAAATGGTAATGTCTAACGCTACTGTTATTCCATTTGCATTAGCCACTAACCACCCTGGAATATCTTGCGATGTAATTTCCACATCATCAGATGTTAAAGTTATACTTTTTCCTGAAAATATTATTTCTAAAGCATTTTCTCGATCTAATTGATTGATTTGTTCTTGATTTAAGTTTTGTATCTCTTTGGAAATCAACCCCATATCTTTACCAAAACGAGGCCCTAAGGTCTTAAAGTTTGGTTTGATTTGTTTCACTAAAACCCCTGATGCATCATCTAAAAGTTCGACTTCTTTGACATTTACTTCCGCTTTAATTAAGTCGGAAATAGCTTCAACTTCTGCTCTAAAAATCTCGTCAAGCACTGGAATCATTATTCTTTGCAAAGGTTGACGCACTTTAATCATTTCCTTTTTACGAAGTGATAATACCAATGATGAGATGGTTTGCGCCTTTAACATTTTGCTTTCCAGTGATTTATCAACAAAGTTTTCAACCGAAACAGGGAAATCGGCTACGTGTACACTTCCGTATTTTTCCTGTTGTGTTACCTCGTTTAAGTCCTTATAAAGTTGCTCCATAAAAAACGGCGCAATAGGCGCGCTTAGCTTAGAAATAGTGAGTAAACAAGTATAAAGCGTTTGATAAGCGGCAATTTTATCTTGAGCGTATTCGCCTTTCCAGAATCTTCTTCTACACAAACGAACGTACCAGTTACTTAAATTTTCCTGAACAAAATCTGAAATAGCACGAGCTGCTTTTGTCGGTTCATAATCTGCATAAGCGGCATCAACTACTTGAATTAACGTATGTAATTCAGATAAAATCCAACGGTCAATTTCTGGTCGGTCTTGTAGTGGCACTTCGGCTTCGAAATACGTAAACCCATCAATATTCGCATATAAAGCAAAGAACGAATAGGTATTATAAAGGGTTCCGAAGAATTTTCGGCGCACTTCAGCCACACCTTCAATGTCAAACTTCAAGTTGTCCCAAGGGTTGGCATTGGATATCATGTACCAACGTGTAGCATCAGGACCATATTCTGCCAAAGTAGTAAATGGATCAACCGCATTTCCTAAACGCTTTGACATTTTTTGTCCGTTTTTGTCCAATACTAATCCGTTTGAAACTACATTTTTATAGGCAATTTTATCAAAAACTAAGGTTCCTATGGCGTGTAACGTATAAAACCAACCGCGCGTTTGGTCTACACCTTCGGCAATAAAATCAGCTGGGAAGGCTTTGTTTTCTTCAATTAAGTCTCTATTTTCAAATGGATAATGCCATTGAGCATAAGGCATTGCACCCGAATCGAACCAAACATCAATTAAATCGGTCTCGCGTTTCATGGGTTTGCCTGAAGGAGAAACTAAAACAATTCCGTCAACCACATTTTTATGTAAATCAACTAAATCATAATTGGCTTCACTCATATCTCCCACTTTAAATCCTTTATACGGATTTTCTGTTTGGAAACCTGCAGCAATAGCTTTTTCGATTTCGTTGTATAATTCTTCCACCGAACCTACTAATAATTCTTCCGTTCCATCCTCCGTTCGCCAAATTGGTAAAGGTATTCCCCAATATCTTGAACGAGATAAGTTCCAATCGTTGGCGTTTTTTAACCAATTTCCAAAACGTCCTTCTCCAGTTGCTTTTGGTTTCCAGTTGATGGTTTCGTTTAAATCGAACATTCTATCTTTGATTTCGGTTACTTTAATAAACCAAGAATCTAGCGGATAATATAAAATAGGTTTGTCGGTTCTCCAACAATGTGGGTAACTGTGAACGTATTTTTCTACCTTAAAGGCTTTATTTTCTTCTTTTAATTGGATTGCAATTTCTACGTCGACAGAGCGTTCTGGCGCTTCGCCTTCATTATAGTATTCATTTTTAACGTATTTCCCAGAATATTCGCCTAGATTTGAAATGAATTTTCCTTGCAAATCTACCAAAGGAACTGCATTTCCATTTTCATCTAAGACTAACATTGGTGGTACTTCAGGCGTTGCTGCTGCCGCTACTTTCGCATCATCTGCTCCGAAAGTAGGAGCGGTATGCACAATTCCAGTTCCATCTTCCGTAGTTACAAAATCTCCTGCAATTACTCGGAACGCATTTTCAGGATTTTGATACGGTAACGCTAAGGGCATTAATTGTTCGTAACGAATTCCTACTAAATCTGAACCTTTACATTCGGCTAAAATTTGGTATGGAATATTTTTATCGCCTGCTTTAAATTTTTCAAAATCAGTTGCTTCTGTGCTTGCAAAAAATCCTTTTCCAAATTGTTTCCCCACTAAATTCTTAGCTAAAACAACATTTACGGGCTCAAAAGTATATTGGTTAAATGTTTGTACTAAAACATAGTCAATTTTTGGACCAACGGTCAATGCGGTATTACTTGGTAACGTCCAAGGCGTAGTTGTCCAAGCTAAAATATGAATAGTTCCAAAACCTTGCAAGAAACTAGGTAACGTTTCTTCTTTAGTTTTAAATTGTGCTACAACAGTCGTATCCGTAACATCTCTATATGAACCTGGCTGATTTACTTCGTGCGAAGACAAACCTGTACCCGCTTTTGGCGAATACGGCTGAATCGTGTAGCCTTTGTATAGTAAATCTTTGTTGTAAATTTGTTTTAGCAACCACCAAACCGATTCCATATATTTGGATTTATAGGTCACATACGGATCTTCCATATCTACCCAATAGCCCATTTTCTCGGTAAGATCATTCCAAACATCTGTATAGCGCATTACTGTTCGTTTACACGCTTCGTTATATTCTGTTACTGAGATGGTTTTCCCGATGTCTTCTTTAGTAATGCCTAATTCTTTTTCGGTACCTAATTCTACAGGTAAACCATGGGTATCCCAGCCAGCTTTTCGCTTAACTTGGTAGCCTTTTTGAGTTTTGTAACGACAAAATATATCTTTAATCGCACGCGCCATCACGTGGTGAATGCCTGGCAGCCCATTGGCAGAAGGTGGTCCTTCAAAAAACACATAGGGCGTTGCTCCTTCACGAGAAGTTACCGATTGTTCAAAGATGTTGTTTTTTTTCCAAAAATCAAGAACTTCAGATGCTACTATTGGCAAGTCAAGTCCTTTGTATTCAGTAAATTTTGTGCTCATTTTGTCGTGTACTTAAATCAATTTGCGAAAGTAATGATTTAAAGGTAAAAGGCAAAAGGTAAAAGGCAAAAGTTGTGCGTTATGAAAACACTTCTTTTAAAACCGCTAGCGATTTTGGCTGTTTGAAACCATCTAAGTGTAGCGTGTAATAATCGAGTAGTACTTTTAGCAATATTTGCCGTTCAATGCCTACAAAAACCTTTTGATCGCTATCAAATTTTAAGTGTATCAATTTTTTGAATATGGTCGTTTCGTGTTGATTTAAAGCATTTATACTTTGAAAAGGCGTAAAAAACCCTTCCGATTTATCAAAAAAAGGAAAATCTATTTCGGTTGTATCGGGATAAAAACCTAAATGTTTTGTGAGTTCTAAAAGTACAATCAAATGAAAATTAGCAGCTTCTTCATGCGCATCTAACCACAACAAGGCTGTTTCTAAAAAAGTAAATAATTTTTCGTTTTTTTCTTCCTCTAAAATACTGTGATGTAAAATTTCAGACAAGAACAAGACGACTGTGCTCTTAACAATGTCGGTGTAAATAGATTGATAAGCGTGTGCGTGTTTTACTTCTTTAAAATGCTCTAGTGTGCCTTTGTTTTTATGGGTGGCTTCTATTTCAAGACTATTTAATGGCTGAAAGTAAGCAATGCGTTGGTTTGCTTTTTTTGACGAAAAAGCAGAGGGCACAAAATACGATTGTATGCCATGATGTAAGGTGTAGCACTTTACGATCAAGCTTTTTTCTTGATATTTTAATGCGCTTAAGACAATGGCTTTGGTTTTAATGAGCATTACCTAACAATCATTATTTTTTTTACCGTTGTTTCTGCTCCATCTGCAGCGCTAACAAACACCATATACACACCAGATGCGACTTTGTATTTTCCAAAAGCAGTGGTGTCCCATTCTACTGTTCCGCCTTGAGAAGTGGTTTCAAACACTAAATTACCTTCTATATCTGTAATTTTTACATTCACTTTGTCCATTAATCCCGCTATTTTTACGGTTCCTGTGTAATCTGGGCGAATGGGGTTTGGATACACATAAACGGCTTCTAAATTATCACTACCCTTGGTTGATGAGCCTAAAAATGAAACGGTTCCTTTATCTGTAGCAAAAAAAACTTCGCCCGAAACTTCATCAATTTCAATATCTAAAACATTGTTACTTGGTAGTGGTGAATTTTCTTTAGTAAAACGATGTAAGGTTGTTTTACCATTCGCGCTTACATGAAAAACGCCTGCATCAGCAAGTGCAACCCATTTGTTGTTTGAACCGTCGACGTAAATATCTTGTATCATTTGTTGATAAAACAATTCCTGCGCTAAATCGCCTTCCTGAATGACAATGTTTGTTGCAGTTAATTCATTTTCTGAAATAAAACGATCTACACTAGAAATAATTCGTAATCCTTTATAAGTACCAATCCACAATTGTCCTTTTTTGTCAACAGCCACACAACGTACGTCTTTGTCAGGTAAACCATTATCTAAGCCTACAACAATAAACTTATTGTTGTATTTTTCGTTAAAACCTATAACACCATTCAAAAAAGTAGCTATCCACTTTGTGCCATTTTTATCAATATCAATATTCCCGTAGCGTTCGTTTGTCACTTCAGGAATAACCGTAGTTAAATCGTAAGATTGCCAATTATTTCCTGGTTTTAGCACTTTTAAAGCTTTGTTTACATAAGCGTTTGTTAACCAAATATTCCCGTCTTTATCTTGTATTAAACCATTCGGCCGAACTGATTTATACGATGGGTCGGGAAGATAGGTTAAACTCTCCAAACCTGATGTTCCTGTGTTTAAATGGTTCAATAGCGTTACGTCGGTTTTGTTTACAACTTTTAATAAGCCACTATGGTTAGAACAAATGTATTTTTCTGTTTTATTTTTAGTGTTTTCTAAAATAGTTCCTAAAGAAACGGCATTAAATAAAGCGCCCTTTGGAATACTACTCCATCCTGCTTGAGGAGCAAAAACACTTATGCCTTCTTGTTTATAATCGGGTGCATAGTATCGGTCATAACTGCCGTGTGTAAACCATAATTCGTCGGTTGTTTTTTTTATTTTAAACGAATAATCTTGAATAGGACCATTTGGAGATAGTAAAGTAAATTGATTCGTAGCAGGAATGGAAGATTCAAACAGCCCGTTTTTACTTGTGCCAATGTATAATTTATTGTTTAGAATTGCTGCGCCAGTGAAATAATCTGAAATACCTGTTATTTGATACGTTATTGATTGTAAAGCTAAGGCCGTATTGAAAACATGAATTTGATAATTGGCATGCGCCACTAAATATGTTGCGCTTGTTTTTAATTTTATTCCAACGGAACCAAAAGAAGCAAATGACTGAGGAATAGCACCCACAAACTTATATAACATATTGTTTGAGTTCATCCCAATCAGTTGATTATTAAACGTAACTAAGCTTAGCCAATAGCCGCCATCAAAAACACTCCATTGCGAATAATCATATAGAAAAGGATTGGATAAGGCTGCTTTTTTGATGCCTTGTGTTCTCGTAACCGCATAAATTTGATTATTAAAAACGGTGGTTTGTAACACGTCTAGTAGTTCGCCCGATGAACCAATGTAATAGGTTTCGTCTATTTCTAGATTCGTCAAATCAAAAACAGTGATTCCGTATTGAGTGCTTACATATAGTTTACCATTGAATTCATAAAAATCATTTATTCTTTTAGAGTTAGGTGGCACAGGAACTTCTAAAATAATATCGGCCTTATTTACTATAGTACCATCTGGTTTAATAATAATGATTTGGCCATTTTCATTTCCTATAAAAGTGTGCTTTGTAGATGTATGAAAAAGCGTAGTAATCTCATTAGGTTTTAAGTCATTAATAGAAGTATACGTCGTAAGATTATTTGTGTTCAAATCTTTACTAAAAACAGCATTTTTTGTAGACGCAAAAATAGTTTGATTACCCGCACAAACATCAGTAATTTCATTAAACGAAAAATAACCCTTCCACAAGTTCTGTTGTGCCTGAACCTGTGTAATAAAAAGGATAAGTATTCCGAGGAATTTTTGCATCATACCTATACGTTGTAGCTTGAGAAATTCTTTTTAACAATACTACTCAAAAACGATCACATTTGCAAATTATTGCGATAGAATTAATTTTTATGTCTTAATGCCGAAAGCACTTTTTGAGCGGTTTGAAAGTCTTCTTGAACAGCTACATTCAAAAACGGCGCATATTTTACTTGTTCACACGTATGCAACAATCGAAGTGTATTTTCGATTATTTCTTCTGAATAATTAGCTTCTCGCAATCCTTTTTCAATACTTGTTTTATCCGTAAAACCGCCTTCAAAATTTATTTTTTGTGATAAAGTTGCATGAAGTATGCGTTCCATTTTTTGATACATTTTTTCTTTATCAAAAGTGTCCTGCTCATCAAGTATTTCCATTTGATAACTTGGCGTTTCGACTCTTATTTTTTCATTAATTACCAACTCGTTAGTTGAGTCATAAACTTGACTTTTTATGTTGTTCTTCTTTTTTAAATACCAAAAAATTACAATTGATGCGAGTAAAAAGAGCGCTACCCCAACAAGGTATTTAATTCCGCTGGAAGGCGCACTTTGCGTTTCTGAAAAATCTTTGACAACGCTATTTTTTTTGTTGGCATTTGAATGATTAATCAATGTATTTGTGCCTTGCTGGATTATCATTTTTAACGGCTGGGCAGTAATGGTTTCGTATTTTTTTGTTTGACTATTAAAAAATGTGAAAATTTGTTCTGGAAAACGCAACTCCCCTTTTTTAGTAGGTATAAGTGTATAACTATCTGTTATTTTACCCGTCATTCCATATACATTATCTTTGATGTCTTCGGTGTGCTTTGGTTCAAAAACCTCAACGTTTTGTGGAAATATAGGTTTTGGAAGGTCAAATAATTTCAAGTTTCCTGAGCCTGAAACGATAAATTTCATTTCAAAAGATTCGCCTGTTTTGCCTGCATTTTTATCTACTACTACTGTAAAATCAAAGTCTCCTACAGCGCCTGTGAAGTTTCTTGGTTTTCCGTTTTCTGGAAGGGGTTTTACATTAATTTTTAATACATTCGACACAACTATTTTTCGAGTAGTATCGAAAACTGGATCGTCAAAAAAATCTAATTCTCCAGTTGGGTAAGCAATATTAAGATCTAATGTGATGGGATTAATTGTGAGTAAACCCGCTTTCTGAGGATAAAGTAAAGCCGTTCTGAATGCTTTGGTATAATAAGTTCGACCGTTTACATACACCTCTTGCCAATCGTCGTAATTGACATTATCTGTTTGGCTCCAAAAGTTATTGTATTTTGGATAATTTATTTTGTTTTCTTGTTGAATTCTAAATTTTGGGTGCAAATAAATTCGATACGTTACCTCAACGGGCTCATTGATATAAACTTCTTTTTTTGATAGTTCTGCTTCAATAAAAACAGCTTGATTTTTTGAAGGTATTGTTTTGTTAGTAGGTGTTTGGTAGATGTTTCCTGAAATATTTGCGGTTGATTCTTTTCGTTTTTGATTGCTTACTATAAGTTGAATTGGTTTTGAAAAATAGGCTTTGCCTTTATACACAATTGAAGCGGCCTGAATTGTATATACGCCTGCTTTAGTGGCCTGAAGAGCATACGAATATTGCTGTGAAGCAGAATAAGCACCATTTACAATGTTTTCTGAAGCACTTACAAACGGCCCAGCCACTTCAAAATTTCCAAAACGTGGCGGTTCAAAATTTTGACCATTGTTGTTAAATACAAAATCTAATTGAATGGTTTCGCCCACCATTATATTCGTTTTACTTACACGAGCCTCTAATTTCACTTGAGCAAAAGTGAAATACGTAACTAAAAAAAGAAATGCTGTTAAAATATTCTTTTTCATTTGTAACGAATTATTTTTAAAGGTCATTTGTTTTAATTTCATTATATGTGTTTACCAATCCTTATCAGTTTCAAGAGTTTGTGTTTTTCCGCGTTGTGCATTGGCTTTTTCTTGCACTCTTTTTTCTTCTTTACCTATGGCATTTAAAATATTTTCCATACGCTGTTTGTTGGTTCCTTTTGGCTTAGATTGAGATTTATTATTTTTGTTTTTTTGAGAGTTTTTATTCTTGTCTTTATTGTTTTTTGGTTGTTTTTTATCCTTATTCTTCGGTTTATTTTTTGGAGACGGATTTTGTTTCAATTTTCGTTGAGCAACTGCTAAATTATAGCGTGTTTCTTCGTCTTTTGGGTTGTTTTTTAAGGCATTTTTATAACTATCAACGGCTTTGTCATATTTTTTTTCCCGCATGTACACATTCCCTAAATTATGATAGGCTTTGTGTTTTTCAGCTTTCGTTTTAGCCGTTGAAAGTGCTAGTTTGTAATTTTGTTTTGCTTCGTTATATTGCTTTGATTTATAAATGGTGTTCCCTAAATTGTATGTTGCTTGATGTTGTTGTTTTTTGGAATTATTCTTTAATTCTCTTAGTTGCACTTCCTTTTGTTTTAACGCAAGATTTTTTTGATTTACTTCTTGCTGTGAAAAAACAACCGAAATAAATAAAAGCAAGCTTAGTTGTAGTAATATTTTATTCATTTTTCTCTCTTTTATTTCTTTGTGTAAAAGAAAATAGCTTGTTTTCAATAAAAAACACATCTAGTAAGAATAACACTAAAGCCACACCTAAAAACCATTGAAATTGCGATTTTTGTTGGGAAACTTGTTGCGATTTAACCGTTGCTTTTTTCATAGATTGGATTTCTTTTTTAACAAGCGCGACAACCTCATCTGTTTGGTTGGCATAAATGTAGCTCCCAGATGCATTTTTTGCTATATTCTCTAATACAGTTTCTTGAAGTTTGGTAACAACTTCTTTTCCTTCTTTGTCTTTTTTAACTTGAGGTTCGCCGTATTCATCAATGAAATAAATAGGGCCTCCTTGAGGTGTTCCTATTCCTATAGTGAGTACTTTAACCTCTTTATCTTTAGCATAAATAGCTGCTTTTTCAGCCGCTTCTTCGTGGTCTTCTCCGTCTGAAAGTAAAATGAGTACTTTTCCCGCATTAGGATTGTCAAAAAAGTCAACTCCTGTTTTTAGTGCTGTATTAATAGCGGTTCCTTGAGAAGAAATTAAATCTGTATTTATCGTTTGTAGATACATTTTAGCCAATACATAGTCTGTTGTCATTGGTAAAACAGGATAGGCATTACCTGCATAAGCCACCATGCCCATTCGCTCCGCATCTAACTGGTCCACTAATTGTGAAATAATTTGTTTGGCACGTTCTAAACGATTGGGAGAAACGTCTTTACACAGCATGCTTTTTGAAACATCTAAGGCAAAAACAACCTCAACTCCTTGCGCTGTAATGCTATTTTTTTCAGTACCAAATTTAGGATTAACTAGTGCTAAAATACTGAAAAAAAGAATCGTTAAAAAAAGAATAAATCTAAATTGTTCGTGATTTACGGTGGTAAATTTTACAATTTTCTGTAAAGCAATCGGATTTCCGAACTCCAATTGTTTCTTTCTTTGCCAGTTTAAATAATAATGCCTTACCACTACGAATAAAGGAATAAGTAGCAACAAAAGAAAATATAGGGGTTTTTCTATCGTAAACATTAAATAAAACTTTTATAAATTAATTTTTTTAGGGCAAATTCAACAGCTAAACAAGCTATTGCTAGTAGTAACCAAAAACGAAATTCTTCTTGAAATTTTAACTGTTTTTGCTCTTTAATTATTGTTTTTTCTAATTGATCTATTTCATTATATATAGCGGCTAATTTTTCATTTGATGTCGCTCTAAAATATTTTCCTTTCGTCGTTGACGCAATTTGTTGCATCAGTTCTTCATCAATTTCAACCTGCTGTTTTTGATACAATATATTTCCGTTAGCATCTGTAGTATAAGGCACATTTGCTATTCCGTTTGTCCCCACACCTATTGTATATACTTTTATTCCATAGGCCGTAGCAATTTCAGCAGAAGAAATTGGATCTAGGCTGCCTTTGTTATTTACCCCGTCTGTAAGCAATATAATAATTTTTGTTTTTGACTTACTTGTTTTTAGTCTGTTTATAGCTGTGGCTAAACCAATACCTATTGCCGTACCGTCTTCTAAAACATATCCATTGTATTGAACGTCTGCCAAAGAAGTGAGCACCATTTGATGATCTGAAGTAACTGGTGTTCTGGTATAACTTTCGCCCGCATATACCACTAAACCCATACGGTCATTTGCCCTATTTTTTATAAAATCTGCTGCTACTTGTTTGACTGCTTCTAATCGGTTTGGTTTTAGATCCGTTGCCAACATTGAACCTGACACATCGGTGGCAATTACAATATCAATTCCGTTTTTATAACTTGTGAAGTTAGATTTTTCAGTACTAATGGGTCTTGCAAGAGCCAACACCATACCTATAAAAGCTACTACGCGCAATACCCATAAATAAGGTCTAGTGCGTGATCGCCACGTTTTTGTTTGTACATCAGTGGCTATCTGACTTACTTTTAATGTAGGTTGAGCCTTTGGTGCTGCTTTCACATACCAAAAAATAAAAATTGGGACCAGAATGAGTAATGCTAGTAATTCTGGATGTAAAAACGAGTTACTCTTCATCTTCGTCTGGAATGAGTTGGATACTGTTTTTTATTTTTTCAATAAAATTAGCTTTCTCTTTATCGGTTGTTCTACAAAAAATTCGAACGGTTTTTAGACTCGTTTCATCATGTAAAACTAAAATTATACCTGTAATTTTTTTAATTTCTCCATTGATTAAAAACTCAAAATTTGATACTAATTCGTCCCCTTCAACACCATTTTGATTTTTAAATTTTTTGGCATCTACTTTTAATTTTTTTACACCTTGTTGAAGCAATAGGTCTTGTTCATAATCAATAATTTCTACTAACTCAAATTTAGTAGTATCTTTAAACACTTTCGTTTCAACAGAAATAGCAATATTATCTTTTAAACTATTCCACCTAAAAGTAGCTGTTGATTTTATACTAGGAGCAATACTATTTGAAGGGTTTCGTACTAAGGCTTTTGGCGTGGTGATTTGTATTGCAGGATAACCATATTCAGACGTTACCCAATCTTTGGCTAAATAATAATGTGAATCTTTGCCGTTTTGGTATTGTAATAAGGCATCGTAAATATTTTGATAGCCTAAATAGACTGTACCTGCAATTGCTGTTAATAAAAAACTAAGTACTACCGCAAATTGACGGTAATTTTTATTTTTAAATTGTCTTTTTTGTTCCGTTTCTAATGCTTTAGCTACACGTATTTCTTCGTTAGATTGTGGCAATTTGTCATGAAATTCTTGAATACAAGTAAAAATTGTTTTTTGATCTTGAAGGAGAATTGTCTCATTTAATTCAGACTTAGCAAATTTTACTAAATCGGCATGTCTAAACACCTGTTCAAGAGATTGTAACGTAGTTTGGGAAATTTCTAATTTTTGCTCTTTTGTTTTTTGGTTAACCCAAATCAAAAATTCATCTGTCGTGCTCTCTAGAGCGGGAATTTCTATCGTTACTTCAAAGTACGATTTTATTAATTCTGTCGCTTTAGAATAAAATAGTTTAGGTTCTGCTTTTAAAGATTCTAATGATGAGAATTGTAAAGAAAAAAGCGTAAACGGTGGTGTGTATTTCTCTCTTTTTAAATCATATTTAGCATGTATTCGTTTGATTAACCAGTAAACGATTGCCGGAACAATACCAAGTAATAAAAAGACTAAAATCACTTGCCAAAAAACTAATGGTTCAGCCTCATTTAAAGTTGTATTAAAGTTAATTGATTCATCTTGTTTAATGTCATATAAGGTTTGTTTAAGCGTATCAACATTAACATCTTTTACTTCTATTGTTTGTTTTTGGGTGTTTATTTTTTGCTTATTGTACACTATTTCAACCGAAGGAATGGTATAAGTGCCCGAATTAAATTGCGTGATGGTATATTTTTTGACTAATTGGTCAATGTTTTTTTGTCGAATCGTTTTAACAGGATGGTTTGTAACTACTTCCCATTTACCTATTGAATCTAGTTCAGGAAAAACAACTTGGTCTGTTTTTTTTGCATTAAGCTGAAGTGTTAACGTAACTTGATCGCCAATTTTTATTGTTTTTTTATCAACAGAAGTCGTTACTGTTTGTGCAACAGAGGAGTAAAAACCAAACAATAACAGTACAATATACCTTTTCATTAACTTCTCGATTTAAAATAGGTTAATAATTTAGAAACATAGCTTTCTTCGGTATGTGTATTAACTAAACCTGCCCCACATTTAGAAAAAGTGGAAAAACAATAAGCTTCTTGTACTTTAAACTCATTTTCATAAGCATGGCGAACTTCTGGAGACTGTGTGTCTAGCCAAATATGGGCATTTGTTTCAGCGTCTACAACAGAAACTAAACCTAAGTTAGGGAGATGTTGTTCTCTTTTATCATACACTCTAATTCCAGTTACATCATGTTTTTTAGCTGCGATTTGAAGTGATTTTTGGTAATTTGAATCCCTGAAATCAGAAATTAAAAATAGTATGGCTTTCTTTTTCATGACTTGAGACACAAATTCTAAAGCTACATGAATAGCTGTTTTATTACTTTTAGGTTGCCATTCTACTAATTCTCTAATAATTCGCAAGACATGTGTTTTTCCTTTTTTGGGCGGAATAAATAATTCTACTTGATCGGAAAAAAGCACTAAACCAATTTTATCATTGTTTTGTGTAGCTGAAAAAGCTAATGTAGCTGCGATTTCAGCAATAATTTCATTTTTATTTTGTAACGAAGAACCAAACGATTGTGACGCACTACAATCTACCATTAAAAGAAGTGTTAATTCTCTTTCTTCTTCAAATACTTTTATATATGTATCATTATTTCTTGCTGTAACATTCCAATCAATAGCTCTAAAGTCATCTCCATATTGATAGGGTCTCACTTCTGAAAACGTTACTCCCCTGCCTTTAAAAGACGAATGATAGTGTCCCGAAAAAAGATGATTACTCAGTCTTCGGGTTTTAATTTCTATCTTCTTTACTTTTTTTAGCAGTTCTTTAGTTTCCATTTTAGTTTAAATTGCCATTTATGGGACTTGAACTTGATTTATTATTTTTGAAATGATAGTTTCAGTAGTAATATTTTCAGCTTCGGCTTCATATGTGATTCCTATTCTATGACGCAAGACATCATGCACTACAGCGCGTACGTCTTCCGGAATAACATATCCTCTTCGTTTAATAAAAGCATAGCATTTTGCCGCTAAAGCTAAATTAATACTTCCTCTAGGAGAAGCACCATATTGAATAAACGGTTTAAGATTTTCTAATCTGTATTTTTCTGGGAAACGTGTAGCAAAAACAAGATTTAGAATATAGTTCTCAATTTTTTCGTCCATATATACTTCTTTAACCAATGCCTGAGCACGAAGAATTTGATCTACACTTACTACCGGATTTATAGAGGGTAATCCGCCTTGTAAACTCATTCTAATAATAGCCTGTTCTTCTTCCTTTTTTGGATAATCCACAATTGTTTTTAACATGAAACGATCCATTTGTGCTTCAGGTAACGGATAAGTTCCCTCTTGTTCAACAGGGTTTTGAGTGGCTAATACCAAAAAAGGCGCGTCAAGTTTATAGGAAACATCTCCTATTGTGACTTGTTTTTCTTGCATGGCTTCTAACAATGCCGATTGTACTTTAGCGGGAGCCCTATTGATTTCATCTGCCAAAACAAAATTGGCAAATACAGGGCCTTTTTTAACTGTAAATGCATTTTCTTTTAAGTTATACACCATTGTTCCTACCACGTCTGCTGGTAATAAATCAGGGGTAAACTGTATACGGCTAAACGAGCCTTGAACCGCTTTTGACAAAGTATTTATTGCCAATGTTTTGGCTAATCCGGGCATTCCTTCTAATAAAATATGACCTTGCCCTAAAAGCCCTATCAACAAGCGTTCAATCATGTGTTTTTGACCTACAATAGTTTTGTTCATTTCAAAAGTCAACACTTCAATAAATGCGCTTTCTTGCTGTATTTTTTCATTAAGTGACGCCACGTCAATTGTTCCTGTTTGCTGTTCCATTTGCTCTATTATTTCAATTATGGATTTTAATTTTAATAATTGGGTGCAAATTGTAATTTTTAATTATTTTTTGATGTTAAGAGTCCGTTAAATTATACTTTAGAAACATATTAGTTGGAAGAAAATCTGTAAATTCTTTTGTTTCTTCTCTTTTTTATATATTTGATACAATAAAATATGAGTATGTCAAAGGAACTTTCTACACTTATTGCTGGCACGATGAATTGGGGTGTTTGGGGTAATAATTTAGCTAAAAGGGATATGCAAGAGCGCATTTTTGCTTATCTAAATCAAGGGATTACCTCCTTTGATCATGCCGATATTTATGGCGGATATACTACCGAAGCCTCCTTTGGAGAAGCGTGGCAAGAAATGAATATTCCTAGAGATAACGTACAATTTATTTCAAAATGCGGCATAAAATATGTTGGAGGAACTAGAGAATATGCTTTAAAGCATTATGATTATAGTAAATCCTATATTATTTGGAGCGTAGAACAGTCGTTAAAAAATTTACAAACAGAGTATTTAGATGTGTTATTACTCCACAGACCAAGCCCTCTAATGCAAGCCGATGAAATTGCAGAAGCGGTAACTAAATTAAAAGAAACGGGGAAAATTAAAGATTTTGGCGTATCTAACTTTTCTGTTGAACAAACCGCTTTGCTTCAAAAAAACATTCCTATTTCTTATAATCAAATTCAATTTTCGGCAACGCATTTTGAACCTATGCTAAATGGAAGTATAGATTTTATGCAATTACATAATATTGTGCCAATGGCCTGGAATCCACTAGGTGCTGTTTTAAAAGAAACAAACGAGCAAACCCTGCGTTTACATCAACTCCTTTCAAAACTTGAAACAAAATATGAATGTGGTAAGGAAATTATTTTGTTAGCGTGGATTTTGAAACATCCTGCGAAAATATTACCTGTAGTGGGCACAACAAATCTAGATAGAATCAAGAATTTAGCTCACGTAAAAACGATAACTTTATCAATAGAAGATTGGTTTGCAATATGGACAGAAAGTCAAGGAAAAAAAGTGCCTTAATGCTTTATTCTTGATTAGACAAAAACTCAATATCTTCCAAAAGTTGGTTCATGTTTTTTTCTCCTTTTTTGGTTTCGTTTAAAAGTGTTCCGTTATAAAACCCTCTGATTCGACCCTTTTGATCTACTAAGACAAAGTTTTCTGTATGAACCATATCGTATAATTCTTCTGGCTTTCCTGTTTTTACAACTAAATAAGACTGTCTCGCAATTTTATAAATTTCTTTCTGATTGCCTGTTACTAAATTCCATTTAGTATCTAGCACGCCTTTTGCTTTTGCATATTCTTTCAAAACCTCAACCGTATCCTCATCAGGAAATACAGTGTGAGAAAGTAATTTAACTTTTGGATTGTCTTTAATTTTATCTTGTAACCAAACCATATTTGTGGTCATCTTTGGACAAATGGTTTGACAAGATGTAAAAAAGAAATCGGCTACGTATATTTTTCCTTCATAATCTTTATTTGTAATTGTTTTGCCGTTTTGGTTCGTAAATGAAAAAGGAGCGATTTTATGATTATAACCAATATGTTGAACTGTAGAATCTACTAATTCAGGATTTACATCACGTGGTGTATAGATAGGAAGGTTTCTCCTATTCATTAAAGAATAAATCGCTATAAAAATAGAGACTAATAAAATTGAAAAGCAAAAAATAAAAATAGTGCGTTTTTTCATTTTGGAAAATTATTTGTTGCAAAAATACACATTTCTAAATGGTCTTTATTGTTTTTTACACTTGTAAAAACCTCCTTTTTATTTTTTTTAGTATGTTTGTGTAACCAAAATGGCTACTGCTATGAAAAATACCTACTTAACTTTCTTTTGTTTATTTTCTGTTTTTATTTTTGGACAATTTAACAAAAACGCTCCTTGGAACGCATCAACAACTGATGTTGTAAAAACAAATTTGTTTGAGCAAGAAGTTACTATTTTTAATAACTATTGGTTAAACAAAGATCGAACTAAAAAAGGAAGCGGCTTTAAACCCTTTAAAAGATGGGAATATCATTGGCAAAATCAGTTAAATGCGGATGGTACAATAATGACACCTCAACAACTATGGCAAGCTTGGAATACTAAAAAAAATAGATCCACAAATAGAAGTTCAACCATTCAATCTTTACCGCCAAGTAATTGGGAGCCTGTAGGTCCGTTTACACATACAAATACAGGTTCTTGGTCTTCTGGACAAGGAAGAGTAAATGTAGTAGCTGTAGACCCATCTAATCCTACAACAATATACATAGGTGCACCTGCTGGTGGGATTTGGAAATCAACAAACAGTGGCTCCTCTTGGATACCTCTATCGGATGAGTTGCCACAAATAGGTGTGTCAGGCATTGCTGTTGATCCTACAAACTCAAATATAATATATATTGCCACGGGAGACCGAGATGCGGCTGATACCTATTCTGTCGGTGTATTAAAATCAACTAATGGCGGTATTTCTTGGAACACAACAGGTTTAAGCTTTATTGGGACTTCAAATTTTGCTGGCGATCTTATTATTCATCCCACAAACAATCAAATTATTTTATGTGCAACTAGCGCTGGAGTTTATAGAACAATGGACGGTGGAACCACATGGACGGTGGAGCAAACCGGTGATTTTTCTCAAGGTTCAATACGTTTTAAACCAACAGACCCCACAATTGTATATGCAACTTCAAACAATAAATTTTATAAATCCACAAACACGGGAGATACGTTTACAACTATCACCTCTGGTCTTTCTGCTTCAGGCTCAACAGGACGAATGCTATTAGATGTAACACCTGCAGATGCAAATTTTGTTTACGTCTTAAGTATTACTACAACTAGTACATTAAACGGTATTTATAAATCTACAAACAGTGCTTTTTCATTCACTAAAACATCTGGTACAACAGATATATTAGAATCTTCACAAGGTTGGTATGATTTAGCGTTAGCTGTTTCAAATACAAACGCAAATGAAATCTATACTGGGTGTCTTAATATTTGGAAGTCCTCAGACGGAGGAAGCACTGTAACAAAAGTAAATAATTGGAGCGCTCCTTCCTCACCATCCTATACACATGCCGATATTCATTTTTTACAATTTTTAAATGGAAGATTATATTGCGGAAGTGACGGAGGAATTTATAGTAGTGAAAATCAAGGTGCTACATTTACAGATTTAACTGCCGGATTACAAATTGGGCAGTTTTATAAAATTTCTGTTTCAAAACAATCTGCTGGAAAAATGGTTGGTGGTTTACAAGATAATGGTGGATATGGGTACAGTAATGGAATATGGAAAAATTTTTATGGTGCAGACGGAATGGATGCCGCAGTTAGTCAAACAAATAGTAATTTGTTTTATGGTTTTATTCAATTTGGAAACCCAATGTATGTATCAAATAATGGAGGTAATAGTATCTCTGGAAGCATTAACTCGCCTGGTGGTGTAGATGGAAATTGGGTTACTCCACTAAGAGGGAATAGTCAAGGTACTATATATTCGGGTTTTGGAAATCTTTTTAAATTAGTAAATAATAATTGGGTGCAACAAAATTCTACTCCTGTTGGATCTAATAATATTGAATTAATTTGTATAGCTCCGTCTGATGATGCCGTTATTTTTATTGGTAATGACAATATGCTTTTTAAAAGTACTGATTCGGGATTAACATTTAATCAAGTATATCAAACAGCAAACAATATAAGAAGTATTGCTGTTCATTATTCGAATAGTTCGATTGTTTATTTAACAACAAGTGGGACAAATGGCGAAGTATTAAAATCGGTTGACGGAGGTAATACCTTTACTTCTATGATTTCAGGTCTTCCAGATATTTCAAAAAATTGTATTGTTCATCAAGGGAGAAATAGTTTAAACCCCTTGTACTTAGGAACCGCATTAGGTGTATATTACATAGATGATTCAATGGCTAGCTGGCAACCATTTGACATAAATTTACCAAATGTTCCAATTACAGACTTAGAAATTAATTTAGAAGACGCCAAATTGATTGCTGCTACCTATGGACGAGGCATCTGGCAAACAAATATCCTTATTGATAATCCTTCATATGATATTAAATTTATAGAAATTAACAATCCAAATACATTAATTAATTGTTCCACATCTATAAATCCACAGATAATCGTTAAAAATAATGGTCTAAATTCCATTCAAAACATAACTGTAAATTATATGATTGATAATTTACCATTTACCTATTTGTGGACCGGAAATATTAGTGCTGGTGCGAACCAAATTATTGCATTACCCGCATTTACATCAACCAAAGGGACGCATTCAATTACGGTTACTACGATAATTCCTAATGATGCTTTTTTTGACAACAATTCTGGTACTACTTCATTTTATGTGAACGACTCGGGAAATGTAGGTGTTACAAATAATTTTACATCAATTTCTGATGAATTAATTACGATTACTGAAGGAGGAAATGGTTGGATCAGAGGAAACCGAACAACAAGCGCCTTAAACACTGCGGGGAATATTGCTTATTTAACCAATTTATCAGGTAATTATACAGATAATACTAAATCCTATTTAATTTCTCAATGCTACAATTTATCAAACGTAACGAATCCAACAATTAATTTTAAATTAGCCTTTGATTTAGAGGCTGATTGGGATATTGTATATGTTGAATACAGCACCAATTTTGGGGCAAGTTGGACCGTTTTAGGTAATATGAGCCCAAATTGGTATAATAGCGACAGAACTCCTCAAACATCAGGAACAGACTGTTATAATTGTGTAGGCGCTCAATGGACAGGAACAAACACAAACTTTACTACCTATTCTTATCCATTAAACGCTTTAAATAATCCATCCTCAATTCTCTTTAGAATTGTATTTCAATCTGACCAATCAGTTAACAAATTAGGAGTAAAAATTGATGATTTTTTAATTTCTGGCACACTAGGAGTAAATACATTAGCAACCAACAAAATAAAACTATATCCCAACCCAACAAACGGCATTATTACCTTGTCAGTAGATGAAAATAGCATAATTAAATCTTTTGAAATTTATGACCTTAGTGGAAAATTAATTAAAAATAGTACTTTTACTGAGAATTCCCCAACTAACATAAACATAGACCTCTCTAATTTTTCTCAAGGAATTTACTTTATAAAAGTAACTTCCGATGAAGGAATTTATTCTAATCGTTTACTTAAAATTTAATTAAAAATGAAACATTTATTTTTCAAATCAGTAGGCTTTGCAGCAGTTTTAACGCTTTTTACAATTGGTTGCAAACCAAATCAAAGTTTGTTAAAATCAAACGACAACCCTGGCATCCAAAAACAGTTTATGGATTTAAACACTAGTCCGGCTGACGACTTTTTTACATTTGTAAATGGAACATGGGTAAAAAACACTGAAATTCCAGCTGATAGAACACGTTGGGGAAGTTTTGATGAATTGAGAAAAAATACTGATGACGATGTAATGGCTATTTTAAATGACGCTGTTCAAAACAAAAACTTAGAGCCACAATCAGACGAAGCAAAAGCTGTAAATTTATATAAAGCAATATTAGATACTGTTTCAAGAAATAATTTAGGCGCTGGTCCAATTATGCCCTACATAAATCAAGTAAATCAAGTCCAAAATACAGAGGATGTTATGAAATTAATGACTAATTTGAAAAATGAAGTTAACTTAGGCTTTTTTGGTAGTTATGTAGGAGCTGATGCTAAAAACAGTAATAAAAATGTTATCTATGTTGGAACAGGAAGCCTAGGCTTACCTGATAGAGACTATTATGTTTCTGAAAAAGCTGATAATAAAGAAAAAAGAGAAAAATATGTCGTACATGTAGCCAGAATGCTTCAACTAATTGGAGAAACAGAAACAAAAGCTAATCAAATGGCCGCTAATATTCTTGATTTAGAAACAAGAATGGCCAAATCTACTTTAGACAGAGTAGAGCGAAGAGATCGTAGAAAAACATATAATCCAATGTCTATTAAAGAGTTACAAAATTTATTTCCTACAAACGACTGGATAAATTATTTTTCTAAAATTGGTTTCCAGAAAATTGATTCAGTAATTGTTTCTCAGCCTAAATATCTTATGGAATTAGAAAAGATTTTCAAAGACAATGCTGTTGAAGATTGGAAACACTATATGAAATGGACAATTTTAAGAGGTAACGCAGATGCTTTATCTACAAGTATTGAAAAAGCAAATTGGGAGTTTTATGGAAAAACATTAACAGGAGCCGTAAAACAAAGACCAATAAAAGAAAGAGCATTAGCTTCAGTAAACAGTGTTTTAGGCGAAGCATTAGGTAAACTCTATGTTGAGAAAAAATTTCCTGCTGAGGCAAAACAAAAAGCTGAAGCAATGATAAAGAACATTTTTAAAGCATATGAAAATAGAATTCAAAAATTACCTTGGATGACTCCAAATACAAAAGCCAATGCATTAACAAAATTAAATAAATTTAGAGTTAAAATTGGCTATCCTGATAAATGGAAAGATTACAGTGAACTTATCATTCCTAGCCCAGAAAAAGGTGGAACTTTATTTCAAATAAATTTAGCCGTTTCGAAGTGGAGTGCTAAAAAGAATAGTGAGAAATTAGGAAAACCTGTCGATAAAGAAGAATGGGGTATGTCGCCACAAACAGTTAATGCGTATTATAGTCCAACAAATAATGAAATTGTGTTTCCAGCAGCAATATTACAGCCTCCTTTTTATAATTATAAGGCAGATGAAGCTGTTAATTATGGCGGGATTGGTGGTGTAATTGGCCACGAAATTTCACATGGATTTGATGACTCTGGTTCAAGATACAATGCAGAAGGAAATCTCATTAATTGGTGGAGCGATGAAGACTTAAAACAATTTACAACTCTTGGAGACGCTTTAGCAGATCAATATTCCGCATTGCAACCACTACCTGGTATATTTGTTGATGGAAAATTTACACTAGGCGAAAACATTGGGGATCTTGGTGGAGTAAACGCTTCTTTTGATGGATTACAATTGTACATAAAAGAAAACGGTAGTCCAGGTTTAATTGATGGATTTACTCCAGAACAACGATTTTTTATTTCATGGGCTACTATTTGGAGAAGCAAAATGAGAGATGAAGCTATCAAAAATCAAGTAAAAACCGATCCTCATTCGCCGGGCATGTATAGAGCTTATGTTCCATTACAAAATATTGAAGCTTTTTATAATGCTTTTAATATTAGAAAAGGAGATAAAATGTTTATAGAAACAGAAAAAAGAGTTAAAATCTGGTAACAAAAAATCCCCGTAAAATTTACTGGGTTTTTGTTCTTGTAATGGTTAATCCTTATTACACTAACTATACAATTGGGTGCAAAAAGGTAAAATTATTTAACATTAAGTATAAATAAAACTAACTTTTAACTTGTCAAAATTACCTATAAATTTAAGTTTTAAAAGTTTTTACCACTACATAAAGATGTGTATTTGCACAAATAAATAATAAAAAAAATCAGAATTAACTATATTGAAACAGTATTTTTAAAAAATATAAATATATTTGCTAAATTAAAATTAAAATAAACACATATGAAAACAGTAAAATTACTAGCATTTGCATTATTCGTTTCTACTGCGTCTTTTGCTCAAACACAACAAGATGCAAAAACTGCCGTGGCTACTCCGCAAGTTCCATCTCAATTAAAATGGGATACGGAAGCACATGATTTTGGTACAATTGAAAAAGGTAAGCCTGTTACTTATGAGTTTACGTTTACGAACACAACAAAAAAAGATGTTTTGTTAACTTCTGTAAGAGCGTCTTGTGGTTGTACAGCAACAAACTATACTAAAACAGCTATTAAACCAGGTGAAAAAGGTATTGTTTCTGCAGAATACAATGCGGCTGCCCCTGGTGCTTTCCACAAAACTGTTACTGTTACTACAAGTGAAGAAAATGTTGCGCCAAAAGTGATTACAATTAAAGGAGTAGTAAAAGCAGACGAAGTTCCTGCTCCAGCAGCTCCTCAGGCTAAATAATTCAATTGTTTTTTATATATTTATCCCGATACGTTTAAACGTATCGGGATTTTTTATGGAAAAAGCTTTACTACACACACCACTAGGCAACATTCTTGTTGAAGGAGATGAAAACGGATTAACATCGCTTACTATTGTAACTGAAGAAAATACAATAACCGAAAACGCAATTCCCAAAGTATTGGAAACAGCGATTAAACAACTTGATGAGTACTTTAATAGGAATCGCACTAATTTTACATTAAAACTACAACCCAAAGGAACCGAATTTCAAAAAAAAGTATGGCAGAAACTTCTTGAAATTCCATTTGGAACCACAATAAGCTATCAGCAATTATCAAACCAATTAGGCGATTCAAAAGCGATAAGAGCAGTCGCAAATGCTAATAGTAAAAACCCTTTGTGGATTATCATTCCTTGCCATCGAGTTATTGGTTCTGATGGGTCACTAACTGGTTATGCGGGTGGATTGTGGCGAAAAAAATGGTTATTAGAACATGAAAATCCTTCTTTGCAACAACGATTATTTTAAAAAGTTTCTTACATTCGTAAAACAAAACAACTAAAGAATGAAACGGCTCAAAAAATTCTTCAAATGGTTCGCTATTGCATTAAGTAGCATCGTTTTATTACTCTATATTTTTAATGTTGATTATCTTTTAAGAGCAGTGCGAACAATTTACTTAAAAGGCTATGTTACAGCATTTCTAGAAGATTACAAAGAGTTTCCTAATAGAACAATAAGAAAGGGAGCGGCACAACCTTGGGCTATTGCTAAAGATTACAACACTATTGCTGAAACAGCTACATTATACAAAACACATCAAGAATTAAAAACAGTTGCTTTTGTAATTATTAAAAATGATAGTGTTTGGCATGAAAGTTATTTCGATGGTTTCGACAAAAATTCTAAAACCAACTCTTTTTCTATGGCTAAAAGCATGGTTTGCGCTGCATTAGGGAAAGCGATTATGGATCATAAAATAAAAAATCTAGATCAAAAAGTGATTGATTTTTTTCCAAATTTAAAAGGAAAATATGCCAAAGAAGTAACTGTGGGCGATTTAGCCTCAATGTCTTCTGGATTAAATTGGGACGAAAAATATTATAGTCCGTTTTCAATTGTTACGAGAGCCTATTTTGATGATAATTTAAAAAAAATTATTTTAGGTCTTAAAATAAATGAAAAACCAGGGCAAAAATTTAAATACCTAAGCGGCGCTACCCAATTATTAGCCATGTGTATAGAAAAAGCAACAGGCGTTTTCCTTTCAGATTATATTGCTAAAAATTTTTGGCAACCTATGGGTGCCGAACATGATGCTTTATGGCAACTAGACGACCCCGATGGCATTGAAAAGGCATATTGTTGTGTAGCAAGTAACGCAAGAGATTTTGCTCGCTTTGGAAAATTGTTCAAACAAAATGGAAAATGGAACGGCAAACAACTACTAGACGAAGCTTTTGTAAAAAAGTCTATTACTCCCCGATTTAAAGACGCACCAGAATACGGCTACGGTTGGTGGTTACATGAAATAAATGGGGAAAAATTATACTATATGCGTGGTCATTTAGGGCAATTTGTAATTGTTATTCCCGAAGACGATTTAATCATTGTAAGACTCGGACATTTAAAAGGAAAGCAAACTAAAACAGACCCCCATAGTAACGACCTTTACACCTATGTAAACGAAACCTATGCCATGCTAGCAAAAAGAAATAACTAAAACCCCCAAAGCTATGATCAAATCAATTAACCTAGAAAACATTCTGTTTTTAGACATCGAAACAGTACCCGAAAATGCTTCTTTCCAAGATCTTGATGAAGATTTTAAAATATTATTTAGTCAAAAAACACAGTACCAGCGCAAAGATGAAATTACCGCCGAAGAATTTTACGAACGTGCTGGAATTTGGGCCGAATTTGGAAAAATTATTTGTATATCTGTGGGTTATTTTACCCATAAAATGGGGGACCGACAATTTAGGGTAACTACTTTTCATGGAGAAGAAAAGAAACTTTTACAAGACTTTGCTAATCTGTTAAGCACACATTTTAACGGGCCTAACCACGTGCTATGTGGCCATAATGCTAAAGAGTTTGATTTTCCTTTTATTGCAAGAAGAATGATAATTAACCAAATTAAAATTCCAAACAAATTAAATTTAATGGGTAAAAAACCATGGGAAGTACCTCATTTAGACACTTTAGAAATGTGGAAATTTGGTGACTATAAACATTATACCTCCTTAAAATTATTAACGAAAGTATTAGGTGTACCTTCTCCAAAAGACGATATTGACGGAAGCGAAGTAGCTAAAGTATATTATGAAGAAAAAAACATCGATCGTATTATTACCTATTGTGAAAAAGACGTCATTGCGGTCGCCCAAATTATTTTGAAACTTAGAATGGAACCGTTACTAAACGAAGAGGATGTTTTAAGTATTTAACGCTTTTAGGCTGGGTAATTTTTACTTTCCTGTTGGGTATTTTCGGCATATAAATTTTTCTGCCTACTTTTGCAAAAATTTTTAAGATGAGTTTCGAAAAAGAAATTGCCCGTAGAAGAACGTTTGGAATCATTTCACATCCCGATGCTGGTAAAACAACCTTAACAGAAAAACTATTACTTTTTGGCGGTGCCATTCAAGAAGCAGGTGCCGTAAAAAGCAATAAAATAAAAAAAGGAGCTACTTCTGACTTCATGGAAATTGAGCGTCAAAGAGGTATCTCTGTGGCTACATCTGTATTGGCTTTCAATTATAAAGACAAAAAAATAAACATCCTAGACACACCCGGACACAAAGATTTTGCTGAAGACACATTTAGAACACTTACTGCTGTTGACAGTGTAATTGTTGTAGTAGACGTGGCAAAAGGTGTGGAAGAACAAACCGAAAAATTAGTAGAAGTGTGTCGCATGCGTAACATTCCTATGATTGTGTTTATAAACAAATTGGATCGCGAAGGAAAAGATGCGTTTGACCTAATGGACGAAGTAGAGAAAAAACTTGGATTGCATGTTACGCCTTTGAGTTTCCCTATTGGTATGGGGTATGATTTTCAAGGTATTTATAATATTTGGGAAAAGAACATCAATCTTTTCGAAGGTGATAGTCGTAAAAATATTGAAGAAACCATTGCTTTTTCAGACATCAATAACCCAGAATTAGAAAAAATTATTGGCGAAAATCCCGCTACTAAACTTAGAGAAGAATTAGAATTAATCGAAGAAGTGTATCCTGCTTTTGATCGTGAGACCTATTTAAGTGGAAAATTACAACCTGTATTTTTTGGATCGGCTTTAAATAATTTTGGTGTTCGCGAATTATTAGATTGTTTTGTAGATATAGCACCAACTCCAAGGCCTAAAGAATCAGACACGCGGTTAGTCGCACCAGATGAAGCTAAATTTAGTGGATTTGTTTTTAAAATTCATGCAAACATGGACCCTAAACACCGTGACCGTTTAGCGTTCATAAAAATCGTTTCTGGGACGTTTGAACGTAACAAACCTTACTTGCACGTGCGTCATGGAAAAAACTTAAAATTTTCAAGTCCTAATGCATTTTTTGCAGAGAAAAAAGAGATTGTAGATATTTCTTATCCAGGAGATATTGTTGGCCTACATGATACGGGTAATTTTAAAATTGGTGATACTTTAACAGAAGGTGAAATCATGAATTTTAAAGGCATTCCGAGTTTCTCACCTGAACATTTTAGATACATCAATAATGCAGACCCACTAAAAGCTAAACAATTAGAAAAAGGAGTAGACCAACTTATGGACGAAGGAGTTGCGCAGCTATTTACATTAGAAATGAACAGCAGAAAAGTGATTGGAACTGTAGGAGCCTTACAATATGAAGTCATTCAATACCGTTTGGAACACGAATATGGCGCTAAATGCACCTATGAAAACTTCCCAGCTTACAAAGCTTGTTGGGTATTACCAGAAAATCCTAAAAATGAAGAATTTGCCGAATTTAAACGTGTAAAACAAAAATTTCTTGGACATGACAAACATGGTCAATTGGTTTTTTTAGCTGATAGTGAGTTTTCTATACAAATGACACAACAAAAATACCCGAGTGTAAAATTATTTTTCACATCTGATTATCATAAAAAAGAATAAGAAGCACGCCTATATTTTTTCAAAAAGCATAGGGTCTCGTGTTTCGTTATATAAAAAAGGTTGTCTTCATTAAGACAACCTTTTTTGATGCCACTTCACCCGTGGCTATACTTGACGTATTGTGTTTAGTCTACTGCTATTTCTTAACAATTAAAAACTCACTACGTCTGTTTTGTGCATGTTCTTCTTCAGTACATGCTGTGCAAGATACTTTTGGTTCAGTTTCTCCCATACCTTTACCTGAAATTCTATCTTTAGCAATGCCTTTTGAGATAATGTATTGAACCGTAGCCTTAGCTCTTCTGTCTGATAAACGTAAGTTGTAATTGTCTCCTCCTCTAGCATCTGTGTGCGATTTTGCATAGATAACCATCGTAGGATGCTCATTCATCACTTTTACTAACTTGTCTAACTCCTCAGCACCTTGAGCGGTTATGTTAGACTTGTCATACTCAAAGTAAATGGGTTGCAAAATAACTTCTGTTTCAGTGATAATTGGTTTTATAGGTGTTAAAGGAATTTCAACAACCACTACACCGCCTTCACTCTTCTCAACTGCTTTAGAATTACTCTCATAACCACTTCTGCTTGCTTGTGCGCCATAGGTTTGTTCACAAGCCACACCAAAGCTAGTTTGACCTTCTTCATCGGTTGTTTGTGTGCCTATTGCTTTTGATTTAGCATCTACTAATGTAACTTGAGCATCTGCTAGTAATTTGTTTGTTTCTGCATCTTTAACAACAATCTTTGCTTGTACCCCACAAATTGGGTCTGCTTGATAAATGTCGTCATTGCCTTCTCTATTACTTGAAAAATAACCTACTTTTTTAGCTTTATTAAATGTAAAGGCAAAGTCGTCTTTTTCTGTGTTTACAGGTGCACCTACATTACTCGGTTTTTCATTGGTTTTTGTATTATATACATATACATCATACCCCCCAAATCCTGCTGCTTGATTTGAAGCATAAAACAACATGTTGTCGTCTGTAATGTATGGAAAACTTTCATTGTCAGCCGTGTTAATAGCTTTTACATTCTCTGGAGTACCATAGTTTTCACCATCAATGCTTACTTTCCAAATGTCTTCTCCACCCATACCTCCTGGCATATTCGAAGAAAAATACAAGGTTTTACCGTCTTTACTAATACTTGGATTCCTTGCAGAGTAGTCTTTGTTGTTAAAAGGTAATACTTGTGCATTTTGCCATTTGTCGCCTACTTTGGTGGCTTTGTATAAATAAATTTGGCTATATTTTAAGTGCTTTGATTTGTCTTTTTGGTATTCGCTTTGGTTAAAACTCTCACTTCCATAATAAATCGTTGAACCATCTACAGATACTGCTGCAGGACCATCGTGCCATCTTGTGTTTAACTCCGCAACTTCTGTAGCGGCACTTAAACTACCATCTTGGTTACGTGTCGCTTTGTAAATGTCTAAATACGGCTGATCGTTCATTCCGTTTGTTTTTCTAGACGTATTACGAGCACTTGCAAAATACAATTCGTTAGAAGCTGTTAAAACAGCTCCAAAGTCCGCTTTGTCGCTACTTATATCTGAACGCTTTACTTCATACTTCTTTACCAATGCTTTTAATTGTGCTACAGCATTCGGATTGTTCTTAAATGCTTTTGCTCTTGCATCATTTGGAAGCATTTTTGCAAATTGCTCCATTTGTTTAGTGCTCTCTGATAGATTGCCATTGGCTTTAAGCATTTGAGCGTATCTGTAGTGCGTTTCGGCATCTTGTGGTGTTTCTATGGCTTTAGCATACCACATTTCTGCTTCTTTGGTGTTAAACACATTGTAATAACTGTCTGCCAACTGCTTGTAAACATAACCGTCTGCCTTACCTTTCTCTACTAATTTTGAATACGCTGAAGCAGCGTCCACAAACTCTAATCTATCATAAAGTTTATCGGCTTCTTTGGTGTCTTTATTCTGTGCTAGTGCTGCTGTACTTACTAATAAGGCACTGGCTAATATATATATATTTCTCATGTGTAGTCTCTTTGATTAGATAGGTTAAAAATAACGCGGTGAACGAGATACTTTTTTATTAAAGTTAACATCAAACAATAAGATAATCTCATGCGAAGCAGGTGTGGTTACTCTCAAATCTGAAGTAATATGATCATACGCATAACCTACTTTTAAATTCGGAGCTACTTGATAATTTACCATCGCACCAAAACTGTCCTCTAATCGATAAGTTGCTCCTAACTCTAACTTGTTCTGAATTAAAAAATTCGTAGATAAGTCTAAAGAAGTTGGCGCATTAAACGCTGACTTTAACATAAAAAATGGTTTGAATTTTAAATTCTCATTAACATCAAACACATATCCTCCCGTTACAAAATAATGATTCACTTCACTACCAAAACTCCTACCATTGAAATCTAAATGCTTTGACTTCATCATATTAGGAACAGAAACAGCTAAATAATACTTGTCCGTATAATAAAATAAACCCGTACCTAAATTAAAATAACTATTACTCGTGTTCTCACTAAAAGCAGGATCATTAGCATCAGGTAAAGTAGAATAAATATCACTATATAAACCTACATTGTGTAATGTTAATCCCGCTTTTAATCCAAAAGCTAATTTATGTTCGCCTCCTAATTGTAACGTGTACGAAAAATCACCATATACATTATTCTCCTGAACAGGACCAATCTTATCATTAATAACAGATAAGCCTAAACCAACATTCTTACCCGCAGGCATATGACCAAAAAATGTCCCTGTAGTAGGAGCCCCCTCTATATCAACCCATTGCTTTCTGTATAATAATCCCATCGATAAATTCTCCTTACTACCTGCATAAGCTGGATTCATTACGCTCATATTATACATGTACTGCGTATAGTGTGGATCTTGTTGCGCTTGAACATCAGGTACAAAACCTAAAGTAACTAACGCTAATAAATAAATTCTCTTCATAATGTTTGTCATGTATTAAAACTACACTACTATTTATAAATAGTAGTGTAGAAATCCCTTTTTTAATTCTCCTTATTAATGTAAATCCAACCCGTCTTAAGCTCACCGCCTAACAACTTAATACTATAATAATAAGTCCCATCAGGTAAAACTGAACCACTATCCGATTGACCAAACCAATCATTGTGGTAATTAACCTTACTGTAAACCTTACCGCCATACCTGTTGAAAATCTCAACCCTGTCTGCAGTTAACTCCAAATAATCATTCAACCCATCTCCATTTGGACTTATACCACGCTGAATTTGGCA
>JACCDH010096404.1_pt1 | contig 30284 bp, 27 predicted proteins | sample 7442481 | NCBI WGS metagenome assembly JACCDH01 (sample SAMN15323433, study PRJNA562643) | freshwater metagenome | isolation source: river surface water | place: USA:Blue River Watershed | collected 2017-08-15
CGTGCGAATACTGGCGGTAGCCTCTCCGATGCGCTGCACTTGGCATTGGCACTAGAGACCAGGTGCAGATTTTTTCTTACGAACGACCGGACAATTAAATCAATCAGAGGGCTGGAGGTTCTCTACCTCGGTGATGAGGGTGTGGAGTCGCGTATGAATCACACTGCGCAGGAGCCTAGTGTAATGCCCGCCGCTTTCTCGACCCTGAGCCGAGAAGACAGAATCGATTGGCTTCGAGAAGAATTGAAAAACATTGGGATCTCTGGGTCAGCCTAATGGAGATGCTGGCTCTGCTCTTCAACAACATCAGGTAATTCGGCGTGGACGAGCTCACCATCAACATTTGGGTAGAGCGGAGCGCCACAATCCTCACAGTACTCCATGGGAAGGCGTTGACGCAGCATGGTGACACGCTGCAGTCCGCTTTCTTTTAGCGTGTTTTCAATATCTTCAGCAACATCGCTCATCTCGTCTTCGGCCCCCAATAACGGCCAGACGACTCCGTGGATGATTTCCTCCTCTTCCGCAACACTAAAACCAATACGGTATTCCTCAAGCTGTCGGTTGTAACAGCCACCCACGACTGCAGTGAGCAGATTCGGCGATACACTCAGCGTCGTGGCGAGAAATGCAACCGATGCCCGTATCGAGAACGGACGCGCCGAGCGATCTGCATCACGGCAGGCCACATAGTAGGCCCGTGGCAACATGCTCTCGAAGGCGCATGCTGGCAGCAGCGGTGTGAGCACGGTCTGGCTTACATCGAGCCAGTCTTTCAGTACCTGCTCGCGCAAGGCATCGCCCGATTGCCATCGGAAGATGGCCTCACCCCTGGGCACCGATACGGCACCGATGATGTAGCGTTGATCGGCGAGGAACTGGGCCGTCTCTTTGAGCGAGGCGGGATCGACCTTCATTACGCCGTCGGGTAATGACTTGGTGAGGTGTTGACGAAACTCGGCGGTGTCACAGAATGTTTCGGGAAGTTGATCGGGAGAAAAGAAATAATTTGCAATGGTGAGATCTACGTTGGGTGCGAATACCACTTCGGCCAGTGCTTTTGAGGTTGCCTTTGCAACTCCTGCGGGGATGGGTCGGGTGGGTAGTGGCATCCGTGACCAGGCAAGCACAGGTGCTGCAAACAATAAAACGTCACGCTCACCATCTGAGGTCTTCACAATAGCGTGTTCGACGCGGCCCTCAATAGCATCAGCGAGTTCCTCGTAGGCTCTTGACTCTCGGTCCGCGAGGCGGTCAAGGGCAGCGTTGAGCGAGCCCTCATCCGCATCCTTTAGTAGGGCTTCAATCTCCTTTTCAAGACGGGCCTCCCAGAAGTTATCCTCGGCGCGGCTGCCGGATTGGGCAAGACCCTCCGCAAATTCGACTAAAACATCGGCCTCGCGGGAGGCGCGGCCACGGCGGGATGAAGGGGATTTTTTCATAGTATTGGAACCTAGGTTAAGCCCATATTTTAACAGTGGGTATGATCGCGTTTTCCTCTTCTTTCTAGCAATTTCATGGCGAAGGGCTTTACCTCAGCAATTCTGCTTGCCGGCTTAGGGGCGATTCTGTTCTCGGCTAAGGCAATCGTTGTCAAGCTCTGCTATGCCCATGGAGCTGACGCTGCGACGGTCTTAGCGCTGCGAATGCTGTTTTCGCTACCTTTTTTCTGGTCTGCCGTCTGGTGGGTCAACAAGACACAGAATTTAGACCCGGTCTGCAGGAAGGATCGATTCGCCTTGATTGTTTTGGGGTTTCTTGGCTATTACGTGTCGAGTTATTTGGACTTTCTTGGCCTCGAGACCATTACGGTTGGCCTTGAGCGAATTATTCTCTACCTGACACCCGCAATTGTTTTAGTGCTGTCACAGTTTCTACTAAACAAGATAATTTCGAAGCGGCAGTGGATCGCAATGGCCGTGGCCTATCTCGGTGTAATTGTTGTCTTCGCTCAGGATGTTCGGTTTGATGGCCTGCCCGTGGTGATTGGTGGGCTCTTTGTCTTCGCGAGTGCAATTAGTTATGCAATCTATCTGATTTACTCCGGGGAAATTGTAAGCCGGGTTGGAAGTATTCGGCTGGTGGCCTATGCGAGTGCATCAGCCACGTTTTTTAGTGTGCTGCAGGCGCTTGTCGTCAACCCGGTGGCTCTATGGAGCCAGCCCATGGCTGTTTATCAATTAAGTGTATTTAATGGCAGCTTCTGTACCTTTGTTCCGATGCTCTTCATTATGATTGCAGTCAATCGGGTCGGATCGGGGTTAGCCGCACAGGCCGGCGCCATTGGCCCGGTCGCTACAATTTTCCTAGGCTGGTATTTTCTTGCTGAGCGTATTTCTGTGTTACAGCTCGTAGGTATGGCAATCGTATTGATCAGCATGGGGATACTGCTTACTGTTAACCGTAGTCAGCGTGTCGAGGTTTAAGGATTTAATTTCTTAACCTCGGTGAGGTAATACTTTGTCCCCTCAAGTGATGCTTGAAATTCGATTGTGTCTTGCACGGCCAAACCCTGAAGCAGCACTGGATCTTTTACATAGAACACCATTGTCATGGGCGGCATATCAAGTACTTTGATTTCGCCGTGTTTAATCGTGAGTCGCAGGTTTGGAGCATCAATACGCCGGATCTCGCCATTGGCCCACTGCGCCTGCGCAGCAGATGCGAGCACTACAAGTAAAACTCCCGCAGATACTCTTAAATAGGCCCTCAGATACCCAAGGAGATATCCGCTTAGAGGCCCCCTCATATTGAGCCCTTTTTCGGCTTTCCGTAGGCAGCGAATACGGTTGCCTTACCTGTTTTTTGAATAAGCAATACCTCAAAGGGATCCTGTTGACCGCCGTACTCCGGGCCATCCATACCCGGAGAGCCGATCGGCATCTCGGGTACGGCTAGCCCAAGTGCGATTGGCCGCTCTCTGAGCAATCGCTGTATTTCTCGTGCGGGAACGTGTCCCTCGAGTACATAGCCGTTGATTAACGCCGTGTGGCAAGAGGCGTATTTCTGTGGCATGCCCAGTTCAACGCGTTTTGATGTATTGCCAGTATCGTAGCTCTGGACTTGGAAACCATTATTTTCGAGATGTTTCACCCACTCTGCGCAGCAGCCGCAGGTGGGAGACTTCCAGACCTCAACCCGTGGTTTTGAAACTTGAGGTAAGCCGATAATCGGAGACCCAAGCATTCCGAGACCCGCTAATCCGAGTAGGGCGAACATTCGGCGTTGCTTAAATACTGGTTTTCTGGCCTGCGATTTCATGGGCTCACCCTAATCTTTCCGACCATCCCCGCCTGATAGTGCCCGGGAATCAAGCAGGCAAAATCAAACTCACCCTCTCGATTAAATAACCAAACGAGGTCAGCGGTTTTCCCTGGGCTTACGTGGGCCATATAGGGCTCATCGTGTTCCATGTTGGGGTGTTTCTTCATCATCTCTGCATGTGCATCAAGCTCGGATTTGGTGCCTATGACCATCTCATGCATTACCGCCCCGCGGTTTGCAACCTGAAATCGGATCGTGTCACCTTTTTTGACGCGAATCAGGTTTGGGGTAAATCGCATATTGTCGGTCATCACAATTTTAATGGTGCTGCGAACCTGATCAACGTCGCCCGCAATTCCCCAGGGCGTCTGCTCTTTCTTGACCGCAGCGTGGTGCTGCCCATGTGGGGTACCGGGCCCGTGGGCGAGGGCATTAGATAACGGCGAGAGCCCGACGGTTAGCGTTAGACTAAGCAAAATAGATCTGAATTTCATAAGAGTTCCTTCCTAGTGTTGGTGCCCTGAGGGTTTAACGGGCCCCGGTTTTCTGATCTGTACTTCCAATTCTTTTGCCGAGACCCGAGGCATTGCGCTTGCGCCTGCGGCGTTTGATCGGGTTGCTGGGGGAAGTGGTTCGCCCGTCCATTCATAAGCCACCGTACCCTTGGGGTGCTGGAACCAGCCGGGGTCTTTCGTATCCCCAGGCTTTTGATCTTTTCGCACCTTGAGAACGCTAAACATACCGCCCATCTCAACTGAACCAAAGGGCCCCTCGCCAGTCATCATGGGAATGGTGTTCTCCGGCAGTGGCATTTCCATCTCCGCCATGTCTGCCATCCCACGTTCACCCATGACCATGTAATCCGGAATCAACTTGCTGATGCGTTTCGCAAGCCCACGATGATCAACGCCAATCAGTGTTGGAACATCGTGTCCCATTGCGTTCATGGTGTGATGTGACTTATGACAGTGAAATGCCCAATCGCCTTCTTCACTCGCAATGAATTCCAGTTGCCGCATCTGGCCCACGGCGATGTCCTGCGTAACCTCATATCGACGCGTGCTCTTTGGTGTGGGCCCGCCATCTGTTCCGGTGACGAGAAATTCATGGCCATGGAGGTGAATCGGGTGGTTAGTCATGGTGAGATTACCAATACGGATTCTGACCTTATCGTTTAGGCGAACGTTAAGTGAATCAATACCCGGAAAGACTCGGCTGTTCCAAGACCAGATATTAAAATCCAGCATGGTCATGATTTTCGGTGTATAGCTTCCAGGATCAATGTCGTACGCATTGAGCAAGAAGCAGAAATCTCGGTCAACGGACTCGATTAAGGGGTGTTGCCCTTTGGGGTGTGTTACCCAAAAGCCCATCATGCCCATTGCCATCTGAGTCATCTCGTCGGCGTGAGGGTGGTACATAAATGTGCCTGGCCGCCTCGCCGTAAACTCGTAGACAAATGTTTTGCCAGGCGAGATTCCTGGCTGGTTTAGTCCGGTTACGCCATCCATGCCGTTTGGAAGGCGTTGTCCGTGCCAGTGGATCGAGGTGTGCTCAGGTAAACGGTTCGTCACAAATATGCGAACTCTGTCACCTTCCACAACCTCAATCGTAGGGCCAGGCGACTGGCCGTTATAGCCCCATAGGTGGGCCTTAAATCCCGGGGCCATCTCTCGGATAACTGGTTCAGCAACAAGATGAAACTCTTTGACGCCGTTATTCATCCGCCAGGGAAGCGACCATCCGTTGAGTGTTACAACCGGGTTATAGGGCCGGCCAGTGTTGGGCATGTAGGGCGGCTGTGTCTGTGGACTCGTTTGGATGACAGGCTCCGGAAGCCGTGCAAGCGAGGCCCGCGTGACTGCCGCAGCACCGAGTGTTACACCCACTGCAGCTGCACCGCTGAGAAATTTTCTGCGATTTACTGTGTCCATAAATCTCTCCTGAATAGGGCGGCATGCTCTTTAAGTAAGGCAAGTTGATAGGTGAAGATAGCCTGAGCCTTCCAGAATCGCTCATTGGCATTAAGACTCGCTTCGACAGACTCCACCTGGGATTTCGCGTCGGTGAGCAATTCGAAAATTCCAATGATCATCCCGTTATAGCGCAGCAGGTTCTCTTCAGAGATCTGTTTTCTGACTGGGAGGATCTCTTGGCTGTACTGACGCGCGATTGCGTGGGCCTGCTGGTATGCCGAAAATGCGCGGGTGGCCTCTGAGAGAGTACGAATTGCCAATGGCGATCGGTCTGACATGCTGTTATCAGTCGCCTTGCGATCTAAAAGACGCTGTTCAAGCGGGCTTAGCGACACTGGTGATTGCGGAAGTTTTGGAAGCCGTTGGGGCAGGCTAAACTGGGTGAGATCACCAGAGAGTGCGAGGTGGGTAATGAGCGCCTCTCGGCGTTCTGAGAGTTCAAGCTGGGCTTGAACGACCCGGTTCTGTGCATTCGCAAAGGAGAGTTTCTCCTCAAGCGTATGAAGTGCGTTGAGATTGCCAACCTTACGCATACGGGCTGCAAGCTCTGCTGCGAGGGAGGCCGCCTCACTGACTTGTTCTCGGTACGCTAGACGTTCACCTGCAGCGACGGCTGCATGATAGAGCTCCTCAGTCTGAGCGGAAATTCTCGCGTAGGCGGTAAGCGCCTCGCGCTGGTGTCCGCTGAGCTGTAGATAGGGTATTGCTTTGTCTCTAATTGTGGATAGGGTCTGCACAAGGCTGGGCTCGCGATTGAGCGCTATCTCAATAGCGCCAGCAAGCGAGAGCATTTTTTCTGCGCTTACATCGCCTGTCTGAGCAGCCTGACTTTTCGCTTGACTTCCAGCTTGGCTCTCGCGCGCATAGGCCTTCCATCCACCTGCCTCATGCACCTGCTCGTTAGCCCGCAGCCAGTCCCCCGCCTGTGGCCCCTGCTGGGCCTGAGCAGTAGGGCTAACTGCAGCAATTGACAGTAATACTGTGATGGCGACCTGCAAGATCGCGTTATGCGAGCCTTGTTGATCGATATGAATACGTTTTATAACTTGACTAGAAATCATCAGACGCTCCGGATTTTTTTGATAACCCAGCAGCCAATGCGAGAAGGAGTAAAAACTCCTTCTCTAGGCCTTGGGTAGTGACAGAACTACCGCAATGCGCGCTAGCTTATCGGGGAGGTCGAAGAAGGCCTTCCGGAGTAAATCCGGTGTAATGGCTAAGTGCTAAGGTCTCTGGTGAGACTCTTTGAACCTTGGCGATGAGGACTTGGGTTGTAATAGGAATCACTGCCGACATTACACAGCATCCGGCGCAGACTGCGCAGGTCGAGACATCGGGCAACGAGGCGAGCGATCGCTTGGGTTGGTGGTGGTCTTCTTGGGTCTGTTCGGCCGCGGCCTGATCGTGATGTTGGTGCTGCTGCTGGTGCTGGTGCTGTGCTGGTGCGGGTGGTGCCCCTCAGTCTGTGACGGACCCTGCGGAGCACCTCGGGCGTGACCATGACACTCCATCGTGGTCGCCGCCAGCCCTTGAAAGGGCAGGCTAACCAGAAGCATGAGCGCGAGAATGCGCCGCCCCTGGTTTGCGAGTCGATAGAGATTGGAGACCATTGTCATAGTCTATCTGAGCGCTGACGCGGCGAAGAGTTCCCTTAGTGCCTATGCGGCCATGAGCTCCCGCAACACATAGGGCAGGATGCCGCCGTGTCGGTAGTAATCCACCTCGATTGGGGTATCGATTCGGCAGAGCACCGAGAGGTTTTGCTTACTGCCATCCTTACGGGTGATCACGAGGGTGAGGTCTTGCTGGGGGGTTAGCTGATCTGGAATTGCCACATCAAAGACCTCTGAGCCATCAAGCTTGAGGCTCTGTGCGCTGTCGCTACCCTTAAACTGCAGTGGCAAGACCCCCATACCGACAAGATTAGAGCGGTGGATGCGCTCATAGCTCTTGGCAACAACAACCCGCACCCCGAGCAATTGGGTTCCTTTGGCGGCCCAGTCCCGGGAGGAGCCGCTGCCGTATTCTTCGCCGCCAATAACAACCGTGGGAACGTTTGCTTTCTGATAGGCCATGGCGGCGTCATAGATAAACATCTTCTGGCCGCTGGGCTGGAACACGGTGACACCACCTTCCTCGCGCGAGCCATCGGCGTTTAAGGGGATCATCAGATTCTTAATTCTGACGTTTGCAAAGGTGCCCCGCATCATAATTTCATGATTGCCCCTGCGTGAGCCGTAGCTATTGAAGTCCGCCCTCGAGACGCCGTGATCGGTTAGAAATTTTCCACCAGGCGATGCCTCTTTAATTGAGCCGGCAGGCGAGATGTGATCCGTTGTGATCGAATCTCCCAAGATTGCAAGAAGCCTTGCCCCTGAAATTGATCCCGTCGCCTTCGGTGTCATTGAGAACCCATCGAAGAAGGGGGGCTTGGCGATATAGGTTGACTTTGGCCAGTCATAGACCTGACCCGTAGTGCCCTTGATATTGTTCCAGAGGTGGTGGTCTTTGGTGAGGTTGCCATAAAGCGTACGGAAGGTCTGCGGATCCTTGGCAAATCCCATAACGGCCGCGATCTCCTGACTCGATGGCCATATGTCTTTCAGATAAACCGGGCCATTCGTGCCCTGACCCAACGGCTCTGTCGTGAGGTCTTTCATAACGTTTCCTGCAATGGCATAGGCCACTACGAGAGGAGGAGACGCTAAGAAATTCGCACGAAGATTCGGATGAATTCGGGCCTCAAAGTTTCGATTGCCGGATAAGACTGCGGCGCAGACAAGATTCTCTTTCAAGATACTTTCATTGAACTCGGGTCGCAAGTCACCGGCATTGCCGATGCAGGTCGTACAGCCATAGGCAGCAACAGCAAAGCCTAGCTTCTCGAGATAGGGTAATAGCCCCGCCTTCGTGAGGTAATCGGTTACCACGCGGCTGCCCGGGGCAAGCGAGGTCTTGATGTGACTCTGAACCGTGAGGCCCTTCTCAACAGCCTTCTTCGCCAAAATACCGGCGGCTAACAAGACGCCTGGATTCGATGTGTTCGTGCATGAGGTAATCGCCGCGATCAAAATATCACCGTTACCAATCTCAACACTTCCAGATTTCACCCGCTTGTGTAAATCGGCTGCTGACTGTGCAAAGCCATTTTCGGCAACCGGCTTGCTAAACAGCTCCGCAAACGACTTCTTCATATTGGTGAGCTCAATGCGATCCTGCGGCCGCTTGGGGCCTGCAAGTGAGGGCTTGATCGTAGAGAGATCGAGCGAGACGGACTTGGTGTAATCGATCTGGCCTGCCTTTGGCGTACCAAAGAGTTCCTGCGCTTTAAAGTAGCCCTCGAAGGCTTCGACTTCATCTTGGGTGCGGCCCGTTGCGCGCATGAAATCCACGGTGACATCGTCGACTGGAAAAAAGCCCATGGTTGCGCCGTATTCCGGTGCCATATTGGCAATCGTTGCGCGATCCGGTAGCGACAGGGAGGCGGTGCCTTCACCATAGAACTCAACGAACTTACCAACAACTTTTTCTTTACGAAGCATCTCCGTGATCGTGAGAACTAGGTCGGTTGCAGTACAGCCCTCGGGAAGCTTGCCGGTAAGGTTCACGCCAACAACGTCTGGTGTTAAGAAATAAACCGGTTGGCCCAGCATGCCCGCCTCGGCTTCGATGCCACCAACTCCCCAGCCCACGACGCCGATGCCATTAATCATGGTGGTATGGCTATCGGTACCGACGACGCTATCGGGATAGGCGATACCGCCTTTGTTGTGAACGCCACGGGCGAGATACTCTAGATTGACTTGGTGCACGATGCCGATGCCGGGAGGAACAACCTTAAAGGTATCGAAGGCCTGCATACCCCACTTCATGAACTGATAACGCTCTTCGTTTCGTTGAAATTCAAGCTTCATGTTCAGATCAAGGGCCTCTTTTGAGCCGAAATGATCAATCATGACGGAGTGGTCGACCACCAGATCAACGGGGACCAAGGGCTCGATCTTCTTAGGATCTTTACCCATGTCTTTCGCAATGTTGCGCATAGCGGCAAGATCCGCAAGCAGGGGCACGCCGGTAAAATCCTGCAGCACAACCCGTGCAACAACAAAGGGAATCTCGTTAACACGCTGTGCGGTTGGCCCCCAGTTGGCGAGCTCTTTAATGTGGTGCTCGCTTACTTTTTTGCCATCACAGTTGCGCAGCACTGATTCGAGCACAATTCGTATCGATACGGGAAGGCGTGAGACCTTGGCAAGGCCTGCTTTTTCAAGTGCGGGGAGGCTGTAAAACTTTAGGGATTTACCTGATGCGGTTTTAAATTCCTGAAGACTGTTGTGTAGGTTATGCGGCATATTGAAGGCTCCCTGTTGAAAAAAATTTCTTTTGAGTTATCGGATTCTAAAAAAAAGCATGCTGGGCTGCAGGCGGAATAGGGCGGCCAGCCTGTTGGGCGCGCTTAAGTATCGTCCAAAAATATCGGTAGCTGGCGCGATCGTGCAATAACCCTTGATCGGCAATGGGCCCCCAGGCAGACTCCTGCGCCGCCAGGAGGATGCGGCTTGCATCGGCAATCTCTTGCTCGGTGGGTGCGAAGGCCCGAAGAATCTGCTGGATTTGATTGGGATGGATACTCCACATTCGGAGAAATCCAAATTCGAGACGGGCTCGGCTTGCGTCGTCAAAGGCCTGATGATCTGAGGCGTAATCGGTGGTTGGATTGTGTGTTGGAATCTTCCCGTGGGCGTGGCAGGCGGCACTAATTTCAACCTTTGCCCGGCGCAGTAACGGGTGATCAAACTGACCCGGGCTCTGCATTGCCTTGGCTGGGATGGCGCCACGATGACTGCTAGTGAAATCCATCTGTCCAAAGGACAAAAACTCGACCTGCGGGTGGGCCGCAATCGCGGCGACATCCTGCAGGCCCCGCTCATCTTCAAACATGATCTGAAGTGGGATTGGGCTATCAACCCTATCTGCTCTTGCCGCGTCATTAATAGTCGCTACTGCCTCGTGGAATTGAGCAAGATGGGCAATCTTAGGAACGGTAATGAAGGCTAGCCCCGCGGGTCGCGCCGCAAGGAGTGTCTCGACATCGTTACGAAAAGCGGGGTGGTCAACGGGATGCACACGACAGCCAACCCGCCATTGTGATTTTCTGGGCTCAGCAAGAATTGAGGCGAGTCGTTTTGCGTTGTCTTCCTCTGCGCCCGAGGAGGCTCCATCTTCTAAATCGGCTGTGACATCAAAAGTGCCATTGAGCCGGTCTTGCAGTTCAAGGGCTTTTCGGAGTTTCTTTTCGTCTCCTGCAAAATGCTCACACGCAGGAATTGGGGCCGGGGGCTGAGCGGCCATAGCGCCCCCTGTTGCCTCTTGGTGTAAGACGGCATCAGGATGGAGCATTGGCATCACGGGCGATTTTCTAAATTAACCGAGAAGGTGCTTCACACCATCACGCTCTTCGAGTAGCTCGTTGAGTGTGTGGGTCATGCGCTCACGAGAAAAAGCGTCGATCTCAAGGCCCTTCACCATCTGGTATTCGCCGTTTGTGCAGATGACTGGGTAGCCGTAAATGATCTCTTCTGGGATATCGTAAGAACCATCAGAGGCGATGCCCATGGTGACCCACTTACCGTTTGAGCCAAGTACCCAGTCGCGGACATGGTCAATCGCCGCGTTGGCCGCCGAGGCCGCAGACGACAGGCCCCGCGCATCGATAATGGCCGCGCCCCGCTTGCCAACCGTTGGCAGAAACACGTCTTTATTCCAGGCATCGTCGTTGATCATTGCCTTGACGCTCTGGCCGCCGATCGTTGCGAAACGGTAGTCGGGGTACATAGTCGGGCTATGGTTGCCCCAGACCACCAATTTCTCAATCTCCCCCACGGGCTTTCCGGATTTTGCAGCGAGTTGGGACAGGGCGCGGTTGTGATCGAGCCTCAGCATTGCCGTAAAGTTCTTCTTTGGCAGGTCTGGGGCCGACTTCATGGCGATATACGCATTTGTATTGGCGGGGTTTCCTACCACCAAGACCTTGACGGTTCTCTTGGCTACGGCATTCAGGGCGCGACCCTGGGCGGTAAAGATCTGGGCATTGGCCGAGAGCAGGTCCTTGCGCTCCATCCCTGGGCCGCGTGGGCGGGCGCCAACCAGCAGACCAATGTCGATATCTTTAAATGCGGTCATTGGATCGCTGTGGGCGGTCATGCCGGCCAGGAGCGGGAAGGCGCAGTCGTCTAGCTCCATCATCACGCCTTTGAGGGCTTTCTGAGCTTTTTCGTCAGGAATCTCAAGCAGTTGAAGAATTACAGGCTGGTCTTTGCCGAGTAAGTCGCCGTTGGCGATCCGAAAAAGAAGGCTGTAACCGATTTGGCCGGCCGCACCGGTCACCGCAACACGCATGGGGGACTTGGAAAGACTCACAAAAGCTCCTTGGAGAGAATAAAGAAATTCATGGGAAAGAACAGCGAGAGTTTAGGGTTCACCCTAGTCGGTGTCAAAAAGGGCTCTTATAATTGCGCAAAGCAAAAAAGGCGCGCCAGGGGGCAGAGTTCCCAAGCCGTCGACAGTCAAGCATCAATACTCAGGGAGAGTCAATGAGCGAACTGGCAAAGAAGTCTCGTCCGCAGTTTCGTAATATCAGTATTACCCAGTTGATGAATTATCGCCTGCCGGCCGCAGGCCTAATGTCGATCCTTCATCGCATCAGCGGCGCCGGGATGTTCCTGACCCTACCTTTCATGATCTGGATCTTTGATCTTAGCCTCACCTCGGAATTGAGCTACGCGCAGCTCATGGAAGTCATTAGCTCCCCACTTGTAAAAATCATCCTCTGTGGATTGTCGTGGGCCTTTCTTCACCACCTGTTGGCAGGTATCCGTCACCTTGTGAGTGACCTTCATATCGGATTGTCAAAAGAATCGACTGGCCGTTGGGGTTCGGGGGTAATGCTCTCGGCTTTGGCCTTATCGGTGGTGGCCTGGTTAAAAATCTTTGGGGTGTTTTAAGTCATGAGCGCACAAAATAATATTGGCCCCAAACGGGTCGTCGTCGGCGCCCACTATGGTTTACGGGATTGGCTCGCGCAACGGGTAACCGCGATTGTGATTGCGCTCTACGCCTTAGTCTTGTTTGTCTCTGCGATGCTGGTTAGTGAGCCCGGCTATGGCGGCTGGGCGGCCCTCTTTGCTGCAACCTGGATGAAGGTCTTTACGCTTTTGGCCCTGATTGCCTTTGTCTACCATGCCTGGGTTGGGGTTCGCGACATCTGGATGGACTATGTCAAGCCCGTAGGCGTTCGGCTTGGGTTACAAATTCTTACCATTCTCTGGCTTATCGGCTGCGGAGTCTGGGCGATTGAAATTCTCTGGAGGGTGTAACTGTGGCGCAACCGCTGTCCAATCTAACCAGCAGTCTGCCGCGTCGTAAATTCGATGCGGTGATCATCGGTGCCGGCGGTGCTGGCATGCGCTGTTCTTTACAACTTGCCGAATCGGGAATGAATGTAGCCGTGCTATCGAAGGTCTTCCCAACGCGCTCTCACACGGTGGCGGCCCAGGGCGGGATTGGCGCCTCGTTGGGCAATATGAGCGACGACAATTGGTATTGGCATATGTTCGATACGGTAAAGGGCTCGGACTATCTTGGTGACCAAGATGCCATTGAGTTTATGTGCCGTGAGGCACCCAAGGTGGTCTATGAGCTTGAGCACTTTGGAATGCCTTTTGATCGCAATCCCGACGGAACTATTTATCAGCGCCCCTTCGGCGGCCACACGGCGAATATGGGTGAAAAGCCGGTCCAGCGGGCCTGTGCTGCGGCTGACCGAACCGGTCACGCCTTACTGCATACCTTGTACCAGCGCAATGTTCGTGCGCGCACGCAATTTTTTGTTGAATGGATGGCGCTCGACATCATTCGTGATGCGGATGGCGATGTGGTTGGGGTTGTGGCGCTCGAGATGGAAACGGGTGAGGTGATGGTGCTTGAAGCAAAGGTGACAATCTTTGCAACAGGCGGCGCAGGCCGAATCTGGGCGGCGTCGACCAATGCGTTCATTAATACCGGCGATGGAATGGGGATGGCTGCTCGCGCAGGAATACCGCTGGAAGACATGGAGTTCTGGCAGTTCCATCCGACTGGTGTCGCGGGTGCGGGCGTGCTGATCACCGAAGGCGTGCGGGGTGAGGGCGGCATTCTCTTAAACTGCAATGGTGAGCGCTTTATGGAGCGCTATGCGCCCACGCTTAAAGACCTTGCGCCCCGGGATTTCATCTCGCGTTCGATGGATCAAGAAATCAAAGAAGGCCGGGGTTGTGGCCCCAATAAAGACCATGTCCTGCTGAAGTTGGACCATCTCGGCGCCGATAAGATTCTCAAGAAGCTTCCCTCGATCCGGGAGATTGCACTTAAGTTTGCAAACGTTGACCCGATCAAAGAGCCGATTCCCGTTGTTCCCACGATCCATTATCAGATGGGAGGCATCCCGACCAATGTCTATGGTCAGGTGGTGGTGCCGAAAAACGGAAATCCAAACTCGATTGTGAACGGTCTTTACGCGATCGGCGAGTGCGCCTGCGTGTCGGTCCATGGGGCCAATCGCCTAGGAACAAACTCGCTACTTGATCTAGTTGTGTTCGGGCGGGCCGCCGGCAATCATATCGTTGGTCAGAATTTCAAGGCCCAATCCCATAAATCGTTGCCGCAAAACGCGGCCGATCCATCGCTAGAGCGCCTAGCCAAGTTGGAGGCGTCGCGCTCCGGTGAGCGTGTTCAGGATGTTGCCCAGGCGATTCGCGATACGATGCAAAAGCACTGCGGAGTGTTTCGTACCTCGGAGTTGCTCAAAGAAGGAGTCGCGAAGATTGGGCAGATTGCCAAGCGCGTGAAAGAGATTCATGTAGCGGACAAATCGAAGGTGTTTAATACCGCGCGTATTGAGGCCCTTGAGCTTGATAATTTGATTGAGACCGCACAGGCCACCATCATCTCGGCTGAGGCACGCACCGAGAGTCGGGGCGCTCATGCCCATCGGGATTTCTCTGAGCGCGATGATGCGAATTGGATGAAGCACAGCCTCTGGTATTCAGAGGGAAATCGTATGGATTACAAGCCCGTGAATTTAAAGCCGCTCACGGTCGAGTCGTTTGCTCCTAAGAAGAGGACTTTCTAATTATGGCAACTCGTAGCGTTCGTTTCTCCATCTACCGCTATAACCCGGATCAGGATGCAAAGCCGTACATGCAAGATCTGACGGTTGAGTTACAAGAGACCGACAAGATGCTGCTTGATGCACTCATGCGGATTAAGAGTGATTTTGATGACTCGCTGTCTTATCGGCGCTCCTGCCGTGAGGGTGTCTGTGGCAGCGACGCGATGAATATCAACGGCAAGAACGGTCTTGCCTGTATTACGAACCTGCGCGAGCTTAAAGAGCCGATCGTGTTGCGCCCGCTACCAGGCTTGCCTGTCGTGCGGGATTTGATTGTCGACATGACGCATTTCTTCAAGCAGTACCACTCGATTAAGCCCTTCTTAATTAATGACACACCACCACCTGAGAAGGAGCGGCTTCAATCTCCTGAAGAGCGCGAGGAGCTCGATGGTCTCTATGAGTGCATCCTCTGCGCCTGTTGCTCCACGAGCTGCCCCTCATTTTGGTGGAATCCAGATAAGTTTGTTGGCCCGGCAGGTTTATTGCAGGCCTATCGGTTCATCGCCGATAGCCGCGACCAGGCAACCTCGGAGCGGCTCGATAATCTAGAGGATCCTTATCGCCTATTTCGCTGCCACACCATCATGAACTGCGTTGATGTCTGCCCTAAGGGATTAAATCCCACCAAGGCGATTGGGAAGATCAAAGAGCTCATGGTCCGTAGAACGGTTTAAGGCGCGACATTCAAATGGCCCTAATGACACCCGATCCATTTGTGGAGGGCCGCTCTCCCGAGCTTGCACCTGAGGATACTGTTCGCAGGCTGAAATGGCGCGCGCGACGTGGACTGCTTGAAAATGATCTGTTACTCGAGCGTTTTTTTAATCGAACCGAGGGCCAGCTCTCAGTCGATGATCACAATGGTCTAGCGCAGTTGCTCGATCTCACGGATAACGACCTACTCGATCTTCTAATCGGGCGGGAAGAGCCCCAGGGCGAGATTGACCGCCCGGAGGTGCGCGGAGTAATTCAGAAAATTCGATCGAACGAGCCGACCAACTAAGACCCATCAGACCCGATACTTATTACCGAAAGGAAGCCAGATGTCGACAGAGAACAAAGCAACCATGTCGTTTAGCGATGGCACCGCTCCCATTGATTTTCCAGTTCTAAAGGGCAGCGTTGGCCCCGATGTTATCGACATTCGAAAACTCTACGGTACGACCGGAAAATTTACCTACGATCCAGCGTTCTTGTCGACTGCCGCCTGCCAATCCACGATTACCTACATCGATGGCGATGCGGGTCAGCTTCTCTATCGCGGCTATCCGATACAAGACCTTGCAGTTAATTGCGACTTCTTAGAGGTCTGCTACCTGCTCTATTACGGCGAGCTTCCAAACGCAAGTGAGAAAACGGAATTCCAAGACCTGGTCATGCACCACACAATGGTGCACGAGCAGATGCAGTTCTTTCTGCGTGGTTTTCGTCGGGATGCGCATCCCATGGCGATTCTTACGGGGATGATTGGCGCAATGTCGGCGTTCTATCCCGATAGCATGGATATCAACTCGGCCGAGCAGCAAGATATCTCAGCAATCCGTCTGATCGCAAAAATGCCAACGCTGGTTGCGTTGTCCTACAAGTACAGTATTGGTCAGCCCATTATTTACCCGCAAAACGATCTGAGCTACACGCAGAATTTTATGCGCATGATGTTTGCGACCCCGTGTGAGCCTTATAAGCAAAACGATGTCCTTGTTCGCGCTATGGACCGAATCTTTACGCTGCATGCCGATCACGAGCAAAACGCATCGACCTCAACTGTTCGCCTGTGCGGATCTTCCGGAACCACACCCTTTGCGGCAATTGCCGCCGGTATTGCCTGCCTATGGGGCCCTGCGCATGGCGGCGCAAATGAGGCCTGCCTCTCGATGTTAGAGCATCTCAATGCCAATGGCGGTATCTCCAAGGTGGGTGAGTTTATGGAGAAGGTGAAGGATAAGAACTCCGGCGCACGCCTGATTGGGTTTGGTCACCGGGTCTATAAGAACTTTGACCCTCGGGCTAAGTTGATGCAGCAGACCTGTCGCGAGGTATTGGGAGAGTTGGGCCTAGAGAATGATCCAATCTTCAAACTCGCAATGGCACTTGAAAAGATCGCCCTCGAAGACGAGTATTTTGTTCAGCGCAAGCTCTACCCGAACGTTGATTTCTATTCAGGAATTGTATTGCGTGCGCTTAATATCCCGACCGATGCGTTTACCTGCGTATTCGCGCTGGCCCGCACAGTTGGCTGGATTAGCCAGTGGAAAGAGATGATTACCGACCCGGAGTTCAAGATCGGCCGGCCCCGCCAGTTATACATGGGGGAGCGGGCACGGGAAGCCAAGCCAGTCGCAAAGCGTTAGACAAAAGGGGCCGTGTGCCCCTTTTTTGATGGGTTTCGGGGTGGCGCAGCCCGGGTGTTTGAGAAAAATTTGCGTCGTTTGAAGGAGGGGTGTAACCTCAGTGCCAGTCCTTGGTTGGCAAAAGCTGGCAGGGGGACTGGCAATCTGCTATCCGGTCAGGCCGTGTCGCAGAAGGTTAAACCTGCATCAATTCAGGCTCAAGGCCTAGAAGGGTGAAGCATCATGATGAAGAGCTATCAGCTCAATTCCTACCTATTTGGCGCTAATGCGCCCTATGTCGAGGAGCTCTACGAGTCCTACCTCGATAACCCAGGAGCCGTACCCGAAAACTGGCGCAGCTACTTCGATCAGCTTCAGATTCTTCCGGCAACCGATGGTTCGGATGCGAGTAAGGATGTGGCCCACGCCCCGATTGTCGAGTCTTTTGCCCAACGGGCCAAAGCCAACGCATTTCTGCCAAGGGTTGCAGAGCGCGACCTCTCAATTGCCCGCAAGCAGATCCATGTCCAATCCATAATTAATGCTTATCGTTTTCTTGGAACGCAGTGGGCTGATCTGGATCCCTTAAAGCGGCAGGAGCGCCCAAAGATACCCGAGCTAGAGCCTGCGTTCTACGATCTCAGCGAGGCCGATCTCGACACGACGTTCCGTGCCGATAATCTCTATTTCGGCCAAGAGCAGATGACCCTGCGTGACATCATCAAGGGCCTACGGGATACCTACTGCGGAACGATCGGTGCAGAGTATATGTACATTTCTGATTCCGCCGAGAAGCGGTGGTTTCAAGAGCGACTTGAAACTGCGCGCTCTAAGCCCCAGTTCTCGTCTGAGAAAAAGAAGCGAATCCTCTCAAAGGTGACGGCTGCTGAGGGCCTTGAGCGCTACTTGCACACCAAGTATGTTGGGCAGAAGCGGTTCTCACTCGAGGGTGGTGAATCGTTTATCGCCTCGATGGATGAAATTATTCAACGGGCGGGCGAGCAAGGCGTTCAAGAGATCGTAATTGGTATGGCCCACCGCGGTCGACTAAACGTGCTCGTCAATACGCTTGGGAAAATTCCAAAAGAATTATTTTCAGAATTTGAAGGCCACCACGCGGATGACCTACCCTCTGGCGATGTGAAGTATCACCAGGGGTTTTCAAGTGATGTCTCAACACCGGGCGGGCCTGTCCATCTCTCATTAGCCTTTAATCCTTCGCACCTCGAGATTGTGAATCCGGTAGTCGAGGGTTCGGTGCGTGCACGGCAAGATCGGCGCGGTGACGACAAGGGAGTTCAGGTACTGCCGATACTGGTTCACGGCGATGCCGCATTCGCTGGTCAGGGCGTTGTAATGGAGACTCTTAATCTCGCGATGACCCGGGGTTATGGAACGGGCGGCACGGTTCATCTGGTGATTAACAATCAAATTGGATTTACAACCTCTGATCCCCGTGATTCGCGGTCTACAAGCTATTGCTCCGACGTGGTCAAGATGATTGAAGCACCGGTGCTGCATGTCAATGGCGATGACCCCGAGGCTGTTGTCTGGGCCACACAGATTGCGGTCGATTACCGCATGACATTTGGCAAAGATGTGGTGGTGGATATTGTGTGCTTTCGTAAACTGGGGCACAACGAGCAAGATACGCCATCAATGACCCAGCCCTTGATGTACAAAGTGATTGGACAACACCCCGGCACACGCAAGCTCTATGCAGATCGTCTGGAAACGACCGGAGTAATTCGCATTGGTGAGGGTGATGAGATGGTGGCGAACTTCCGTGCTGAGATGGATCAAGGCACCAACCAGTCGTCACCCGTGTTGTCGAACTACAAGAGTAAGTTCTCGGTCGATTGGGCGCCTTTTCTTGGAAAGAAGTGGACCGATGAGGCCGATACCTCAGTACCCATGACGGAGTTAAAGCGGCTGTCTGAGCGAATCACGACCGTGCCAGGAAACTTCAAGGTCCATCCCTTGGTAGAAAAGGTGGTGAGCGATCGCCGCACTATGGGCAAGGGCGAGATGAATCTTGATTGGGGTATGGGCGAACACCTGGCCTATGCATCATTGGTTGCAAGCGGATATGCAGTTCGCATTACGGGCCAAGATGCAGGCCGTGGAACCTTTACACACCGTCACGCGGTGTTGCATGATCAGAACCGTGAAAAGTGGGACTCAGGCACCTATATACCGCTTCAGAATATCAGTCCCGATCAGGCACCTTTTGAGGTGATTGACTCGGTGCTCTCGGAAGAGGCGGTCTTGGGGTTCGAGTATGGTTACTCCACAGCGGAGCCCAATTCGATGGTGATCTGGGAAGGTCAGTTTGGCGACTTTGTCAACGGCGCCCAGGTTGTGATCGATCAATTTATATCGTCAGGCGAGGTGAAGTGGGGCCGGCAGTCTGGCCTGGTGATGCTCTTGCCTCATGGTTATGAGGGCCAAGGCCCTGAGCACTCGTCGGCACGGCCTGAGCGATTCCTGCAGCTGTGTGCCGATATGAATATGCAGGTGGTTCAGCCCACAACGGCCGCCCAGATCTTCCATGTTCTGCGCAGGCAGATGATCCGCCCGTTTAGAAAACCCCTTGTGGTGTTGACGCCAAAATCCTTGCTGCGTAACAAGGATGCAGGCTCGCCTATTGAGGCGTTTTCGAAGGGCGCATTCCAGACCGTAATTGGCGAGGTCGATAAGGCGATCGATGTAAAGAAAGTTACCCGTGTTTTGGCCTGCTCTGGAAAAGTCTACTACGAGCTTGTTAACGCGAGGCGAGATCGAAAGATGTCAAATGTAGCGATTATTCGGGTGGAACAGCTCTATCCATTCCCCCATAAAGCCTTTGCCGCGGAAATGAAAAAGTTTTCGAGCGCAACCGAGGTCGTGTGGGTTCAAGATGAGCCGCAAAACCAAGGCTATTGGTTCCAGATCCAGCACAATATTTTAGAGAATATGACTGCTGGTCAGAAGTTAGCCTACGCCGGACGGCCTGCTTCAGCATCTCCAGCGGTTGGTTATCTGGAAAAGCACACTGCTCAACTGAAGGAGCTGGTTGAGGTTGCCTTTGGCAAGATTAAAGGCTTTATCCACACCAAGTAAATCGAACGATACACATATTTCAACACTACGAGATCAATATGGCAATTCATGATGTAAAGGTTCCCCAGTTATCTGAGTCGGTCGCCGAGGCCACCTTATTGCAATGGAAAAAGAAGCCCGGTGATGCGGTTGCGGCCGATGAGATTTTGATAGAGATTGAGACCGATAAGGTCGTGCTTGAAGTTCCTGCACCGTCGGCTGGTGTGATTACGGAAATCGTGAAGTCGGATGGTGGTACGGTGGTCTCAGGCGAGGTCATTGCCAAGATCGATTCTGAGGCGAAGGCTTCAGCAGCAGGCGCTCCTGCCGCAGCAAAACAGGGTACCGTGCCGGTTGTTCCGGCTGCCGCAGCGCCAACACCCGCATCACCCATTGCAGTCGCAAGGCCAGGCGCGACCATCGTGATGCCGTCGGCCGCAAAGATGATTGCCGAAACAGGTGTAACGCCTGCCCAAGGCACCGGTAAGGATGGGCGCATCACTAAAGCCGACGTAATTGCCGCGCAGAAAACGGGCGCTGCGAGTCCACCACCCACGAGTGGGTCTGCCTTACCAGCCGTTACCGTGACCGCAGGGTTGCCGCAGCCTGCAGTGCGATTTAGCGCCGAAGCCCAGCTCGAGGGGCGTCCTGAGCAGCGAGTCCCGATGAGTCGTCTGCGGGCCCGAGTAGCCGAGCGTTTGTTGCAGTCGCAGGCGAGCAATGCAATTCTTACTACGTTTAACGAGGTCAACATGGCTCCGCTAATGGGGCTGCGTAAGCAGTATGGTGAGCGATTCGAAAAAGAGCACGGCGTCAAGCTTGGGTTTATGTCGTTTTTCGTTAAGGCGGCTGTAGCCGCACTTAAGAAATATCCGGTGCTCAACGCCTCCGTTGATGGCAACGATATTGTGTATCACGGCTACTTTGATATCGGTATTGCGGTGGGCTCTCCGCGAGGCCTCGTTGTTCCGATTCTGCGTAATGCCGATCAGATGACGTTTGCAGATATCGAGAAAAAGATCGCTGAATACGGGGCGAAGGCGAGAGACGGGAAGATCTCCATTGAAGAGCTCACCGGCGGAACCTTCTCGATCTCTAATGGTGGAATTTTCGGCTCAATGCTCTCGACCCCAATCATCAATCCGCCGCAGTCCGCAATTCTGGGCGTCCACGCCACGAAGGATCGGCCGGTTGCCGAGAATGGTCAGGTCGTGATTCGTCCGATGAATTACCTTGCAATGTCGTACGACCACAGAATTATTGATGGCCGCGAAGCCGTTCTCGGCTTGGTCACAATGAAAGAGGCGCTCGAAGATCCTTCGCGATTGCTTCTCGAAGTCTAAAAGGGATATAAAAATAATGGCACAGCTTTTTGATGTTGTTGTAATTGGCTCTGGCCCCGCCGGCTATATTGCCGCTGTTCGGGCGGCTCAGCTGGGACTTAAGACCGCCTGTGTAGAGAAGTGGCGCAACCCCAACGGCGAGATGGCACTCGGCGGCACCTGTTTAAATGTCGGGTGTATCCCATCGAAGGCGCTGCTGGCCTCGTCAGAGGAGTATGAAAAGGTATCCCATCATCTCGGTGCCCACGGTATTACCGTCAAGGGCGCGTCGATGAATATCGCTACGATGCTTAAGCGCAAGGATGTCATCGTCTCGAAGATGAGTAAGGGCATTGAGTTTTTGTTCCGCAAAAATAAGATCACCTGGCTTAAGGGTCACGGCCGCTTTGCAGGGCGAGTTGATCAGGGTTTCACGATCGAGGTCGAGGGTGATGAAAAGGAATCCGTTACAGCGAAGAATGTAATTATTGCAACGGGCTCTAAGGCACGCCATCTTCCCGGCATTGCCGTCGATAATAAAATCGTCTGTGATAACGAAGGCGCGCTTGCATTTGATTCGGTACCAGAGAAACTGGGTGTTATCGGTGCTGGTGTTATTGGTCTCGAGCTGGGCTCCGTATGGCGCCGGCTGGGCTCTGAGGTAACAGTACTTGAAGCCTTGCCAACATTTCTAGGCGCCTGCGACGATGCAGTATCCAAGGAGGCCTTCAAGCTATTTACCCAGCAGGGTCTAGATATTCACCTCGGGGTCAAAATCGGTGATGTGAAAGCGTCTGCCAAGGGCGTGACAGTGAACTATGCCGATAGTGATGGTAAGCCCCATACATTGGCGGTCGATCGCTTGATTGTATCCGTTGGACGGGTTCCCAATACCGAGAATCTCAACCTCGAGTCGGTTGGCCTTGGCGTCGATGCAAGGGGCTTTGTGCCCGTGAATGATTATTGCGAGACATCGATTGCAGGGGTTTATGCGGTTGGTGATGTTGTTCGTGGGCCGATGCTTGCGCACAAAGGCGAGGACGAGGGCGTTATGGTGGCCGAGATTATTGCAGGCCAGAAACCGCATATCGATTACGACTGCATCCCTTGGGTAATCTACACATCACCTGAGATCGCCTGGGTTGGTCGCACTGAGCAGCAGCTACAGGCCGAGGGTAGGGAGTATAAGAGCGGGCAGTTTCCCTTTGCGGCAAACGGAAGGGCCCTTGGCATGGATGCAACCGATGGGTTTGTGAAGGTCTTAGCGGATGCAGAGACCGAGCAGATTCTGGGTGTGCACATTATCGCGGTCGGGGCCTCTGACTTAATTTCAGAGGCTGCTGTAGCAATGGAATTCAAAGCATCAGCCGAGGATATTGGCCGAGTCTGTCACCCGCATCCGTCGTTATCGGAGGCCGTTCGAGAGGCATCACTGGCGATCTACAAACGCGCCTTGAACATGTAGCGAATGCTGCCTCGTCCAAGAGTTTCTATTGTCGAGGCCTATCAGCAGCAGCTTGCTGAACACGGATTTCGCGCCGATAGCGCTCAGCTGCGTGCGGCCGAACGACTTGAGGAATGCGCTGCCGAGTGGGCCGACTACAAGGCCAAGCGCGGTGGTAAATTTATGCGGATGGTCTCTAAGCCCCGGCTGCCGCGAGGGGTCTACCTCTGGGGTGGTGTAGGCCGTGGCAAGAGCCAGCTCATGGATTGTTTTTTTGCCCATGTTCCCCTAGAGCGAAAGGTGCGCCTGCACTTTCACGAATTCATGCGTGCAACCCACCGGGAGATGCATGATCTTCGCGGCACTGAGGATCCGCTCGATGAGGTCGCCCAGCGGGTTGCGAGGCGCTACCGGCTGATCTGCTTTGATGAGTTTCATATCTCTGATATTGCTGATGCCATGATTCTGGAGCGCTTACTACGTGCGCTCTTTGATGCCCGCGTAGGCTTCATCATGACGTCGAACTATCATCCCGATGACCTCTATCCTGATGGTCTTCATCGGGATCGTATGCTTCCTGCAATCGATCTTCTCAAGGAGCATCTCGATATCGTGCAGGTGGATGGCGGTAAGGACTATCGACAACTCGCACGCGGTAAGGTCAATGCCTATGTGTTTCCGCTCGATAGCGCCTCAGATCAGGCGATGTTGGAATCCTTTGCGGCCTTAAGCCAGAAGAACGCTCTAATGACTGCAGGTGTTCCACAGGAGGAGAGGGTGTTGCAGATCGAGGATCGTCAGATTCGAGCGATTCGACGCTCGGGGCGCGTGATCTGGTTTGATTTTCAAACCCTCTGCGGTGGTCCACGTTCTCAAAACGATTACCTTGAGCTTGCCAATCAGTTCGATACAGTCATGCTCTCTGGTGTACCGGCGATGTCTGCGGGGATGGCATCAGAGGCTAGACGCTTTACATGGCTGGTCGATGTACTCTATGACCATAAGGTCAAGCTCATCATATCGGCGGCTGTCGCACCGGCCGAGCTCTACACGGTCGGTGTATTGGCTAACGAGTTTCACCGTACCATTAGCCGATTAATCGAGATGCAGTCAGAGGATTACCTGCATGCTGAACATCGGCTAACCGTAACCGATTTTAATGAGACTGCTCAACCGAACGCCGTACAGGGCTAGCGAGGTGATTCGCCTGCAGCCTTCAGACCCTGGGCGATGAACCCGGGATTTCTGCGATTAATTTTCCCGTAGCGAAGAGGCGACCCGGATAGATCGCACAGAGATCCGCCTGCAGCTTCCACAATGGCTTGGCCGGCACAGGTGTCCCATTCCATCGTCGGGCCTTGACGCAGGTAGACATCGGCCGAACCTTCTGCAATTCGGGCAAACTTCAGTGCTGAGCCAAGGTATTCTCTTCGCTCGAAATTTGCGTCATGGGGTGTCGCGGCACTGCGTCTGCTGGCGATCACCACGCCACCACTGCTTGGCCTGCGTCTACAGCCGATTCCTTCCCAAGCGCTATCTTGTTGGCGACGTTGCGCGGGTAGATTCTTGCCGCCCCGATACAGCACATGATCGAGCGGCCCGTAGAGCAGCCCGAAAAATGCATCTGCGTCGATGACCAGACCAAGGTTGATACTAAATTCACCTGTTCTAGCAATGAACTCTTTAGTTCCATCAAGGGGGTCGAGTAACCAATAGGGGGTGCTATTCGTAGTGCTATTCGTGGTGCTCAGAGCTGGGTCTTGGTCTGCAGGGGCACCGTCTTCTTCGGAGACCACAGGCCAATCGGGTGTAACTCGGGCTAAGGCGTCGCAGAGTAGGTCGTGGCTAGCAATATCAGCATCGGTCACGGGGGTGAGGTCGGCCTTCGTCTGGATGGCATGTTCAGGCAGCCGGTAGCGGGCAAGGATCGCCTCGCCGGCCTCGATTAGGGCGGATTCGAGCTGATCAGCAATCTGAATCAACAATTTGGGAGATGGCTGTTTTTCGCTGGGCAAGGGATAATCTCGGGATGACGACAGCGCCTATTTTCCCATTTTCACGACCCTCGGGGTTTTCAATCCTGACGGCCCTGGCCTTGCTTATTTTCTCGGCAGCCGGCACCGCTCTTGCCGCCGCTGATCCCGATGCCGATCTCAAGGCCAAGCGGCCTGCCCATGAGCAGATGATTGAAAAAATTGAATCAGAGCGATTAGCGTTTCAACGTGATCTTGCGCAGCGAGAGGAGGCCTGTCTGAAGCGCTTTTTCTCGGCCAGCTGTATGGAAGAGATTCGGGCTGAGCATCTGCGGGAGATGCGTACTTTTGATCTCAGGCGAGAGAAAGAGCGTCAGGCAATCCGTGATATCGAGGCGGAATTGCGAGCACGTGTCCGCGCCCGACGTGTAGCGGCCCCCTGATGAAATTTCTTAACGATGTACGAACCCTGCACCTGCGTTTACTTGAATTAGAGAGTGAACACCGGGAGCTAGATCATTTGATCGCACAACTCGAATCGGCGGATTCGTGCGATGAGCTTCAGATTCGACGACTCAAGAAAAGAAAGTTACAACTCAAAGACCAGATCGCTCAAATTCAGATGCAGCTTCAGCCTGATGTCCCCGCTTGAGCAGTTATTTGATTCCTCTGGGCCGCTGTCCCGAGCAGCCCCGGGCTATCGGACCCGTAGTGGCCAGATTCTTTTAGCCCAGGCGATTGAAGATACGATCGGATCGCGAACGATCTTAGTGGCTGAGGCCGGGACGGGGGTTGGAAAGACATTTGCTTATCTTGCTCCGTTACTTCAGACACAGGGTAAGGCACTGATCTCAACAGCTACTCGGCACCTGCAGGATCAGTTATTTCTTCGAGATCTACCCCGCCTGAAATCTGCCTTGGGCGTATCGGCCCAGATTTCGGTATTAAAGGGCCGCTCCAATTATCTCTGCCTCTATCGTCTGGAGCAGCACAAAGAGGAAGGGCGCTTTGGACGACGAGAAGACGCCCAAGCATTTACCGAGATCGTTCGTTTCGCCTCACACACAACAACGGGCGATATCTCCGAGTGTGTTGCGGTATCCGAGAGCGCAGCGGTTTGGGCTCAGGCCACCTCGACTCGGGAGAACTGCCTGGGCCAGAATTGTCCTCGCGTGAATGACTGTCACGTAATGGCGGCACGCAAGCGCGCCGCCGAGGCCGATATCGTTGTGGTGAACCATCATTTGTTGTGTGCTGATATGGCGTTACGCGATGAAGGGTTCGGGGAGCTGCTTCCCACGGTGGACTATGTGGTGATTGATGAGGCCCACGCATTAGCCGATATCGCGACACAGTTTTTTAGTCAGTCACTCTCGACCCAGCTCTTGGGTCATCTGGCTCGCGATAGTCTTGCCATTGGTCTGCAGCATGCGCGTGATGCGGCGTCCTGGCCTGATCTCTGCGGGGCTATTGAAAAAGCAGCAGCGGAGTTGCGGCTCTGTATGCCGGGTGCTGCTTTGGGTGGCGGTATGCAGGCGAATGTAAAGCCCAACACGCAGCCTCTTACCAACAGACGAATTGGCTGGGATTCGCTTGATCAGGCTTCAAAGACCCGCTGGCAAGAGGCCCTCAATGCCGTAACCGATTCGGTAATTGCAATTAACCAGGTGCTCGAAGTCAATGCATCACGGCATCTTGAACTCGCACAGCTGCATGCGCTGAGCCAGGAGATGATTAGCCGCCTTGGAATGTTCTGCGAGCAAGACTCTGATGCGCCGGTTGTTCGCTGGATGGAAAGCTCTCGTTACGCACTAACCCTTCACATTACACCCTATGATATCCGCGATAAATTTCAGCAAGAGATTGTTAAGCACCAGAGGGCTTGGATTTTTGTTTCAGCAACGCTTGCAATAGGTGGGTCATTTGCGCATTTTCTTGAGCGTCTAGGCCTTGAGGAAGCCCGCACTCTGATAGCACAAAGCCCATTTGATTTCCAGGCTCAAGGGCTTTTGCTCGTACCCGAGAAACTCCCCGATCCTAAGGCGCCTAACCTAATTACCCAGCTGCTTGATCAGCCTGAGATTGCTGATCTTATCAACACGGTTGGTGGCGGTATCTTTATTCTCTGTACATCTCATCGTTCTGTTGGTCATGCTCGTGACTGGATGGGGAGGTGGGTAATTGAACACCCCGATCGGCGGCTCTTGGTGCAGGGAGAGATACCCCGCCATCAGCTAATTGAAGAGTTTCGAGCACATGGTAATGCAATCCTGATTGGCAGCCACAGTTTCTGGGAGGGCGTAGATGTTCCGGGCGATGCCTTGGTGATGGTCTTGATTGATAAGCTTCCCTTTGCGCCGCCGGATGATCCGATTCTTGAGGCGCGCGCCCGATGGCTTGAGCGCCAGGGGAGGGATGCCTTTACCTCAATACAACTTCCTGAGGCAGCTATTCAACTCAAGCAAGGTGTTGGTCGTCTGATTCGCTCGGAATCAGACCGTGGATTAGTGGTGATTGGAGATCGACGCTTAGCGGATACACCTTACGGAAGGCGCATCATTCGCAGCCTTCCAGACTTCAAGAGAACCCGCTGTGTTGAGGAGGCCAAGGTCTGGCTTAAAGCGCTGGCTAGAGTTTAAGCGTCACCAGCTTTAAGCGCTAAGCGCTTACGTGCTACCAAGGCTTAAGTTTGGAGACACGCGAATTGAATTTTGTCCAAAGCCCAGGCCTAGCTGATTCTGTACCCCCGCGAATCTTGGGGTCGTAGCCGGTCTTTAAGTAGACGCTATCGGGAAAGTTTTTTACCAATACCCGCTTTGCATCGCCACTTAGATCAGAAAGCCCAAGCTGCTGGTAGCCCACCATCATGATGGCCAAGGCCTCTTCAATCGCTGGTGCATCCTGGTATTGTTTGACAACAGCCTGAGCACGATTAACCGCAGCGAGCGTTGCCCCGCGGCGCATATAAAAGCGTGCCACATGGACATCGTTGGACGCCAACATATTAATGAGGAAACTCATCCGCTCAGAGGCGTCGCCTGCATATTGACTCTTTGGAAATCGGGTGACGAGTTCTTTAAAGCTGTCGAATGCTTCTCTGGCGGCTTTTGGGTCCCGCTCGGATAAGTCCTCTCCGGTGACTGAGGTAAAGAGGCTGCCGCGATCGTTAAAGTTGATCAGGCCTTTTAAGTAGAGGACATAATCAACATTGTCGTGATTGGGGTAGAGCTTCATGAATCGATCAATTGCCGCCAGGGCTAAGGCATTCTCGTTTTCCTTCCAGTGGGCATAGGCGGTGTCGATCTGGGCCTGCTGGGCATAGCGGCCAAAGGGGTAGCGAGATTCAAGCTTCTCAAGAAGTTTGATTGCGGCCGCCCAATTACCGGAGCCCATCTCGTCTTTCGCCTCTGCGTACAATCGGTCTGCGCTCCACTTAAGGGTTTCATCGCGGGCGAGGGAATCGGTGGCGCAACCCGATAGGAGTGCCGACCCAAGAAGGGTGGCAAGCATCAATGCAATGAGAGGGATTCGTAAGGAAAAACGATGAAGGACGGCGCTCATGAGGATTCTGAAGACCTAGAGGAATGGTCAGAGGATTATAGCGGTGTAGATGAACATAGCGATTTAGCCGGCAAAGCCACGCATAGTTCCGCGCTGCCTGCGCGCAGCCTAGAGGTCGATCAGGCAAGCCTTGGACAACGGCTTGATGTGTTTCTGTCCACGCTATACCCAGAGGTCTCGCGCTCACAGATTCAGAGGTGGATTGCAGACGGATTTGTGACAATTGATGCCCGTGCACCCAAGGCGGGGGCGAGCCTGCGGACTGGGCAGGTATTGTCCATCTGTCCCCCGGATCCAGAGCCAGTCAATAGCTGGCAGGCCGAGGTGATGCCGCTTTCGATCGTTTATGAAGATGAGGATGTGATTGTTCTCAATAAGCCATCGCGGCTCGTTGTCCATCCAGCCGCTGGCCACGCAACGGGAACGCTAGTTAATGGTTTGATTGCCCACTTTCCGGCCATCTCTCACATCGCCCGGTCGGGTATCGTTCACAGGCTCGATCAGGATACGACCGGCTTGATGGTTGCGGCAAAGTCCGTTGCTGCCCAGCTGGGCTTGGTGGGTCAACTCCAAGACAGAACTGTCTCCCGTCAGTATCTTGCTCTCGTCTGGGGCAGGGTGGCTAGGCAGACACTCAGCACCTACATGGGTCGCGACCCCAGAGACCGTCAGCGGATGTCGGTTCTGCCTGAGGGCAAGGGGAAAAAGGCGGTCACCCATGTCCGGCCTCTGGGTTCTGGGGATCTTTTTGGGATGCCGGTGACGCTGCTTGAGTGCAAGTTAGAGACCGGAAGGACCCATCAGATAAGAGTTCATTTAGAGTCGATAAAGAATCCTATTGTGGGAGATAGAACCTATTCACGGTACGGGCCCCACTCATCAAGGCTAAGCGGTGGTTCGAAGACAATTGAGAGTCTTCTGCCTGGGCAGGCGCTACATGCTCAAAAGCTTAGCTTTCTCCACCCCGTTTTGGGTGAAACGCTTCGATTTAATGCGGAGCCACCCGCAAATTTTATTGAGCTAATAGGCCTTGCAGGAATTAGCTTACCAAGCTCCCAATGATCAAAATCTGCGAGCCCGCCCAACTAACCCCAATCGCTCCCGGGATCGCGAGGGTTGATGGATTTTTCCCCAAAGGGATTACGGCCCTTCAAACAGACCGTCTTGGGGGGTCTTCTGTCGGTAATTTTTCGAGCTTCAACCTAGGCGACCATGTGGGAGACGACCCCTTGAGTGTTGCCAGAAATAGGCGGCAACTCTCTGATCTATGCCCAAGCCGGCCCATATGGCTTGAGCAGATTCATGGCACGCGAGCCATCGCACTCGATGAACCTGATTTAGCGGGTATGGTTAACGCTCCCGCAGGAGAGATGCAGGCGGATGCCTCAATGACCCGATTAGCAGGGCAGGTCTGCTGCGTTATGACCGCAGACTGTCTGCCGCTATTGGTGGCGCGGCCGGGTACTGGCCAGATTGCAGCAATTCACGCAGGCTGGCGGGGCTTACTTGCAGGAGTGATTGAGAACACCCTCACTCGTATGTTTCAGTTCGAACAAAATGGCGATGATCTTTGGAAGATTTGGCTTGGCCCTGCAATTAGTGCGTCTGCATTTGAGGTGGGTGGAGAGGTTCGTGATCAATTCTTGTCGCATGCATCAATTTCAGCGCAAGCGTTCGTTCCCTCCAGCACAGGCGCTGACAAGTGGCTTGCCGACCTCAGGCGCATAGCAGTAGGACGCATCCAGACATGGGCCGATCAATGCCAACTTAACAATAACCATGGAGTGTTGAGTGTCGAGATTGCGATAGATCCCCAGTGTGTTTATACCGAATCAGGTCGTTACTTTTCGTATCGACGGGACGGCAAAACAGGGCGCATGGCAAGCCTGATTTTTCGAGATTAAATTTTCTTGTCGCTTTATTCTAGGTATACACCGGTGATCGTCACTTCTGTGCGCCGATTTCGGGCACGACCCGAGTAGGTGATGTTGTCTGAGATTGGTTGAAGATATGAGCGCCCTAACGATGTAATTTTTGCAGGACGCTTATCCAATGACCAGCGGTACTGGAGATATTCAGAAACAACTTTTGCCCGCTCTTCGGAGAGCTTGAGCGCATCTTC
>JACCDH011701727.1_pt1 | contig 30282 bp, 30 predicted proteins | sample 7442481 | NCBI WGS metagenome assembly JACCDH01 (sample SAMN15323433, study PRJNA562643) | freshwater metagenome | isolation source: river surface water | place: USA:Blue River Watershed | collected 2017-08-15
AAATTAAAGTTGCCAATCCAGTGGTAGAATTGGATGGAGATGAAATGACAAGAATTATTTGGAAATTCATTAAGGATAAATTGATTTTACCTTATTTAGAGTTGGATATCAAGTATTATGATTTAGGCATGGAGTACCGTGATCAAACCAATGACCAAGTAACCCTTGATGCTGCAAACGCAATCAAGCAATATGGTGTTGGTATCAAATGTGCTACCATCACTCCAGATGAGCAAAGAGTAGAAGAGTTTAAGTTAAAGCAAATGTGGAAGAGCCCGAATGGCACGATCCGTAATATTTTAGATGGTACCGTATTTCGTGAGCCAATCGTTTGTTCTAATGTACCTCGTTTAGTGCCTAACTGGACAGCACCTATTTGTATTGGTCGTCATGCATTTGGAGATCAATACCGTGCAACAGATTTTGTTACAAAAGGAAAAGGAAAGTTAACAGTGAAGTTCGAAGGTGAAGATGGAACAGTGCAAGAATTTGAAGTGTTTAATTTTAAAGGAGATGGCGTTGCTATGGCGATGTACAATACCGATGAAAGTATCTATGGATTTGCAAGAGCTTGTTTCAATCAAGCATTGGCAAAAAAATGGCCTTTGTATTTATCTACAAAGAATACTATTTTAAAGAAATACGACGGACGTTTCAAAGATATTTTTGAAGATGTATACCAAGCTGAATTCAAAGCAAAATATGCAGAAGCGGGTATCACTTATGAGCACAGATTAATCGATGATATGGTTGCGAGTGCGTTAAAGTGGAATGGTAATTTTGTATGGGCTTGTAAGAACTATGATGGTGATGTACAATCTGACACAGTAGCACAAGGCTTTGGATCTCTAGGTTTAATGACTTCTACATTAATTACCCCAGATGGTAAAGTAATGGAAGCAGAAGCAGCGCATGGTACTGTAACGCGTCACTTCCGTGAGCACCAAAAAGGAAACAGAACTTCTACGAACCCGATTGCATCCATTTTTGCATGGACAAGAGGTTTAGAGTTTAGAGGTCAATTGGATAATAACCAAGAGTTGATTCGTTTCTCAAAAGCTTTGGAAGAAGTTTGTGTTGAAACAGTGGAGTCTGGAATTATGACAAAAGACTTAGCAGTTTGCGTACATGGTAATAAAGTAAAACATGGTGAACACTATGTATATACAGAAGAATTCTTAGATGCATTAGATAGCAACCTTCAAAAGAAGCTTGCGTAAAAAATATCGCAACCTTCTTTTGAATCTCTAATGATTTTATTTATTTTGACAAATAAATTGTAAAAGAAGCTTGCGTAATATAGTTAGCATTATTAGTTTAAATAAAAAGGCCCGATAGCGAATAACTATCGGGCCTTTTAGTGAAGTATATTTAGAAATATAATTATTTCTTTTTCATTTCAGCACATTTGCCATCCTTCATACACTTCTTGTCGCATTTGTGTGCTTTAGCTTCTTTTTTAGTATCCTTTTTGCAATCTTTGCAATCTTTTTTACCACAGTTTGCAAATGCTGTGTTTGCAGCGATCAACAATACAGATGCAAATAATACGGTAGCTAATTTTTTCATACTGTTATTTTTAAGTTGTTAATAATCTTCTTAGATGCAATTTAGGTATTCATGCGGTATTTTGGAATACGTAGAATATGATTTAACTCATTTTTACCTTAATTCTTGTTAAATGCTTATTTCAATACTTCTAAAATAGGCTTACCAATGGCGCCACTTGGCATCTGAATGCCTAAAAGGGTAGACACAGTTGGTGCAATATCAGTCATGTAGTTGACTGTATTCACTTGGCCTTTTTGAATGCCATTGCCATACCATAGTAAGGGGATATGGGCGTCATAATTATAAAACACGCCATGGTTGGTTCCTGTTGGATAGCCATCCATATAGCCCGACTTAGTTACTATAAATAAGTCACCACTTCTTTGTGGATTGTATCCGTTTACAATGCGCTCTCTAAGTTGTTGCGGTAGCGCAGCAGTAGCAGCTTTACGAGATTCAACTACTTGTAAGATGCCAGGTTTTTGTTCAATAAAACTGCTTACAATTTTTACCAATTTGTCTTGTGATACACCTAAGCTATCCATTAAAGGGTGGTTAAAATGAAGGTTGTATTCGCCAATTGCTGCAATCAATTTATCATCCAATCCTTGCTTTAATAAATGTTGGCCTAATTCTTTTTTTAACCCAGCTTCGCTCACTAGACCACCTGGAATTTTATGTTTTTTAGCAAAATCAGGGATATTGGCAACAGCATGATCTGCAGTTAAGAAAACAGTGTAGTTGTTTTTCCCAACTTGTTTGTCTAAACTAGCGAACAGTTGAGCAATCAAGGCATCCAATTTAACATAGCCATCTAATGTTTCCCAAGAATTTGGCCCAAAAGAATGTCCAATATAGTCAGGAGAAGAAAAGCTGATAGCTAGTAAGTCGGTCTTATCGTCTGCACCCATTTGTTCGTTGATCAATGCTTTCTCCGCCATTTCTACCACCAATGTGTTACCATAAGGTGTAGAGGCGATTTTGCCATAATCTTTTCCAATAAATTGGGTTAAAGTGTAAGGGAAGCCTTTTTGTTCTGCACCTAATGGAGTTGCTTCATAGCTATTGACATCCCCATCACAATTGGCTTCATATACCGATTTCGCTAAACTTAAATTCCAACCTTTTGCATATAAACTATCTACACGATGTTGCGCATTGAATGCACTAACCCAAGTAGGTAAATTTTTGCCATAATAAGTAGAGCTGATGAAATTTCCAGATTTACTATCATACCAAAATGCTCCATCTGCACTATGACCTGCAGGAATGATCGCACCTCTGTCCTTAATTGATATACCAATCACTTTGCTTTTAAAGTTGTTGGCCAATTTAATCTCATCTCCAATGGTGCTAGTCCAAACATTGACTGGGCTCATTTTGCCTGCAGGACTGCCTTCTACACCCACAGATTGTACTGTTGCATCTTCCACACAGTACACATTTTTTTGTTTGTAGTTGTCGTACCATTGGTTACCTGTAATGCCATGTAAAGATGGCGTTGAACCAGTGTAAACAGCAGTATGTCCACATGCTGTTACCGTTGGAACATAAGGGATGAAGTTATTGTTACAGCTTGCACCTTCATTCACAAAGCGCAAAAAGCCCTGTTGGGTAGTAAAGTGGGCCTTAAATTGATTGATATAATCCCAACGCATTTGATCTACCACAATGCCTACAATGAGTTTAGGCTTGCTTGGACTGCTTGATTGGATTGGTTTTTGAGCTTGTGCATTGCTTGTTAAAGTGAATAGGGCAAGGCATAAAATGGAGTAAATACGCATGTTCACATGATTTTAGAACTGCAATTTAGTGATAATTATAGGCTTGGGAACCTAAAAAATCTTAAATTTGCACCTATAATTACAAACCTATGGCAGATATATTTGAAAGACTGATCAAAAACTACGGACCAATTGGTCAACATCGTGAAAGAGCACATGGCTATTTTGCATTCCCAAAACTAGAAGGAGAAGTAGGCTCGAAGATGAAATTTAGAGGTCAAGAAATGATTGTTTGGAGTTTAAACAATTACTTAGGCTTAGCGAATCATCCAGAAGTGCGTGCCGCAGATGCTGCTGGTTCTGCTCAATATGGTTTAGCCTTGCCAATGGGTGCAAGAATGATGAGTGGAAATAGTGATTTGCACGAACAATTAGAAAAAGAATTAGCTGAATTTGTACATAAGGAAGATTCAATTTTGATGAACTATGGATACCAAGGCATCATGAGTGCCATTGATGCCATCTGTGGCCGTCACGATGTGGTGGTATACGATGCAGAATGTCATGCATGTATCATTGATGCATTGAGAATGATTCCAGGTCATCGTTTTGTGTTCAAACACAATGACGTGGAAGATTGCGAAAAACAATTATTGAGAGCACAGGCTTTGGTGGACAAGCAACAGTCAGGTGGTGTATTGGTAATTACTGAAGGGGTATTTGGTATGGCTGGTGACCAAGGTAAATTAAAAGAGATTGCTGCATTGAAAAAGAAAGTGCCTTTCCGTTTATTAGTAGATGATGCACATGGATTTGGTACATTAGGTAAAACGGGTGCTGGTGCAGGCGAGGAGCAAGGATGTCAAGACGAAATTGATTTATACTTCTCTACTTTTGCAAAGAGTATGGCATCCATAGGTGCGTTCATGGCAGGACCAAGAACCATCATTGATTATATCCGTTATAATATTCGTTCTCAGATCTTTGCTAAGAGCTTACCAATGCCTTATGTAGTAGGTAACTTAAAGCGTCTTGAATTATTAAGATCTACGCCAGAATTAAAAGACAATTTGTGGAAGAATGCTTTGGCATTACAAAATGGATTGAAAGAAAAGGGTTTTGATATTGGTAAAACAGATTCAGTGGTTACTCCAGTTTACATGAAAGGGGGAGTAGAAGAAGCAACAGCCATGGTGATGGACATTAGAGAGAATTATAAAATATTCTGTTCTATTGTAGTGTATCCAGTGATTCCTAAAGGGCATATCATTTATCGATTGATTCCAACTGCTGTACATACACAGGAGGAAATTGACTTGACATTGAAAGCGTTTAGTGAAACAAAAGCTAAATTGGATGCAGGTGCTTATAAAGTAGCTGAAATCCCAGATATGGCGAATAAATAGAATACAACAATTGGCTCAGATTCATTTCTGAGTTTAAATAACAAAATGCAATCAAATGAGTCTCCCAAAAGAGGCTCATTTTTTTTTTGTAATGATTGGAAAAAGAGGTGGATCTTAATTGAAGTAATCGATTTGGTCTTGTTCTTTTTTTAGTATTTCGATACTTACATTCAATTCAAAGCCTATCAACAAAATAAGGGCATTGATATAAATCAAGGTCATCACCACTAATACGGTTCCGATAGACCCATAAATTTTACTATAGCTACCAAAATTATTTACCCAATAGGAAAAGCCTAAAGTGGTTAATAACATCAATACTGTCGATAGAATTGCGCCTGGAGAAAGTAGAGACCATTTTTCTTTTACATGTGGGGCAAATTTATAGATGAATGCATTTCCATAAAATAATAATAGAATAATCACTTCCCATCTAATCATATTCCAATAAGGTAAAATTGTCTTTCTTCTGATATCAAATCCATCTCTTAATAAAGTGGTTAATTGATCTTGTCCGATCAATACAAGGATGCTTGCAAAAACCAATAACATTAAGATCAATGTTAAACGAAGTGCCCTCATTCTTTGGTGTAAAAAGAAGGGCCTATTTTGCATGATAGATTTATCAAAACTTCTAATAATACCTGTCATGGCATTGGAGGCGTAAAAAAGTAATAATAAAAAACCAAAAGAAAAAATACCCACGTGCTGACTCAGTAAGTCATTAATAATATCTAAAATAAACCTGTAGGTACTTGTATTTGGAGAAATATCTTTAAATACAGAAAGAATTTGCGTTTTTATTTTAAAGCTTTTTGGGAAATAAGGAATGATTGAGAATAAAAATAAAAACGCAGCAGGCAAAGCCATGATGAGGTTAAAGGAAATAGCCGATGCGCGATCATAAAGTCCAATGGTGTTCAATTGTTTAAAAAGAAACTGCAGTAATTGAAATAAGTTTACCTGCTCGAAACCTGGCACAATAATACGCTTTGCCTTTTTTTTAGCAAATAATACAGGGGTAAGTAGGTATCGTAAAACTTCTTTCAAATTTATTTGGGGTGTTTTTTTAAGCTATCTAATTGAACTGATTTTTATGTTTTAATTGGTTTTTTGCTTTGCTTTCTTTGCTTGGTACTCGTCTAATTTTTTTTGGTATTCTTTTGCGTAACGATCATGTTCTGCATAGTTGGTACTAAAATGATGGTATCCGCTAAAGTCGGCCTTTGCTACAAAGTAAATATAATCAGTTTTAGGGGCATCTAATACTAAGTCGATGGTTTTAGCTGCTGGCGTACAAATAGGACCAGGAGGCAGGCCTTTTACACGGTAAGTGTTATAAGGAGAAGCGTTGGTTAAATATTTTTCGTAAATGCGTGTGATGGTAAAATCCTGCATCGCATATTTAATCGTTGGACAAGCTTGTAAGGGCATCTGTTGTTTCAACCTATTTTGATACACACTTGCAATTAAAGATTTGTCAGAGTCGAAATTGGTTTCTTCTTCAACGATAGATGCCAATGTGTAAATTTGGTCTTGACTCATTCCTTTTGCAGCTGCTTTTTGAATGCGATTGTTTTGACTCCAGAAATGAATTTGTGCTTTTTGTAGTTTACTTAAAATCTGTGACATAGAACTACTCCAATAGAACTCGTAGGTATTTGGAATGAGCATTGTAAATAACTGAGTTGTATCTGTATCAAAGGCTTTTAATGAGTCATTACTTGATAAAAAAGTCATGACTGTTGCACTGTCTTTTTCAAATTGTTCGGCAATTAATTGCGCCAATTCCCCTTTCGTGCGCACTTTATTTAGTACTAATTTCACAGTCGCCTGTCGATTGTTTCTAAGCGTTCTAACTATATTCAACAAACTTGTATTTCTCTTGACCATAAATCTGCCCGATTTCATTCGGTCTTCCACTTTTAATAAGTTGGCGATCAACTTAAAAGTCCAAGGTTCTCTGATGATTTTTTTAGCCATCAAAGTGTCGGTTAGCGCATCTAGTCCATCAGTGCCTTTTGTATAGTTAAAACTAGTCTGTGTTTTTTCAAAATGAGTACTATTGATAAAAACGGAATAACCTAGGTAAACAAACAGGGCAAGGAACAATATGAAGAATAGTTTTTTCACTGGATGAATTGGTTCGTTAATTGGGATATTGTTTGATCCTTCAAAATACAATAAAAATCCCCACCATTTGGATGGTGGGGAAAAATACTATTGAAAAAGAATGAGTTCACATTCTTATAGAAAATTTATTTCTTGTTGGTATCCGCAGCCACTGGTGCTGGAGGAGGTGCAACTTGAGTAGCTGGACTCGTTGTAGTTGAAGTATTTACTTTATCTAAAACACTATTGCTACTAGCAGAATTGCCACTTAAGAAAAGGGTAGATGTAATTGCTAATACTGCAATGATAGAAGCAAAAATCCAAGTGCCTTTTTCAAGTACATCTGTTGTTTGCTTTACACCCATGAAATTATTACTCAATCCACCTACATTGGCATTCAAACCACCACCTTTCGGATTTTGAATCAATACCATGAATCCTAATGCCACACAAGCCACTACGATTAATATTAAAAAGAAAGTTATCATTTGTTATTTTTTAAATGTTCTATACGGGATGCAAAATAAACGGATTTTTCAGGAAAAATAAAACTTAATTTTTCATAAGTGGCGATTGCTTTCTTCTTATTTCCCTGTTTTTCCCATATTTCAGCCATAGACTCGGTTAAAATATCGGCTGGAACATTGGCTTTTTCGGCAATTTGAGCAATCATTTGCTCCTGATCTGCCCCAATTGGGTCAATTTGAGCAGTCTGAGCCTCACCATCCTTGTTTTTAATCACTTTAAGCCAGGCAGTGAAACTTCTAAGCTGTTGGGTGAATTTATCCTGAGGAAGCTTAGAAAGGTCTATATCAATGCCTTGTGCAGCAAAATAGTCTCTTTGTAGGCTAGGAGTAACTTCTTTTTCATAGTCCAAAGCAGCAGTTGCATCCACATCCTCCTTAAACTGGGCCATTTGTTCGGTCAAAACACTATTTAACTTTGCATCTGCAGGCGCATTTGCATCATTTTGCGCTACTTGGTTCATTAAGCAATGAACATGCAAGCTAGATGGGAAATAAGCGGTTGCCTTGGTCAATTGTGTTTCCAAAAGCGGCGAAGCTGTCAATTGGTACTTTTTTGCCAATAAGAATTGAAGAGTAGGTGCATAGGGATTTTCCTGCACATACTTTTCTAAGGTATCTGTATCAATTGCTTCTAGAGAAGCATGACCAGTCCATTGTTTGACGATATCATTGATCACTAATCCACTCATGCTTTACCAGTTTGAAAAAATTTGATTAAAAATATCATCCGTGATGCTTCGAACAATTTCATCCATTAATTGACTCTCGGCTTGATTCAAAGTTAGATTCGCGGAGAAGTCAAAATTACGGGATACATCAAATTCCTGTTCTTTATTTTCTAAGGTCTTTTTTAGCACCACGTGAACCGTTACTGTCAATCGATTGGAAGCAGCTTCTTTGCCACTTACACCCACGGTTTGAGAAGGGTCGTAATTGGTGATGGTCGCAAAAATTTGGTAATGCGCATCGTCACTATTGGTTCTGGTTAATTTAGTTTGGCCAATAATTTTTTGTTGAATTTTATCGGTCAACAAAGGGGCTAATTGGGGATTGACATACCTTGCTCTGTTGTCAATAAAACCAATTTTTACGGTCTTCACATTTTCAGGAATCATTGCATCTTTAAAACTATACACACCACATGAAGCCAGGAGGATGGATAGGGTTAGGATGCTTAATAAATGCAGTTTATTCTTCAATGTCGTATTCTTTAATTTTTCTGTACAATGTTCTTTCGCTTATTCCTAAGTCGGTAGAAGCATCTTTACGACGACCTCTATGCTTTTTAAGTGCCTTTAAAATTAGTTCTTTTTCTTTATCCATGATATTTAAAGACTCTTCTATCTCGTAATGATTTTGTAAGTCATTGTCAATGATCACAGGTTGGTGATGCGGTAATTGCATAGCAGGTGCTGGCATATTCACATTTGTAATAGGGGCAATACTGGTATTAATGTCTTCTTTTAATTCGTTTATGAGTGCTTCCTTGGTGAAATGTGCTGTTTGACCAGAAAGGCTAGGGTTCTGTAAAATCTCTAAAAACATTTTCTTTAATTCATTGACATCCTTTTTCATGTCAAAAAACAGTTTGTATAAAATTTCACGCTCATTGGCGAATTCACCCACTGGGGTATTACCTGTTAACATAGGCATATTGTGCGCTGTATGTTTGGGTAAAAACTCATTCAATTGTACTGCATTGATATGGTCGTTCTTACTCAATACAGAAATTTGTTCCGCAATGTTTTTTAATTCACGCACATTGCCTGGCCAGCCATATTCGGTTAATATGCCTCTTGCTTCTTCGTCTAAATAAATAGGCTTGGTCTTATATTTTTCTGCAAAATCCACCACAAATTTTCTAAATAGTAAAGGAATGTCTTCCTTACGATCTCTTAAAGAAGGAACACGAATAGGCACGGTGTTCAAACGGTAATAAAGGTCTTCTCTAAATCTTCCTTTTTGTGTGAATTCAATTAATTCTCTATTGGTAGCAGCTATTACACGTACATCCGTTTTTTGCACTTTCGAAGAACCCACACGAATAAATTCACCGGTTTCTAAAACACGTAATAATCTAGCTTGTGTACCTAATGGCATTTCTCCAATCTCGTCTAAGAAAATGGTTCCGCCATTGACTGTTTCAAAATAACCTTTACGGCTATCTACCGCTCCAGTGAAAGATCCTTTTTCGTGTCCAAATAATTCCGAATCAATGGTGCCTTCTGGAATAGCGCCACAGTTTACTGCTATAAATGGATTGTGTTTTCTGGAGGATAAGCTATGGATGATTTGCGAAAAAACTTCTTTACCCACACCACTTTCTCCCACAATAAGCACTGTCAAATCTGTTGCAGCAACCTGCTCAGCAGTATTTAAAGCATGATTCAGCAGGGGCGTATTGCCAATGATACTGAATCTGTTTTTCAATGATTGTAAATCCATGGTCTTAAATTTATTAAATGATGTCTCCTAATAATGTTCCTTTTGTAAAATTGTGAATCTTTACTTGAACATAGTCTCCCTTTTTATAATTGAGATTCCCTTTTGGAAATACCACTACTTTATTTTGACTGTTACGTCCCATCCACTCCGCTTCGTTTCTTTTACTATTGCCTTCAATCAATACTTCAAACACACCACCTACATCACGTTTATTGCTTTCGTTGGAAAGTGTCCATTGAGCATCTACAATTTCTTGTAATCTTCTTTTTTTTGTCGCAAGATCTATATCATCTTCGTAACGTCTTGCAGCTAAAGTGCCAGGTCGTTCAGAGTAATAGTACATATAGCTTAAATCGTAATTGGAATACTGCATTAAACTTATAGTAGCTTGATGATCCTCTTCTGTCTCGGTGCAAAAACCAGCGATGATATCTGATGAAATACTACAGGTTGGAATCAACTCGCGAATGCGGTCAATTTTCGCCATATACCATTCTCTAGTATAAGTTCGGTTCATTAATTGCAGCATTCTTGTGCTTCCGCTTTGTACAGGCAGGTGGATGTATTTACAAATATTGTGGTATTTCACAATCGTATGCAATACTTCGTCTGTGATATCTTTTGGATGCGAAGTGCTAAAACGAACACGTAAGCTTGGGTCAATCTGAGCCACTTGTTCTAATAGCATGGCGAAAGTAGTGGTAGCATTATTTTCTGGGTTGTTCCAATAATAACTATCTACATTCTGTCCTAATAAAACCACTTCTTTGTATCCTTTATCAAATAAATCTCTACATTCTGCAAGTATTGAAAAGGCATCTCTACTGCGTTCACGGCCTCTTGTAAAAGGCACCACACAAAAACTACACATATTGTTACAACCACGCATGATCGAAACAAATGCACTAATGCCATTGTTGTCTAGTCTTACTGGAGCAATGTCGCCATAAGTTTCATCTCTGCTCAACAAAACGTTTACCGCTTTTTGTCCTGTACCTGCATCTGCAATAAGGTCGGGTAGGGTTCTATAAGCATCAGGGCCAACCACTAAGTCTACTAATTTTTCTTCCTCTAATAATTGGGCTTTTAATCTTTCCGCCATACAACCCAATACGCCCACTAATAAGCCAGGGTTGGCTTGCTTTAATCTCCTGAATTCTGTCAATCGTTTACGAATGGTTAATTCCGCTTTCTCACGAATTGAACAAGTATTGATCAATATTAGATCTGCTATTTCGATGTTTTTTGTCCCTCCAAAGCCATTTTGTTCTAATATAGAAGCGACCACTTCACTGTCAGCAAAGTTCATTGCGCAGCCATAACTCTCTACATAGAAGTGCTTTTCGAAGACCCCCTTAGTTGATTGACTAGCATAGGCTTCTCCCTGTCTAGTTTCGTCTTGGGTTTTATCTATTAGTAAGTTGGATTCCATGCACTTGATTTAAAGTGCAAACTTAGTCAAAATAATATTATGTGTCAACTTGTCAGCCTTAATTCCTAATCCTTTGATATACAAATGGTTAAATTGAAAGAGGATATATGGTAATAATTTTTATATTAACCTTATAATCAATCGATTATTATGTAGGTTGTATATTTATAAAAAATTGTACATGCGCAAAGGATTGATTTTGTTTTTAGCTGTTTTTTGTTTGAATTTAGCGTATTCACAGGATTTGGTGGTGGCTAAGCTAAGGTCAGAAACATCCAGAAATATTAAAAAAGATTCAGATACCACAAATTGGAACTGGAAGCATGGTGGTTTATATAATTTAAATCTGTCACAAAGCTCCTTGAGTAATTGGGCAGCAGGGGGAGATAATTTCAACATGGCTATTAATAGTTATTTTAATTATTTCGCTTATTATAAAAAAGAACGTCAGAGCTGGGATAACAATATCGACGTAAACCTTGGTTTTGTTCAGTCCACTTCACTAGGAGGAAGGAAGAATGATGACCGTTTGGATGTATTAAGCAAGTATGGTTATAAAATTGACACGGTGGGTAAATGGTATCTTTCTGGTTTATTTAATTTCCGTTCACAGCTTTTTGATGGTTATAGTTTTAGTGGTACCAAAGCCACGTTTACTTCTTCCTTATTTGCACCTGCATATATGATTATTTCTGCGGGTTTGGATTACAAGCCAGACAATAATTTTTCACTATTCTTCTCTCCCTTAACTTCAAGAACCACATTGGTGTTGAACAAGAAATTGGCCGACCTAGGCAAGTACGGTGTGGATACTGGCAGGATGGTAAAAAGAGAAACTGGTTTATTCGTGACAGTGAATTACAATAAAATTATTGCTCAAAATATTACGTACAAGGGTCGTGCAGATTTTTTCTCTAATTACTACGACAAACCAGAGAATGTCAATTTCTATATGACCAATATGTTTACGTTTAAAATCAATAAAAACTTTTCTGCTACCTATAGTTTAGATTTAATCTACGATGATAAGATTCGCATTTTTGGGCCACTCAAAAAATCACCTGGATTGCAAATGAAGAGTATTATTGGGGTAGGTTATTTTAGAAATTTGACTGTCAAGAAAAAGTTGATAGCAGCAAAACCTAAGCCAGCATTGGTTGTAAATGGAGAATAGGATAAATAATCCCATAAATAGAAACACTATTTACTTACAACCTTAAGGGTATGCTTTATTTTATTCGCCTTATGTGTTAGGTCTAAATAATCATTGCTGATGATGGTTACATGTCCCATTTTTCTTCCGGGCTTAGTCGTGGTTTTGCCATATAAATGAACAAATACATTTTCCATCTTCATTACTTCTTCTAATCCTTCATAAAGGACTTCTCCTGAATAACCTTCTGCACCAATTAAGTTCACAATGGCGCTTGGTAAAATAGGAGCGGGGTTGCCTAATGGATAATTTAAGATAATCCTTAACAACATATCGTATTGGCTACTATAGTTGGCTTCGATGGTATGGTGTCCGCTATTGTGCACCCTTGGTGCGGTTTCATTGACTAGGATATCTCCCTTGTCATCTACAAATAGTTCAATGGCAAAAAGACCTGGACTCTTTAAAGATTGCACCACTTTTCTAGCAATCGCTTCGGCTTTCCAAAGTTGTCTTTCTTCAAGTTTAGCTGGACTCAATTGGTAGTCTAATAAATTGTATACGGGATCAAAAATCATTTCGGCTGGAGGATAAATCACAGTTTCACCTGCAGCATTCATGCCTACGATTAATGCCAATTCCTTGGCAATTTTCACTTTGGCTTCTAAAACCGAAGGGGCATTGAAACCTAGTGGTATTGCTTTTTCATCTTCAATGACTTGTACGCCTTTACCATCATAACCACCTTCAGCCAGTTTATGTACAGCAGGTAAGAGTGCAATATGTTGTTGTAAGTCTTCGGCATGATTGGTCACAACGAAATTTGAACTGGGTATTTCGTTGTCTGCATAAAATTGTTTTTGGGCAATTTTATTTTTGATGGTGCGAATAGCAGCTGGTGTGGGGTATATTTTAACACCTTCTTTTTCCAATGCGGTTAATGCATCTACATTCACCGCCTCAATCTCAATGGTCAATGCATCTAATTGTTTTCCAAATTGATAGACGGTATCATAATCCAAGATATCTCCAACCGTAAAATGATGGCATAAATGCGCGGCAGGGCAGTTGGGATCTTTCTCTAACACATAGGTGGTTAGATCATAGTTTGCAGCTGCTTGTAAAAGCATTCTACCTAATTGTCCACCACCTAATATGCCTACCTTCATGTTGCTAATTTTGATACCGCAAATATAAGTTAGTTAGTTTATTTTTGCTAAAGAACCCTTCAATACCAAAAACATGAGAGAAACAATCATACAAGTAAAAGACCTAGCCAAGTCCTATGGCGATTTTGAGGCAGTGAAGGGGATAAGTTTCGATGTGTATCAAGGAGAGATTTTTGGTTTACTAGGCCCTAATGGTGCGGGTAAATCCACCACATTGGAAATCATTGAAACCCTAAGACAAAAATCAGGGGGTACTGTGCTAGTAGATGGGATGGACTTAGATACCCACCCAGAAGCCATCAAGAAAATGATTGGGGTGCAATTGCAAACTGCTGGATTTTATCCCAACCTTAATTTGATGGAATTGATTCGTTTATTTGTTGGCTTATATCAAATGGAAATGGATCCAATGGAATTATTGAAAAAAGTAAATTTAGAAGATAAAGCAAATGCCAAGTTCAAAGAATTGAGCGGGGGGCAAAAACAACGTTTTTCAATTGCGACGACTTTGATCAATCGACCAAAAATTATTTTCTTAGACGAACCAACAACAGGGTTAGATCCACAGGCAAGAAGGAATCTATGGGACTTGATTCAAGAGATTAGAGACAATGGTACTACAGTGATTATAACGACGCATTATATGGATGAAGCAGAAGTGCTTTGTGATAGGGTTGCAATTATTGACAGTGGTAAAATTATTGGAATCAATACACCCAATCAGTTGATAGATGAATTAGTAGCAACTGGATTTGAAAAAGTCAAAGAAGTTAAGAAGGCGAATTTAGAAGATGTATTTATTCATATGACAGGCAAACAATTAAGAGAAGCTTAAAATAAAAGACATGACAACAGACCCAAGATATCCAATTGGAAAATACGAAATAAAGCCCTATTCAGAAGCGACCAAAAAAGCGTGGATCAATGCATTAAGACATTTGCCTACAGATGTCGAAATGGCGGTATTGAATTTAGATAAAGCCCAGTTAGATACACCGTATAGAGATGGGGGATGGACCTTGCAACAATTAGTGCATCATATTGCAGACAGTCATATGAATGCTTTTGCAAGATTTAAATTAGGACTCACAGAGGAAGTGCCTACGATTAAAGCTTATGACGAAAACAAATGGGTATCCATGGCAGACGCATTGGAAACACCTATCAATTATTCAATGACTTTATTGCATGCATTGCACGAGCGTTGGGCTAATTTATTAGCTAGTTTAACGGAGGAGCAATGGCAAAGAAAAATATTTCATCCAGGCAGAAACGCGGAGGTAAGTCTTTGGGATTTATTTGCAGTCTATGCATGGCATGGCAAACACCATGTAGCACATATCACTACATTAAGGGCGAATAAAGGCTGGTAATTTATTTGAATTTTGATCGGTCTACTTCGGCCACTAAAAATACACTGCCAATCACAAGAATCAAATCATTGTGGTTGGCATTTTTGATGGCATGAGCCAATGCCAAATTCACTTCTTCAAATTTGCTACCATGGAGACCAACTGCTACTGCTTGTTCAGTTAATTCATTTGCTGGCAAAGCCCTTGGGATATGCGATTGCGTAAAATAATAGTGCGCCTCCTTTGGTAATAATTTTAAAACAGCTTGAATGTCTTTGTCTTTGACCATACCTGTTACAATATGCAATTGATTGTAATGGATAGATGCCAATTGTTCTAATAAAGCTTGAATACCTGGTTCGTTATGCGCTACATCCAATATGACTCTTGGGTTTGCTTGAATGCATTCCCATCTGCCCATTAAACCTGTATTATTTTTAATGTTCAATAAAGCTTTTATCACTTTGTGCGCACTGAGTTTCCAGCCCATGGAGGAAAGTAATTGTGCTGCTACCAATACACTTTTCAAATTCTTTGATTGGTACTTGCCTGGCAGGTCGCATTCAATGGTGAATTTTTTTGAAAATAATGGAGCGTCTAATAAATGGATCAATGGTTGTGTAAATTCAAATAAGCTAGTTTGCCAGTTGTTCTGAAAAGAGGTATGTTGTATACAATCCTCCGCAAAATAAATGGGCGCATTTTCTGCTGCTGCTTTTTCTACAAAAACATGTTTAGTGACTTCGGTGGTTTCTCCAATAATTACTGGTGTATCCTTTTTAATAATACCTGCTTTCTCCGAAGCTATGGCTTCAAGTGTATTGCCCAATAATGCCATATGATCAAATCCAATATTGGTGATGATAGACAATTCGGGGTCAATGATATTGGTACTGTCTAATCTGCCACCTAATCCGGTTTCAATGATGGCAATGTCTACTTTTTCTTTTTCAAAATAATCAAAAGCCATGCCTACTGTGATTTCAAAAAAAGAGGGTTCGATTTTTTCAACGAATGGTTTAATTCGGGTGGTGAAATCAATGACAAAATCCTTACTACACATTTGTCCATTGACTCTAATGCGCTCTCTAAAATCATATAAATGCGGAGACGTGTATAAACCTGTTTTATATCCAGCTTCTTGAAAAATGGATGCGAGCATATGACTAGTGGATCCTTTGCCATTGGTGCCTGCAATATGGATGGTCTTTAATTTTTTTTCTGGGTTGCCTAAATAAGTACAAATAGCAATCGTGTTGTCTAAATTAGGCTTGATGGCTGCTGCGCCAATCCTACTAAACATAGGAAGTCTAGTATATAAATAGTCAATCGTTTCTTGATAGCTCATACTTATTGGATGGCTTATTGTACGTCGAATTTGAATTTCACTGTAACAGTAGAACTATGATCGGATGGATTGAAACTAATTTTGGTTAAATAGTCTATGATAGCTCTTTTATATTTAGCATCATTGGAAGATGAACCTCTAGCAATTTGTATAAACCTACCCACACCGCTTGGATTCACTTCGATCTCTGCATAAATGGTAGCAGGAGGTACATCCCCATTAAAGGAATAAGTTTTAGTGACTCTTCTGTCTCCCTTTGTCACAAAGGGGCCGCCAGTTCCTGAATAAGCTTTGCCGTTGATAGACCCATTTGCAACACCCTGATCGCCTTTGCCACCAGCAATGCCCTGATCTTTGACGTTATTATAGCTGTCTTGGTTATTGCCGCCGGGGCCATTGCCACCAGCATATTTACCCATTAAAGCCTTAGGTTTTGGTGGAGTAGGTACTTCGTTGCTTTTGGCGATGGTCTTAGCCGTCCCAGATTTAACCGCTTCGTCCTTATCGTCCCCTGTAACCGTATTTATTTTTGTAGCAGCTGTTGCTGCTGCTTTTGTTTTAGTTGCTTTTTCTCCCTGTTCTGGTGCAGGTGCTTCCTTAGTCATAGGAGGGATGTCACCAGATCCGGTATTGCTATTACCTAAGTTTACCTCCATATATGCTGGAAGAGGAGGAAGGATTGTTGGAGCGGGTTCCTGCCATTTTATAACAAAAAAGACCAAGGATAGCGCAATACAAATCAATCCGGTATAGGCGCCAGCTTTAATATTCTTTAATTGTTCAAAACTTAATTGCATAGATTAAAATTAATGGAAAAAAACGTCATATCCCAATCTTAACAAAGTGGCCACAATAACAAACAGGAAAATCTTTCTAATAAATTGATTCCCCTTTTTTAAGGCCATCCTAGATCCTAAAATGCCACCGGCTGCGTTGCATACAGACATGGGGATTGCCACAGGCCAAAGCACCACGCCCTTTCCAATAAATAAAATTAAAGAACCTAGGTTGGTGGATAGGTTGACTATTTTGGCGTGTGCACTTGCATTCATAAAGTCATAGCCTAAAATAGCGATGAAAGCCAATACAAATAAACTACCTCCACCTGGGCCAATAAAACCATCATAAAACCCAATGATTAAACAAATTAAAATGCCTTTAAGCATTGGATACTTGATTTGTTCTTTCTGCAATACTTGGCCAAAATCTTTTTTCGTAAAAGTATACACCGCCATTGCAAGTAGCACAAAAAATATAACGGGCTTCATGAATTGATTACTCATTCTAGTGAGCAATAAAGAACCAGAGAATGCTGCTGTAAAAGCAATAGAAGTGAAAATTAAAATGCGAAGCAAAGGGATCTTCACTCTTTTTAAATATTGGTAAGTGGCAAAGCAGGTTCCAAAAAAGGAAGGCACTTTTAATGTACCAATTACAGTAGAGACTGCTTGGGAGGGCATTAAAATTAAGCCTGCTGGTACTTGGATCAATCCGCCTCCGCCCACAACGGCATCAACATAACCTGCTAAAAAAGCAATTAAACAAAGTAAAATAATGGTGCTAATGTCCATGCTTTATTTTTGAAGGCCAGGTGTTGATCACGATTCCAGAAATAATAATCACACCACTAATGATTTGAAAAATTGTGAATTGTTCGTTCAGAATAAATAAGGCTTCAATCGAACTTAGAAAAGGAATTAGTGTACCAAATAAAGCAGTCTTTGCAGCGCCAAGGCGATGGATGGCCATATTCCATAATAAATATGCAATGGTTGAGTTACCAATGCCAATGTACAATACCACAATCAATAATTCTTTGCTAAACTGCACGGGTTGCACATAGGTCATTTCATAGATTGCAAAAGGGAATAATAATAAAGTGCCCATTGCGAAGAGTACCAAAAGAAAACTGTTATTGGAAATGCCAATTGGTTTCTTTCTAACAAAAACATTGTACGTGCCAAAGCAGCATCCTGCACCAATCATCCACAAATCGCCCGTGGCAAATTTAAAATGCAATAAAGTGTTTATATCTCCCTTACTTAAAAGTACGATGATACCCACCACACCTAATGCAATTCCTGCAATACTTTTCCATGTTAATTTTTCTTGCACCACCCATGCTGCCATTAAAGTAGCGACAATAGGATGGATGATAGAACCATACAATGCCATATTGATGGCAGTCGTAGTATGACCTGCTTGATAAATCATGGTATTGTATACCGCAACACCCACTAAGGCCATCCAGAAAAAGTAACTCAAGTTTTGCTTGAATAATGCTTTTTCTTTTTTAAAATTCTTTAGGGCAAAAGGCAACATGGTGATGGTGGCAATTGTCCATCTAAAAAAAGCCAAACTAATTGGACCAGCTAAATGGATGGAGTACCTAGATGCAATAAAATTACCCGACCAAATGACACATGCAATGATGGCTAAAATGGTTCCAATTTGGACTTGTTTATTATAATGTCTTTTCAAAATTCAGTTTTCAGTTTCACAATATCTATTCCTCTTTTCATTTGAATTAGTGGTGCGCGAATTCAGTGTTATAATCCCCTTTGATACGCTCAATAGGAGGGTTATAATAACCAAATTTTAAGTCTGGGAATTCTTCTCTAATTAATTCCATCATTTGTTTTACGCCCATGATTTCGCCAGGTTCAGTCACACCAATTTTTCCAAGGTACCAGTCTGGATCAATATTGAAATTACGCCATTGAATCATTTTCAAACCAGTGTCTTTGATCAATTTGCGGAGTGCTTCATATTCTGCTACGGTATCTGTCATGCCTGGGAAAACAAAATAATTAATACTTGTCCATTTACCTGCGGCTGACATTACTTTTAAGCTCTCAATGATATCTTCGAATTTGTAATTATTAGGTCTGTAATACGCGTTGTAAATTTCTGGTCGAGCAGAGTTCGTGCTGACTCTTAAACTATCCAAACCAACTGAAGCCAATTCTGCTACCGCTTTTGGATTGGATCCGTTGGAGTTGATATTGATACTTCCTTTGTTGGTATGTTTTCTGATTTCTATAATGGCTTCTTTAATGGTCTCCCACATTAATAAGGGTTCGCCTTCACATCCTTGTCCAAAACTTACAATCGGGAAAGGGGCAGACATCAGATGCGGTACCGTATATTCTACTACTTCGGCAGCAGTGGGTTTAAAAGACAAACGATCCTGATTGGAAACAATTTCTTCTTCAATAGGTTGGAATGAAATACAACCAATGCAATTCGCATTACAAGCAGGTGAGATGGGGATAGGACATTCCCATCTTCCCATCGCAAAATTTCTTGCAGCAGGGCAATGGTAAGTCATACAACAGTTTTGCATTAAGTGCTGCACCAATCTATTTTCACTATAGGTTTTTAATAAATGGTCTGCGCCAAATTCAATGGTTGTTTGATCATAGCCTTCACAATCTTGACGAATGTCTTGCTCAATTCTTACAGCAGGAACATAATTTACACCCTCTAACCAACCCACGGCAGTGTAACAAAATAGGGGTAATAAGGGTGCTTCTGGTAATGATTCATAAGCAGCAATATACAATCCTGTATGTGCTGGGGGGATGAAAGCAGCTACTGCCCATCCTTTTTCACAAAGGCGCATTTCACCCGTTTCTACATCGATACCAATGCCTCTTCTGCCAGGTAATTCATACAAGCTTCCACCTTCGGGTAAAGGGATCCAGTCTTCCTCAGGAATTGGATAAGCGTCCCAGCCAGCTCTTCCTACAACATATAAAGTTTCATCTTCAAAAATATTGCCTTCGCCGTCTGAGTATAATAAATAAGGGGATTCAGTTAATGCCATAATTAGTTTGTTTTAGCTAAATGCTCCGCGCAAAAAGCATTGAATTCGTTTTTGATGTTTTCGGTTACCGGCTCATTGATCTGCTTTTGGATCAATTTATTGTTCTTAAAGTCTACTGTAATATACTCGTCTTTAATAAGCATATTGTTGATTTCTGCCCATGGGTAAAACTTTTTGGGAAAAGTGTTGATCAAGATGCCCGCAGGATCCACTGCGATTTCATAAGGGAACTTTACTTGGCGTTCAAATAATGCAGCAATCAAGAATATGCCAGATATTAACAAAGCATTAGGAAGTAAAAACCAGCCCCAAGAAGCAAATAATAAACCCAAACGATAATAGGGTGCACCTCCTTTAATTTTTTGATATACGCAAAAAATCCACCAACTAGCTACCGAAGTCATGATGGCAATCAATAAAGCTGGTTGTGGGTAAAGGCCAGCATAGAGTGCATAAGACAGTGCCAATAGGGTGATCAATAGCATGAATTGGCTAATACGGTCTACGTTCTTAAAGTCGGGGCTTTTACAAACAATGATATAGTCAAAAAGGCGCATAAAGTAGGGTTTATGAGATGCGTAAAATTTGATGCAATTTAAGGCCATTTGGTTAACTTTGCGGTATGAAGAAAACACATCTTATTTTATTGGTCTTAATTGCCGCAGCAATTGTAGTATTAATAAGCTATACAGGCGATTTAAGTAGTTACGAAACAGTGGCTTCTGCAAAGCAAAAAGAGGGTAAATATGTGAATTTGATCGTAAAAATGGATAAATCTGTCCCTGTACAGTACGATCCAGTAAAAGACCCCAATTTATTAAAGTTCAATGTGGAAGATAGCTTAGGGGGCAAAATCGCAGTGGTTTATCGCAATGCAATGCCTACTGATATGGAGAAATCAGAGCGATTGGTATTAAAAGGACGTGTTCAAGGAGATGCATTTGAATGTAGCTCCATTGTGATGAAGTGTCCTTCCAAATACAAGGACAATCCAAATGCGATGAAAGAACAACCGGTAACCATTACCAACTAATCAAAACAACAACATGCAGCCAACGCAATTTATCGGGGAACATTTGTTACCTGGACAAATAGGTTATTTTTTATCGATCCTTTCCTTTGTAGCTTCTTTAGTGGCTACGTTTTCATTCGCAAAAGCATTTTATGCTAAAGAGTTGGTGGTTGAAACCAGTTGGAAGAAATTAGCTAGAACCGCATTTGTCATAGAAGCATTGACCGTGATTGGAAGTTTTGTGGTCTTATTTTATGTGATCTACAATCATTTATTTGAGTATAAATATGCGTACACACACAGTGATAAAAATTTACCTTTTGAATATTTATTGAGTTGTTTTTGGGAAGGACAGGAAGGTAGCTTCTTGTTATGGAGTTTCTGGCATGCTATACTAGGATTGATCTTGATTAAGAAAGCAAAAGCACATGAGGCGGGTGTGATGATGGTCATTAGCTTTGCGCAAGTGATGCTTGCCACTATGGTGATTGGCTTATATGTATTCGATTTAAAAATTGGATCGAGTCCTTTTATCTTATTAAGACAAGAGATGAACTGGCCAATATTGTCTAGACCAGATTATGTAAACTTATTAAAAGACGGAACTGGTTTAAATACTTTATTACAGAACTACTGGATGGTGATTCATCCTCCAATTTTATTTTTAGGATTCGCAACCACCATCGTGCCATTTGCCTATGCGGTAGCAGGTATGTTAAAGAAAAACCACGAATGGGTGAAGCCTGCATTGCCTTGGGCCAATTTTTCTGCGGGCATTTTGGGATTGGGCATTATGATGGGCGCTGCTTGGGCTTATGAGAGTTTAACTTTTGGTGGTTATTGGGCATGGGATCCGGTAGAAAATGCTTCACTCGTACCTTGGTTGACTTTAGTTGCAGGGATCCACACTGCCATGATTTATAATAAAACGGGAGCTAGTTTAAAAGCAACTTATTTATTCATTGGAATTAGTTTCTTGTTAATTGTATACTCCACTTTTTTAACTAGAAGTGGTATTTTAGGGGACACTTCTGTACACGCATTCACAGACTTAGGCATGAATGGACAGTTGTTGTTTTTCTTATTCATTTTTGTGATCCCTTTCTTTGTTTTGTATTTTGTTCGTTACAAATCAATGCAAGAACCTTTAAAGGAAGATGCAATTGATAGTAGAGAATTTTGGATGTTGATTGGTTCATTGGTATTAGTGCTTTCTGCAGTAGTCATTATTTTGAAGACATCTACACCTGTATTTAATAAAATTTTTGGTACACAAATTGCGCCACCAGAAGATCCAGAATTTGCGCATAACCAAGTGCAGATATTTGTTGCCATCATTATAGGTACTTTAACAGCGATTGGACAGTTCTTGAAATTCAAGACGACACCAATGTCTTATTTTAAAAAGCAAATCCTTTGGCCTGTCATTATCACAGCAATCATTAGTACACTCATTTTTATTTTTGTGGGCGTAGCTTATGATGAAAAAGGCGCTGGGTTCTTAGGTGCGATCTATATTGCGATAGTGGCATCAGTTTTTGCAATTGTAGGAAATATAAGTTACTGGTCTGTGGTTCTAAAGGGCAAGCTTAAATCGGCAAGTGCTTCGGTTGGTCATATTGGTTTTGGATTGGTATTGGCTGGAATCTTTATTTCTTCTGCCAACAAAACCACATTGAGTTACAACACCACAGGAATCAGTCCTTTAAGAGTGGACTCTACTCAAAAAAATAATCCAGTGGGTGATCCAAGAGAGAACCTTACTTTATTTGAAACCATAGAAACAGATATGGGTAAGTACAATGTAACTTACTTGAGAGATACCTTTGATGATTTAGGAAAAAGGTATTTTGAATTGGGCTTTAAAGAAAAGAAAACTGGAGAGACATTTATGTTGTATCCTGATGTGTTAAAGAACAATAAGGGGATGGAAGGATTTTCTGCCAACCCTGCATCTAAACATTATTTACATAAAGATATTTTTGTGTACGTAACTTCTTTCCAAGACCACACAGAGGAAGACACCACTCGTTTTACACCCAATCAAATTGCAGTAGGAGATTCTATTTTTTATAGCAATGGCTATATTAAATTAGAAAAAGTAAATGTAAATCCTCCTGGTGAACGACCAGCAGGTGTGAACGAATTAAGATTGCAGTTGAATGTAGTTTCTAAGGAAGGTTTAAAATATGTGGCTGAACCAGGTATTTTATTAGAAGGATTAAATCTTACTTCAAAAGTAGACACAGTCAAAGCGCAAAACTTAGTACTCAGTTTCAATAAAGTAATAGATCAAGAAAAAGGCATTTTAGAGATAGGTGTGAAAGAGTCTACTTCATTGACCAATCTGATTACTTTAAAAGTCTATGAGTTTCCTTGGATCAATTTATTATGGCTAGGGGTGATTGTAACCACCATCGGATTTATGATGGGGGCCTATTATCGTTTCAAAAAATAGGGTTACTTTTTGTATATTAGGGTATCAAATAATATGAGAATCACTTATTTCATACTGATTGGTTTATTGACTACTTTTTTGCCTAAACAAATTTTTGGGCAGGTTGGTCAATATGATACCATTAGGGTGGAGGGATTTATCACTCCAGAAGGGGATACCATTCCCCAATCTTGGTTGCCCACAGTAGTGGTTCATGCTGTTCAAACAAGGGCATTAAAAAACTATTGGAATAATTGGACTAGACTACGCAATGCGGTTTATGTAACTTATCCTTATGCAAGAACTGCCAGTAAAGTGATTCAGTCAGTGAATGCACAATTGGCCAATGTACAGGATGAAAAACTAAGAAAGCAGATCATTAAATCAAGAGAGAAAGAGCTAAAAAGAGACTTCGCCGATAAAGTGACGAACCTGTCTGTGTATCAAGGCAAAGTGCTCATGAAATTAATCAATAGAGAAACTGGCAATAACTGTTATCAGTTAATCAAAGAATATAAAGGGGGATTGAATGCAGGTATTTGGCAAACAGTGGCATTTGTATTTGGAAGCAGTTTAAAGCAGCCTTATAGCCCAAAAGGCGAGGATCAAGACATTGAGAAATTGGTGATCGAAGTACAAAAAATATACGGCGCAAAGGGCTAATTGACCTAGTTAAATTGAGGTAGGTTTTTGGGGCAGGTTTTTGTACCTTTACCCGAATAGAAAAGATCTTATGAGCGACGAAAAAAGTTTAAATTTTATTGAGGAAATTATCTCCCAAGACCTAGCAGCTGGGAAGTACAAAAGTATATTAACCAGGTTCCCTCCAGAGCCAAATGGCTATTTGCATATTGGGCATGCTAAAAGCATTAGCTTGAATTTTGGCTTAGCCGAAAAATTTGGGGGCGCTACCAACTTAAGATTTGATGATACCAACCCGGTGACAGAAGATACAGAATATGTAGAGAGCATTAAAGCAGACTTAAAATGGTTGGGTTTCAACTGGATTAAAGAATGTTATGCATCTGATTATTTTGATCAATTGTATGCATTCGCTGTTCAATTAATTGAAAAAGGATTGGCTTATGTAGACGATAGTACTGCGGAAGAAATTGCACAACAAAAAGGAACGCCTACTGTGCCAGGAACGGGCAATGCTTTTAGGAATAGAAGTATCCAAGAAAACTTGGAATTGTTTGCGGCAATGAAAGCAGGACAATTCAAGGACGGTGAAAAAGTGTTGCGTGCTAAAATAGATTTAGCGAGTCCAAATATGCATATGCGTGATCCGCTTTTATATAGAATCAAAAAAGCACATCACCATCGCACTGGGGACAATTGGTGCATCTACCCGATGTACGATTTTGCACATGGACAAAGCGATTCAATCGAAAATATCACGCACTCAATTTGTACTTTAGAATTCATCCCGCATAGAGCATTGTATGATTGGTGTATCGAGCAATTAGGCATTTTCCCATCTAAGCAATACGAATTTGCACGTTTAAACATGACCTATACAGTCATGAGTAAGCGTAAGTTATTACAATTGGTAAATGACCAACACGTGGAAGGCTGGGATGATCCAAGAATGCCAACGATCAGTGGTATGCGCAGAAGAGGCTATACAGCAGAGAGTATCAGAGATTTTTGTGATCGTATTGGTATCGCGAAAAGAGAAAATTATATTGACTTAAGTTTATTGGAGTTCTGTGTGCGTGAACATTTGAATAAAATTGCGCAAAGAAGAATGGTGGTAACAGATCCAATTAAATTGGTGATTACCAATTATGAGCAAGCAGAAGAATTATTGCATTCAGAAAACAATCCGGAAGATCCAAATGGTGGCACAAGACCTGTTCCATTTAGTAAAGAGTTGTGGATCCAAGCGGATGATTTTATGGAAGAACCTACTAAAAAATATTTTAGATTAGGGCCAGGTTTATCTGTTCGTTTAAAGAGTGCTTATATCATCGAGTGTGAAGGATTTGACAAAGATACAAATGGCAAAGTCACTACGGTGTATGCAAAATATTTCCCTGATTCTAAATCGGGTTCGGATACTTCAGGTATTCATGTGAAAGGTACCTTACATTGGGTGAGTGCAAAGCATGCTATCCCTGTTGAATTAAATGAGTATGATCGTTTGTTCAATGTGGAAGATCCAAGTAGCGCAGAAGGTGACTTTAAGTCTTATATCAATCCACATTCTTTAAATAGAGTCACTACTGCATGGGGTGAACCTGCTTTATTGAATGATGCTTTAGAAGACCGTTTTCAGTTTTTAAGAAAAGGGTATTTTTATCAAGATACCACAAGTACAAAAGACAAATTGGTATTCAATAGAACAGTGACGTTGAAAGACACTTGGGCAAAAGAACAAAAGAAATAATTTAAAGCATTGCTATGTCATTGAGCTTGGAGCAATTTAAGAGCCATTGGGCGACTACTTTTCCAAGTATCACCAACCACAATACGCATTTTTTAATTGCAGTAAGTGGAGGTGTAGATAGTATTGTGCTTGCTGCATTGATGCATCAAATGGGCGCCAGCTGTACGATTGCTCATGCTAATTTTCAATTAAGAGGAGAAGAGAGTGTCAGAGACGAATCCTTTGTCAAGGATTTTGCTGTTAAATTGGGCATACCTTTGTTGACTAAGCGATTTGATACATTGGCTTATGTAGATGAATATAAAATGGGGATTCAACAAGCAGCCCGAGAGATACGTTATGCTTGGTTCGAAACTTTGGTGAAAGAATTAACTGCAAATACAAATTCGAAAATCGTTTTGCTCACTGCACACCATGCAGACGATCAAGTTGAAACTGTACTCATGCAATTTTTCAGGGGCACAGGTTTACATGGCTTGACAGGGATACCGGCAATTAGAACCCATCAACAAAATCAACTAGCCACAGACCACATTGATTTAATCAGACCATTATTGCCTTTTAGTAAGTCTAGTATTAAAGATTTTGCAAAATTGAATGGGCTAGCATATGTAGAAGATAGTTCCAACGAAAAGAATGACTATACCAGAAATTTAATCCGTAATCAGTTGATTCCTCAAATGGAAACGGTGCATCCTAATGTGAGTAAACAAGTGTTGGATACCATCGCTAGATTGCAAGAGGCAGAAGCTATTGTGCAATCCACTGTAGCCGCATTCTGGAAAAAGAATATCAGTTTCCCTAAAGGCATTCCTACTATTGATTTGTCAAAATGGAATCGCCTTAAAGGCAATGCTACTTATATTTGGGGCTTGGTTCAAGCATACGGTTTTAAGGCCACTCAAATAGCTGAAATTCATAAAATTGCTGCTGCTAATAAAGGTGCATATATAGCTTCTTCGTCGCATCGATTGATCAAGTGGGACAATGTAATTCAAATAGTGCCCAATCAGGAAGATAAAGTGTATGAGACCATCACGAAAGACCAACTACTTTTAGATACCCAATTTGGAAAATTTCAATTGGAATGGATAGACGACTTGCAAACGCTTAAGGTCGATACCAATCCTGCTTTTGCGTATTTAGATGCTGGCGAATTAAGTTGGCCCTTACTCAATAGGTCTTGGGTTTCAACGGATTATTTTTATCCTCTGGGAATGCGTAAGAAAAAGAAGCTCAATCATTTTTTAGGGAGCTTAAAATTAAGTCCAGCAATTAAAGCTAGAACGACAGTTTTATGTGCTGATAGTAAAATTGTTTGGGTGGTTGGACACAGAATTGATGACCGATTTAAAATTACGCCACAGACAAAACAAGTGGTTAAAATTACATTCCTAAGTAAAGCCTAATCTGTTCTATAAAGCTTGTAACCACATTGAATTGGGCGATAAAGTAAGCAGCTACAATCAAGAACACCACTCCGTACAAAGAACCCCATAAATGCGCACTATGGTTGATGCCGCCATGGCCTTGCTTGGCTAAATAAGCGGTAATGCCTAAATAGATAGGGCCAAAAATAAATCCAGGAATGATTGGTGGGATGATGAAAAATCCAATTTGAATCGTAGGCATTAAAAAGATGCCCGCAAATACAATGGCTGATACTGCACCAGAAGCGCCTAAGCTATTGTAATTGTACCTGTCTTTTTGTTGAAGATAGGTGGGCACCAAACATACCACCAAAGCTGATAGGTATAGCAATAAGTAAAGCATTTTGCCATTGCTGCCAAAGAGCATATGAAAATACTGCTCAACATAATCCCCAAACATATAGAAAGAGAACATGTTAAATGCAAGATGCATAAAATCGGCATGGATAAAACCTGAACTGATAAAACGATACCATTCATTGTGTCTACTCACAGTATGTGGGTGGAAAATCAATTTATCCATGACTTCTGCATTGTAGAATGCAAGAATAGATATGATAACAGTAAAAACGGTGATGGCTAAAGTGATGCTCATTATTCGTGGTGGTATTTTTCGTTGGCTAAGATACTACAAGCGCGGTAGATTTGTTCTGATAGAATTAATCGAACTAGCATATGCGGAAAGACGAGTTCAGAGATGCTCCAAGTGAAATTGGCACGTTTCTGAATGCTTTCATCTACACCATAGGCCCCTCCAATTAAGAAGATAATTTTTTGGGCACTTTGATTGGCTTTTTGCTGGATCAAATTGGCTAGGCCAGGGGAACTCAGCATTTTGCCTTTTTCATCTAATAAGATTAATACATCTGTTATAGCCATCGCTTTTAAAATACTAGCGGCTTCTGCTTTTTTGATTTGGGTAGGATCGGTTAATTTGGAAGGAGTGATCAATTGCCAGTCGATAGGGTAGTAATGACCAATCCTTTTAGTGAATTGCTCTACGCCTTCTTTAATATAAGGTTCATTGGCTTTGCCAACGGAGTAGATGGAGAGTTTCAAATGAATTTCAATTATGCTTCAAAAGTAGACAAATCAGTCAAATAAAAATGGCCTAATTGTTAAATTAGGCCATTTTGAACTAAGTATTGATCAAATCAAAATCCAGTTTCTGTTGGGCTGTTGATGATGGCATCCAATTCTGCCTGTGTGATATACTGAGGGACATAAGTCATTCCCGTATTAAGTAAGTTTTTATAGAATGCCCTCATATGATTACGACTTCCTTTTGCTAGCATATCATATACTAATTTAATGTCTTGATTGTCTACCACAGCAACTTTTATTTTTAAATCATATAAGTCTACATCTTCAATAGTAGCACCCACTACATACGCATTTTGTAAAGAAATATTCCCTTTAGTTATTAAGCTATTGTATAAATTTTGCAATGCGGTATCTTTAAATACACCTATTGCATTTGCGCCAACTGGATCGGGTATTTGGTATTTGTTCAATAATTGTAAAACCGTATTGGTATGTGTGATTTCACTATTGTAAATATTATTAAATACGCGCGCGCTATATTTCTCATATAGTTTGTAGTATACATCTCTTGCTAGTTTTTCTTCTTCTCTTAAATACACTAAACCAGCGATTTCAGCTGCACTTAATGACTCGACCGGCAAGGAATTGATTTGACTTGTTAATAGGGCACTATTGATTACCCCATTTGCATCATTTTCATTGATACTGGTCTCTTTTGTGCAAGATGCACCAAATAAAATTGATCCTGTGAACAGAAAGATGGATGCGATGCTTAGAATTGTCTTTTTCATAATTCAATTTTTTAAGGAGTCATGTATTTGATTCCATAATAAAATTACAATTCAATAGTGCCGATGTATGTAACTATAGTTACTTGATAAAATGATAGATATCAGTGGTGGTTGGGGTGGATTATTTAAAATAAATTTTAATCATTTCGTACACCTTTTTACTTGTTTCATCGTCAATGGTGCCAAGCCTTTTAACAAGTCTAATTTTATCGACTGTTCTAATTTGATCAACTACTATTTGCCCATTTTTATTTTGAAAAATACAATTTACCCTCGAAGGGTAATCTTTTAATTTTGAGGTTAAAGGTATGATGACTACGCTTTTTTTAAATTTATTTGAAATATTTGGTGAAACAATAATGCATGGTCTTGTTTTGCTTATTTCACTACCTATAGTTGGTTCCAAAGTTGTCATCCAAACTTCATTTTTAAAAACTACCATGTCCAATCCTCCTCATCAAATTCATTTTCAAAGCTCATCCAATCAATATCTTCTTGTGTAAGTGTATGATCCATTTTTTTATAGATCTCTTCCCATCCGGCTCTTGGATCTACTTCAACAGGTTTAATGACAATACAATCTTCACGAAGTTCTAGTGTCACTTCTTCGTCAAGCTTGTATTCTTTAATCAATTCATTGGGTAATCGGATGCCCTTTGAATTGCCAATTTTGATGATTTTTGCTTTCATATAGTTGTTATTACATTGTAATTACAATACAAAAATAGGAAATTAAATTTGCAATGGGGAAGTATTTATACGCTTAGAAAATAGGATAGGATGGGGGGATGGGATGGGATGGGATGGTTGCTTCGCAACATCCTCTTCGCAGTTGCCTTACTCAAAGCCCTGCGGATTAGCTCGGATTTCATCCTCGCTTTTCCTTGCGCATTGGTTGTACCCGAAGAGGATTGCTCCCGATGGTCGCATCCTCTTCGCAGTTGCCTTACTCAAAGCCCTATAAAAACATCAGTGCCTGATGTTTTTGCTTTTTTGTACCTATCCGCAAAATCAAGCAAGCTTGTTTCGCGTCTATGCACAAAAAAGCCCACGCTGTTCGCGTGGGCTTTGTGACCCCGTCAGGATTCAAACCTGAAACCTTTTGATCCGTAGTCAAATACTCTATTC
>JACCDH010442358.1_pt1 | contig 30281 bp, 19 predicted proteins | sample 7442481 | NCBI WGS metagenome assembly JACCDH01 (sample SAMN15323433, study PRJNA562643) | freshwater metagenome | isolation source: river surface water | place: USA:Blue River Watershed | collected 2017-08-15
GCAGGGCATTTCTAATTTTTGTACTACTGATGGTGATTTCGTCGATATCTTCAGCCGCAATTTCCATCACTTCGTAATGATATTGTTGCTGAAAAGCTTGTAGTAATTTAATATCTCCCTCACGATTACGACCAAACCTGTGGTCGTACCCCACGATGGCAACTGCAACATTCAAGCGGTTAACCAGAATTTCGCGGATATAATCTTCGGGCATAATATTGCTAAGTTCCTTGGTAAATGGGAGTACCACAACATTATCAATCTGACAGCGTGCAAACAATTCTAGCTTTTCTTCCAGCGTTTGCAGGAGTTTCAGCTGATTATCTTCAGGAAAAAGGAAAAGTCGAGGGTGTGGCCAGAAGGTAAGAACAACAGTTTCTCCCCCTGTCTTTTGTGCCACCTCAGTCATTTGAGCTAAAATTTGCTGATGACCAAGATGAACCCCATCAAAGGTTCCCTGAGTAAAAACCGTGTTTTTAAATTCTGGTAATTGATCAATTGAATGAAATACTCTCATTGTTTAGTAACCACAGATTTGCTGAAATTCGTCTATACCAAAAGCTTTATCAATTGTAAAATCGCCTATTGCTGTTCTTCTTAAATCCGTCAGATAACAACCACTGTTTAGATCCTGAGCAAAATCGTGAGCCAGTGTCCTGATATAAGTTCCTTTGCTGCACTTCACTTCGAAAGCAATCTCAGGCAATTTACCAGAGATGGTAAAATCATAAACATGAATCTTGCGACTTTTAATTTCGACTTCTGTACCATTTCGGGCATGTTTGTAGGCACGGGTTCCATTAATTTTAATAGCCGAATACACAGGAGGTGTTTGTTCTACTTCACCCGTCATGTGTTTAACTTCAGCATTGAGCATGTCCTGAGTGATGTGCAAATAAGGATATTCTGCATCAAAATCAGTTTCAAGGTCAAAAGAAGGTGTGGTTTTACCGAAGTTAAAAACACCTGTATAGATTTTGAACATATCTTGAATTTGCTCTATCATTTTAGTACATTTTCCAGTACAAATAATCATTAAACCAGTAGCAAGCGGATCCAATGTTCCGGCATGCCCTACCCTGGCGGCTTTAGTAAAATACTTAACTTTCTTTACAAGTTTGAAAGACGACCAGTGTTCCGGTTTATCAAACAACAGTACTGCACCGCTCTTTAATTTCTCTGCATCAAAATTATCTTTGGTCATCAGAAAGCTGGCAATATCTGCCCTTTCCTCATTGTTTGCTGAAACTTCCATTGCTCTTAATCTTCCCTTCTATGCTTACTGTATAAAAATAAATACCACTCTGAAATTCTGAAACATTAATGATGGCTTTTTGTTTACCAGCCTGTTGGAATTCGTTTAACTGAAATACCTGTCTTCCAGCTGCATCAGTAATCACAACACTAATAAATGCGGCTGTTTCAGTTTCGAAAGGCACTGTCATAACATCAGTCACCGGATTTGGATAGGCATCATACTGTGATGTATTGGTAGTTTTTGTTTGAATTCCAACAGTTGGATCATTCATTACAACTTTATTAATCCAGGTACCAACGGTGTTATTGCTTTTTCCATAAGAACCAACCAACCAGAACTCGTTCGGATTGTTATATCTGCGTTGTATTGAAGTATAATCTCCCCATCTTTCAACAGAATCGGCGATAAAACTATTGATGTATCCATCGCCTTTACGAGCAGTCACCACATTTGAATACGCCCCATTATTATCGAAATATATGACCGAAGTACCTGGTAAAACAGTTTCACCAGAATGCGAGAAAGTGATTAAACTTTGTCTACCGAAAACATTATTGCCTGCATGCACAATTGTAGGATAAGCAATATCCATACTATCATAAGAGATAATATTAGATGTAATACTTGGTGTTGTAGAGGCTGGAAACTGAATCACACCATGGAAGACCGAAGAGCGGCCGTTGATGGCATTGTTACAAGTTTGCACATATTGAATTTTATTATTGACATAGAAAGCACCGAGCACACGGGCATCATTGGTTTGCAGACGGAAGCCAGCTTGCTTTTGAGGCGCTGCAGGAGGTAAACCATATTGTTTATCGGCCTTTAGAATTTTGTAGGAATATTGGGCATTCCCCTGAGAGTAGTTATTGCTGATACGGTGCAGAAACACGGTATCGTTGCTGGCATCACCTGGGCGAACAGAGAGAAAATACAAACCAGGTTCACCAGGCTGATAGGCATCTTGCACCGGACAGATGCTCCAGATAGATTTACCATTGTGTTTAAGATTGCTCCACAGATTGTACTGCAGTGTATCGGCAGCATAGCCGCGTGCTTTAGGCATTTGCCAGATGATAGACTGTTGGAAACCATCACGCCAGTCGGTATTGTCTTTAAGGATATTAACGGTAATAAATAAATCTTCGTTATTAATGGCGATCATAGGATAATCGGTCCACTCAGTACCACCAAACGGTTTACCATTCAACTGATAAACATTCCAACCATCCAGAGGATTAGAAGTTTTGCTAAAACTAACGATGATGCGTGTATCAGAACTTTCAGAACCTTCCAGGAAGACGATGATAAATCGGTTAGAGACAGGATCGAATACTACTTTAGGATCATAGGAACGATTGAGAGAAGAGACACCAGAGCCAGGTTTAGTCGCTTTTGGATCGGAAGGGAAAAACTCCAGACCCCAGTTCTTTCTAAGCACCCCGTTGGTATTGTATACACGGATATAAGTATTCCAAACACTAACCACCATACTATCATTGTTAATGGCCATGTTATTATCATTGGGTGTTCCGGGTACGTGTGCACCAGCAAAACCAGAGACTATTTGTGGCGAAAGACCAGCGCGTTTATTACCAGAAGAAACTGGAGGATAAGGTGTATTTTTAAGACGTTCACGAAGAGCATTTGCCTGTTGTTTGATAGCAGGATCGTAAATAGCTGGAGAAGGCATTGCCTTAGCAATGGTATAGATACCACTTTGCAAGCTGTGCAAACTATCTGGTTCAAAAACATTGTGCAAAGGAACAAAGCCCTTGGTAAGCACTGCCGATTCCTGAGCCTGCAAATTCAGACCGGCAAATAATACGATGAGTAACAGATAAATTCTCATGCTTCAAAAATAGTATAAGTCGGGCTAAAATCCACACTTTAAAACACAGATCCTGCAATAGAAGACATAGTCGTTGCGTTAGAGATATAAAACACATCGCAAAAACAACAAAAAACACCTTAAAATCATTAAATAAAAGCCTATGAAATTCTGAGTACACTATGTTTAAAACTCCTTTTGTTAAGCTTACGGGCATTGGTTTACTTTGCATTAGATATACCAATAGAATGCAGCTAAGAATATTATTGTTTTTCATGATTTTGTCGGCAGGCAGCATCTTTGCACAAAAGACAGCCGCTAACGATGACAAGATTAAGATTTATAACACCGCACTCGAACTTTACGACAAACAGTTGTACAATGCCGCGATTTCAAATTTCATGGAATACATGCCTTATGCAGTCGACGCTGTCAACATCAGTGATGTGGAATACTACATTGCCAGTTGTAAATTAAAATTGCTGCACAACAATGCTTTGTCGAATATGCTCGACTTCATGGAGCGTTATCCAAACAGCAGAAAACTGAACAATGCCAATCTTGAAGTTGGCGATTACCATTTCAATATTGCTAAATACAAAGCAGCATTAGGTTACTACAAAAAAGTTGCGGCGGCCAATCTTAAAAACGACGAAAAAGAACGTTTATCCTATCGCATGGGCTATTGTCTTTTCAAAGCCGGCAAATTAAAAGAAGCTAAAGAATCATTAAAGCCATTAACCAATACCGACAATCCTTACCGCAAAGAAGCCACCTATTACTACGGCTATGTTTGTTATCTCGACAAAGACTATAAAGAAGCGCTTAAAGCATTTAAACAAGTTGATGATGAGAACCTGGGAGCTGTCAAACTTTACATCGCAGAAATCTATTACCTAACAGACGAGTATCAGAAATCCATTGATTATGCCTCTGGAAAAGACTTTGCCGAATTAAATGACAAACGTGATTTATTGATTGGCAAATGTCAGTACCGTTTGGGCAACTACGAGAAAGCACAGGAATATTTCGAAAAATGCCATTACAAAATTGATGAATTAAGCAATTCTGAAGCTTATGAAATTGGTTACACTTACTACTCTAATAAAAATTGCATCAAGTCATCTCAGTTATTTGAAAAAATTGCTAACACTGGCGATGCGATGGCTCAGAGTGCCTCTTACCATTTAGGAGATTGTTTCTTAAAAACAGGCAAAAAACAGAATGCTTTCAATGCGTTTTATGAAGCTCAAAGAACAGAGTTTAACAAAGCGATACAAGAGGAAGCGATGTTTGCCTATGCCAAGTTGGCTCAGGAATTAGGATATCCCAGTAAAGCAGTTACAGCCTATCAGAAATTTATCGAGTATTTTCCAAAATCGGCTTACAAAAACGAAGCGAGTAAGTTGTTAGCTACCTTGCTGTATTCTTCGAGCGACTATAAAGCTGCCATTGCCATTCTCGAAGACATGAACATCAGCGATGAAACGACCAAAGAATTGTATCAGAAGATCTTATTTTTAAGAGCAGAAGAATTGTATCTGCAAAAAGAACTGGTCAACGCCGAAGCGATGTTTAAAAAGTCGATGACCTATAAAATCGACAACAATATCTACGGTCAGTGTCAATACTGGTTAGGAGAGATAGAGTACAACAAAGGCAATAACGACAATGCAAGATCATACTATCAAAAGTTTATTGACAACGCAGAATCAAAAAACACTCAGTTCTATCCTCAGGCCTTGTATGGCATTGCTTACACGTATTACAACCAGAAAAAATATGCTGAAGCTGCCAACTATTTCAATCGCTACAAAACCAGCATTGGCTACACCTTGCCAGAGAATATGTTTCACGATGCTACTCTGAGACTGGGCGATTGTTATTTTGCCATTGCCAACTATAACGCCGCATTAGATGCCTATACTTATATCATCAGCAACCGTAAGAGTGGCGCCGACTATGCCATGTACCAGCAAGGTATGATTTACGGTTTACAAGGCAAGCAAAGTAATAAAATTAATATCCTTAAGAAGATATCGCGCGACTTCCCTACCTCGCCCTATATACCTGATGCAATTTATCAGACAGCAGACGTGTATCTGAACCAGGATAATTACATTGAAGCTGAAAGACAATTAAGATATCTAATAGAAGATTATCCTACCAGTCAGTGGGTGAAAGATTGCCATGTAAGATTAGCCAGTATCTATTACAGACAAAACGACTACGACAAGGCTATAGCTGAATATAAATACATTGTCAAAACTTACCCAGGAACAGCTGAGTCGCAAAAGGCGATGAAAAATGCCGAAACAACTTACAAAAAACAAGGTCAAATTAAAGAATATCTTGAATGGGCTAAGTCGGTACCAAATGTCAACATCAGCACCAGCAAAGAAGATTCTTTGTATTATGATGTAGCCAACAGAAAATATGAAGCAGGTGATTGCAGTGGTGCCATCAAAGATTTTAAAGAATACCTGAACAATTTCAATAATGGTTTCTTTGTATTGAATGCTAACTACTGCATTGGAATGTGTTATTTCACGCAGAAAGATACCAATTCAGCCATTCCATACATTAAATTTGTGGCAGACAATCAGAACTCAGAATATAAAGAAGAGTGCATTTTAAAACTCTGCAATATTTACATCAACAGAAAAGACTGCAACAGTGGTTTGCCTTATTACGAACTACTTGAGAAATATGCAACCAACGCATTATCTGTACGTAAATCATTATACCACCAGATATTGTGTTACAATGCCAGCAACAATTTAGCAAAGGCTGCTGAAAAGTCTAAGCAATTATTAAAATACGAATCACTAAGTAATGCTGAAAAAGGCTTAAGTAACAATACCATTGGTCGCAATTTATTATTAGACAGTGCGTATCTGAATACTGCTAAAATGTACTTTGCCAAGACCTTAAAAAACCAGCAGGATGAGTATGCCGCTGAAGCTAAATATTACGAAGCCTACATCCGTTACAGTCAGGATAGTTTAGACAAATGTAAGAAGAGCATCATGGAGTTCAACCACCAATTTTCAAACTATGATTTCTGGCTAGGTAAAACTTTCATTTTATTCTCTGATTACTATTTAAAGAAAGGCGATCAGTTCCAGGCCAAAGCCACTCTGAACAGTGTATTGGAGAACTTTGACAATCCTGAAATCCTTGCCATAGCCAGAGAAAAACTGCAGGCATTAGAAGGCAAGAAAGAAGAAAGCAGTTCCGACGAATAACATCGGCATGGCGCACGAGTTAGAATTAAAAATCAGTCCTGAAAAGGCATACGACCAGACATATATTTATGCTCAGTGTGCAAGAACTTTGCAACTTGATGAAAACGATATCCAAGCCATTAGTTTTTTAAAACGGTCTATTGACGCCAGAAAGAAACCTGTCATATATATATTACGTGTTAAGGTCTTTTTAAAAGGAGAAGCAGTTGACCCTGAAGAAAAGGGTTTTGAACTAACACATCAGCCATTAAAGAAAAGGATTGGGGTAGTAGGTTTCGGACCAGCGGGCATGTTTGCCGCCCTTCAACTTTTAGAAATGGGTTATCAGCCAGTGGTGTTTGAGCGCGGCAAAATGGTAAAAGAACGTAGACGCGATCTGGCACAACTCAACAAAGAACTTTTGGTAAATCCGGAGAGTAATTATTGTTTCGGAGAAGGTGGAGCAGGCACTTATAGCGATGGTAAATTATATACCCGAAGCAAAAAGCGTGGCGACATCAGGAAAGTCTTAAAAACCTTTGTCGACCATGGTGCACATCCTGATATCATGGTGAATGCACATCCACATATTGGCACCAATAAACTTCCGGGCATAATAGAGAACATTAGGGAAACCTTACTGGCTTATGGAGCCGAAATACGATTCAACAGCAGAGTAAGCGATTTTATTATAGAAGATCAAACCATCAAAGCCGTTGAAATTAACGAAAAGGAACAGATCCCATTAGATGCTGTTATTTTAGCTACTGGTCATTCGGCCCGAGACATCTTTGAATTACTGGTAAGAAAAAACATTTACACTGAAGCAAAACCTTTTGCTTTGGGTGTTAGAATAGAGCATCCACAAAGTTTGATAGACAGCATTCAATACGGAGTGGCAGAGCGCGGAGAATACTTACCACCAGCATCCTATAGCCTGGTAACACAAGCAGCCGGCAATGGTGTTTTTTCTTTCTGCATGTGTCCGGGTGGCATTATCGCACCAGCGGCAACCGGACCAGGAGAAGTAGTAGTCAACGGTTGGAGTCCTAGTAAGCGCAACGGCAAATTTGCGAACAGTGGCATGGTGGTGACCGTTAATCCGGAGCACTGGCAGCAGCAGTTTGGCACCGGACCATTAGCTGCCTTAGAATTTCAGAAAAGAGTTGAGCAGAAAGCTTATGCCGTATTTAACAGCATCAAAGCACCAGCTCAGCGCATGGACGATTTCATACAGAAAAAATTATCTGCAGAATTACCAGAGTGTTCTTATTTACCTGGAGTAGGCAGTGCAGATTTACATCAGATATTACCTAAATTTATCGGGCATTCATTGTCTGAGGGTATGGCGCATTTTGGCAAGAGTATGCGTGGATACAGAAGTAATGATGCTTTGTTGGTTGGAGTAGAGAGCAGAACCTCCTCTCCTGTTCGTATTCCACGTGATCGCGAAACTTTAAGGCATCTGGAGATTAGCAATTTATTTCCATGTGGCGAAGGTGCGGGCTACGCTGGAGGAATTGTGAGCGCAGCCTTGGATGGTATGGCATGTGCAATGGCGGTGGGGTGAGTGTTAACCGTGGACCGTCCTTCGACGGAGCTCAGGAACCACAGGTCCGACGGTTATACGGTGGTCAAATCAAAGAGTATTCTCAGGCGCTGCGCCCCTATATCGCTGACCGCGGGTCCGACGTTTTATCCGTGGACCGTCCTTCGACGGAGCTCAGGAACCACAGGTCCGACGTTTTATCCGTGGACCGCGGGTCCGACGTTTTATCCGTGGACCGCGGGTCCGACGGTTATACGGTGGTATTGTTAGAGATTATTCATAGGCGTAAGCCTATTAATTCCTGGATCCCAAATTTCAATATTCGTCAACCCTGCCCTTAAGGTCGGCATACAGTCCTGCCAAACTGTGTCATTCAGGCGAATCTAAGAGTCTTTTGTTCTACGATAATTGATTCTACAATATGGCTGATGCATTTCTAATTGAATTATACCACTAGTCCCATAGGGGCGTGCCGAAGGCCTTTATAGCCCAGTTCGTAAAATTTTCGAAGTAAATTTAAGGGCTGGGTTGGTGAACGAAAATTAAAAGCAGCCCCGTAGGTGGCGACCAGAAACCACTATATCCTAAATCCTCGTTCCTTGTTCCTATATCCTGTTCTCAGCGCAACAGATAGAACGTCTGTTCAAACGTTTTGAGGGTACCTTTGAATGGCACGATTTGGACACGACAGACATAGACATCCTGCATGCATAGTTCGCCCTGGTAATAGCCATCCCAGCCTTGGTTGATGTCTGTGCTTTCCCAAAGTTTTTCGCCCCAACGGTTGAAGATTTCCATTTTGAATTTATAGGCAAATAGACTACCCTCTCCGCGGTACAGGTTGTTGTGAACATCGCCGTTTGGAGAGAAAGCATTTGGAAGGTAGTAGGTGAAGTCAGGTAAAATGGCCCCAGTACCTAACTTAAAGGTATCCGAACAACCCTCGCTACTGAAAGACACTAATGTAACAATCCATCTACCGGTATCCTGGAACAATCCGATTGGATTCTGCAAGGTGCTATTGGTATTATTGCCAAAATCCCAGCTAAATCGAGTGGCATTGGCAGATGACTTATTGTTAAATTGCAATCTGGTTTGATCTCTTTGTATAGTACTCAGTTGATCGAAATCAAAGAAGGCTTTTGGTTTTTCCTGCACATTAGCGGCTCCGTTGACAACCAAAGTATCTCTACAACCATAATTGGAAACAGTTTGCAGACGTACATTGTACACACCTGATGATGGATACAAATGAGAAGGCGATGCAATAAAAGCTTGCTTGTAATCTCCGAAATCCCATATAAACTCATCTATACTTCCTTTTTTAATGTTTGAAGTATTATTGAACACCACTGGTTCCGGATAACAAACAGGAGCAGCATTGAAAGCTGTAACAGGATGCGGATGCACTACAATTAGTTTTCTGATGGTATCAAAGCATCCTAATGCAGACTCAGTACATAGCAACATTGTAAATTCACCATCTTTATTATATTTCTGAGTACCTGGTGTATTTAGTGTAGATTCCTGACCATCACCATAAATCCATTTAGTGGCAGTATACGAAACACTTGGGTTGGTTTTTTGATTAACAAAATTAAAAGCATTGCCTTTCCAGCATTGTGAGTCTTTATCACTTAATAGTATTTTTGAATTTTTAATATTTTCGAGATATACTCTTTGTACGACAGTGTCCACACAAGCTTTATCCGTTATTACAGACAATCTCACCTGGTGAAATTCTGATGTGGCAAACGTTTTATTATTCACTGCAGATCCACCAGAAGTAGTATTATCATCGAACCACCAACTTGGGGTATAAGAACCTCTGCTTAGCGTTGTTTTATCTATAAAATTAAAGGCTTGCTTATTAAGACACTGTAAACTATCGTTGATACTAAACAAAGCCTTTGGAGTGGCATAAAACCCTATAATAGATGAACTGGAATCTGCACAGTCATAATTAGTAGTCGCCACCAGTTTTACGGTATAAGCACCTTGAACAGTGTATTTCTTAATTGGATTTTTTGCTGTATCGCTGGTATTATCTCCGAAAGTCCAGCGGTATTTCATTGTTCCAAATTGCACATTACAGTTATTACCAAAAATAAACTTATTATATCTGAAACATTGAGAATCATTATTAACTGTATACTTTACACTCGCATGTGGTGCAGGAATCACATTCTTATATAAAGTATCGAAGCAATTGGTAAGAGACGAATAAGAAATCAGGCGCACATTGTAAATATTAGGCTGCGCATAAACTGCGGTTTTAGGCGTCTTACCAATACTGGTATCACCGTTGTCATAATTCCACCAGTAAGACAGTGTATTCATAGCACTGAAGGTGGTGGTATTATTAAAACTAAACAAATGACCTCTGAAACACTGTATTGAATCGTTGATATCAAAATTAGAGATTGGACGCTCTAACAAAACGATGCGATGCTGTGCAGAATCAGAACAACCATGTTCAGAAACCGCTTTATAACGAATTATATAAGCAGCAGATTTATTGGCGTATTTCTTGGTACTGGGAGCATATTGGTTAGAGAAAGTATTATCCCCAAAATCCCATGAATTACTTAAAGTACCGTATTTCAGTTTGGTTTGGTTATTAAAATTAAAGTAGTTTTTCTGCCAGCACTGACTGTCGTTTGGAATTATAAACTTAACATTTGGCTGAGCAAAAGTAACAGCTGGTTTAGAGAGGGTATCAAAACAATTTTTATCTGTCAGGGCAATGAGTTTTACATTGAAAGTATCTTCAGAAGCATATATGTAATTGCTCACTCCATTGCTATTTCTTGTGTTACCATCCCCCATTTTCCATTCATAGCTTATAATTGCACCCTTTTTGACTGAACTCTGATTGGTGAAATTAAAGTTGTTACCTCTAAAGCATTGTTTGTCTTTAGCGATTGTAAAGATGGCATCAGGACTAACATTAAGAACGACTGAAGAGAACAGTGTATCCTTACAATTGTGTTCGCTGGAAGCAATCAGACGAATGCTGTATGTAGAGTCTTTAAGGTAGGTTTTAGTAAAATTGGTATCGGTGGAAGAACTACCATCGCCAAAAGACCAGTTGTAGGTGAGCAAGCCACGTTTAATAACTGACTGGTTGGTAAACACAAATTTTTGCTGTTTGAAACACTGAACATTGTTATTAACGGCAAAGGCAGCTTTTGCTTGTGGGTGGACCACTACCTGCTGACCAATGGTATCGGCACAGTTCTGATCAGACACAACTATCAAGCGAGTGTTAAATGTATCTTCAGATGCGTATATATGTTGGGTGTTTCTTAATGTATCATTTTCGTTGTCACCGAAAGTCCATGAATATTTGACGATACTTCCAGAGGCTATAGTTGAAGACGAATTAAACAAAAACTGATTGCCTTTAAAACACTGTTTAGCGGCATTTAAAGCAATACCAGCTTTCGGACTGGCATTAACAGTGATTAATTTAACGGCGGTATCTCTGCAATTGTGCTCTGTATTACTGATTAGCAACACGTAGTATGAACCGAAATTACTGTAGGTCTTTGATGCATCTTTACTTGTTGCCGATGTATTATCACCAAATCTCCAGGTATAGTTTAAAGTACCATATTTCAAACTAGATCCATTGGTAAAGTTAAACGCATTTTGATTAAGACACTGAACTGCATTATTAACTGCAAATCCAGATTTAGCTTGTGCAAAAGTAACCACGTTTTTGTAGGCTGTATCCAGGCAACCCAGATTGCTGCTACCTATCAAACGAACAGTAAATGTATCTTCAGAAACGTACTGATGGTTAATGATATCTTTATTGACAGAAGTCACCGAGTTACCCAAATCCCATTGATATGAAACAATACTACCTTTTGAAATCTGAGAAGTATTGGTAAAATTGAACAAGTTATTTCTGAAACATTGTGTATCCTTGTTGATGTTAAATTGAACATTAGGGTATTTACCCAGAAACACTGGTCGCGTTTTTTCGGCATTACAACCAACACTGGTGGTAGTAGACAGTTTTACAGAATAGACAGAGTCTTTAACATATTGCTTATTGAGCACATTGCTATCGGTAGAACTGCTGGCATCGCCAAGGGTCCACGAATAATTCAAAGCGCCTCCAGAGAACTTGGTGGTATTGATAAAATTAAAATTGTGACCATAAAAACACTGAGTATCTTTATTGATAGTAAAATCTACGATAGGTGTTTCATTAACAAAAAGTGTTTTAACAATGCTATCCCGGCAACCTGTAGGAGCAGTCACCATTAATTTTACAGCATTATTACCTTTAGTGGCAAAAGCCTTTTTACTGGCTGAATCGGTACTATTAGTAGTATCACTCCATGTCCATTTGTATTTAAGAGGCTGGATAGAGGAGCTCGAAGTACTGTTAAATAAAATAGTATCCAGAGTGCAATAGATAGCATTAGTGTAATTAAAACCAGCTACAGGATTTGGCACCACTTTAACATTCTGTTTCATGGTATCGATACACCCATTCCAGTTTTCATAAATCAGCATGACTTTATAGTCACCTGTTGCAGAGTATGAACGCGGACCCGGATTACTATTACTTTGAACATAGCCTTCAGTGAAGTACCATTTGTACCGACGGTGGTCATTTTTATTGATGACAGTATTGTTTTTCAGTTCAATCCCATTGGTATTGAAACAAGTATCTTTTTTAGTAAAAGTAAAATTCGCTTTAGGGGAAGGCAGAACATCCACAACCATAAATGTATCATGATAGCATCCAAATTTAGTTTCAGCTCTTAATACAATTGGATACATATTGGCCTTTTTGAATTTATGAAACAAAATGGTTGATGTATCAGTGGTATATATGATGGTATCGGCAAAATCCCAGCGGAAATGTTTGATACTATCTTGAAAAGTTGAGTGGTTGGTGTATTTAACGTTGATATTTCTGTTCAGACAGAAAGAATCATCAGACACTTCAAAGTTCGCTTTAGGAATGGAAGAATTCGTGACATTTAGCGTATCTCTAAACACACAGCCATTTCGTTCTTTGACTTCCAGCCAAAGCAGACCAGGATTTTTAACTGCGCGATAATAGACAGGATGTCCATCGTTCCACTTATATTCATTATCGACATTGAATCCCTTCGAGATAACAATCATATTTACCGGACCACAAATGGCGGTATCTTGATTGAAAAGTGACTTTATTTTAGTATCAGCTACATATAAAATTTTGGTAACAGAGTCTTTTGCATTGGTTCGTTTCTGGTAACAATACATTTTAACAGTATACCATCCCGTATCTGCATATTTGTGTTGAACTTTTGTTCCTGTTGCAGTGCTGCCATCACCAAATTTCCAGGAGTAGTTTTGAAAACTATCATTGGTTATGGCATTGAACTTAACTGTATCCCGTTTGCATTGCGCATTTACAATTACGAAATTATTCTGAATCGGTCTGAAATTAGCTGCCGCTGCATAGGCATAGCCTTCATACCAGCCATAGCCATAAACATACGACAAGAATCCCTTCGTACTTTTAATATAGTGACTTCCTGTATCGATTTGAATCTGGGCATAATGATATCCAGAGAAATTGGGCGCTGTTTTCCAGGCTGAATTCTTCAGTTTGACATTGTTGTGTTGAAAGAAAGAAGTATCAGGTGTTTTTGTCATTACATTAATGTAATGTTCTGGTGAGTTTTGTTGCCACCACCAGTTATTGTTCCACCACCACCAAGGAGTTTGCGAAACAGTATTAACTGTAGCACTGGTACCAAACTGTTCATCAGGGAACAACTGTACCTGAGCCGGATCGCCAATCCAGTATTTAGTTGGATGGTTCTGGCAAGAGTACCCACCGAGAGCAAACTGTGCCACTGAGATTCTGTTATTGGAGGTTACTCTTACAACAGTATCTTTATACACCTGATAAGTATAATATCCACCTTGATTCAGCTGGGTGAGATAGGACCCATTGATATAAATATTAGAATTGTTTTCAGCTGCAATAATTTTCAGAGTATACCCTTTAACATTATTTTTAAAAGGCAGGGCCGTGTAATTTTGACCCCAGTTCACGGTCGGCATCATTTGTTCATAGTCGTGATCCCAACTACTATAGCAAGTTTGGTTATTGATCACCCTATTGGTAAAAGTTTGCCTGTTACCAGCAAATACCGAAAACTTAGAGTAGATGTATTTCGACCGAACGATGGACCCTGTAAGATCACGGTCGGAAGTCATGTATTGAAACGTTTGTCCTTTTTTGAGGGTAATCTGAAAGGGTACTCCGGCCGGACTAAATCTACTGCTGGCTCCCGTGGGCACAACTTCAATTACCGATGAGTCTGCCACCCCTACGATGACAAATTCTGGAGATTGAATGGTTTTGCCATTACAGGTCCAGCCCCAATTATAATTATCTTCGTTGGTCGTAACAAAATATTCGGGAGAATACACAATGGAAGTTGTAGGAATAACAACCGTTGCACCTTTAGACCACCAATAACGGTTAACGGCATACACATTTATAATGGTATCGGCCTGTATACGCACTCCGTTGGTTGTTACAGAATCGGAATAACGACAAACCACCTCACGAGGGAGTCTAACCATTTTAGTCACATTAGGTTGCAGTGTAACTGAGCGTGAAAAATTCTGCCCAGGAGCTGTAACAGTCACATTAGCGGCAAACTGAGAAGACAAAAAGAGTTCAGCTGTATCCTGATTGTAATAATTATTGTTGTAGTAGCAATACCAGTCCTGGGCCATAAACGCCACCCAGAAATCTTTCCCAGCAGTACCCTGAGCGCTTGATTTACTGATACTTAAGACAGCAAACAGACAAAATAGGAGTACGCGTTTCATGGTATTATTATCTTTGGAATTCTTGTTTTATCAATAAAATCTATTAACTTTGTCAAATATAGGTATTTTTACCTATAACAAAAATCTAAAATAAAAGTTTGACAAAAAAATGAAAACCGCAAGTTCGTATGCCAAACAAATCTTCTGTATTGAAGGCGACTGGCACCCAGATCTGCGTCAGAAAGACACTATTGAAAACGCATTAAAGTTTATGGAGACGGCGAGTGGCATGAAAATCAAGTATATCCACCGTCATTGCTCTACATCTGAAGAATTAAAAAACCGAATCGACGAATACAGCAAGCGTCGTTACAACCAATTTAGTATCTTTTATCTGGCTTTTCATGGTGTTCCAAATGGTTTAAAGCTTAGTCCGAAAAACATTTTATCTTTAGATGAATTGGCAGACATGGCAGAGAACAAACTTCAGAACAAAATTCTTCATCTTGGCAGTTGCGAGACATTGAACATCGACCGCAGGCAGATCAAGAAATTCTTAAATAAAACAGGCGCCCTTTGTGTGAGTGGCTTCAAGAAAGAAGTACCATTTGTAAGTTCTACCATTTTCGATGTATTATATTTCGAGATGTGCCAATACTACAAACAAATGCATGTCATCGAAAAACATATGAAAAATTACTACGGCAAACTGATGAAAGAATTACAGTTTGTAATGGTGTATGAGTGATCTCTTAGCAGGCCACCGTATAGGCGCCGGACCCACGGTCCGCGATATTGGTTGCTTTCGCCAGACAGAAAATCTTAGATGTGCCAGCGGCACTGAACAATCATTGAAGAAAGAATATGGATTTAAAAGGCCGGCCCAAGCGGTGCCGCCTGAATTTACTTCCGTCGATGGACAATAAAAAACCCCGGATCAACCGGGGTTTTTTGTCTTATAATTTCTCTGTAATAAACTTCGTAATTTTGGTAAACAGATGTAACCTTGTTTTGCCGCCTCCAATACCATGGTTCTTGTTTGGATAATATTCAGCATCGTAAGGAATGTTCTTGTCGTTCATCGCCTTTACCATTTCGGCAGCATTCTGGAAATGCACATTATCATCTGCTGTACCATGGATGATCAAATAATTGCCTTTGATCTTATCGACATGCGATAATGGTGAGTTCTCATCATAACCCAATGGATTTTCTTTTGGTGTACGCATGTATCGCTCAGTGTAAATATTGTCGTAAAAACGCCAGTTCGTTACAGGGGCAACCGCTACGGCAGTCTTGAAATAATCTGCTCCCTTAGTGATACAATTACTTGCCATAAATCCACCATAACTCCAACCAAATACGCCTATTCTGGATTTGTCAACATATGATTGCGAACCAAAATACTTCGCAGCTTCAATATAATCAATCGTCTCGTATTTACCGAGATTCAGATAGGTCAGTTTCTTAAACTGCTCTCCTCTGCCCCCACTACCACGATTGTCTACAGAGATAATTATATAACCTTTAGAGGCCAGATACTGATACCACATGTAGTTTGCACCCTGCCACTGGTTCTTTACTGTTTGGTAGCCCGGACCGCCATACACGAAAAACAAAACAGGATATTGTTTATTGGGATCGAAATCAGGAGGAACTATTTTCCAGTAATCCAAACTTACCTCATCTGAACTTGTAAAAGAGCCAAACTCAACATTTCCTAATCCCATCGCGGCTAATTTATCCTTCAATCCTTGATTGTTTTCCAAAACCCTGACAACACTGCCATCCATGTTCTTTATAGCATATACTGCCGGAGCGGTCATACTTGAATAATTATCAATAAAATAATCAAATGTGCTGGTGAATGATATAGAATGCCAGCCAGCTTCTGTTGTTAATTGCTCAATTGCGCCAGTCTTTATTGAGACAGAATACAATTGACGTTCACTTGGTTTACCTTTACCTGAAGTAAAATAGACCTTTCCGGCAGACACTCCGCAAATAACATCTATTTCCCACTCACCTTTTGTTAACTGATTAACACCATATTTGGCATCCATAGCATAGAGATGTTTGTACCCACTTTTCTCTGAAGAAAAAATTGCCATTGGCATACTTGAATCACCTCCAATAAACTGCCAGTCTTCAATTTCAATATACCATTGATTGGTTTCAGTATAGATTACCTCAGGCTTTGCGTAATAATAGCTATAGCGCAATACTTCAAGTTTATTCTGCAAGCGATTAAGACGTTGTACTGACAGGAAATTCTGACTCATCCATTTAATGCGGGGGAGATACTGATCGTTCTCTGAACCTGTTTCACAATAAACATCTTTCTTCTTCCCTATTTTATGAATATAAACATCTACCTTGCTGTTTGGCTCACCAGCTTTAGGGTATTTCCAGGTCTCTTTTTCTGGATATAATTTTCCATAAATATCCATACTAAAATAAGGCACTGCCGATTCATCGAACTTATAGTATGCAATAAACTGACCGTCAGGACTCCATTCGAAGCCTCTGCTCATGCTAAATTCCTCTTCATACACCCAGTCGACCGCCCCATTGATGATCCTGTTTTTCTGACCATCTTTGGTTACCTGTACATCTTTCTTCTTCAACATGTCGTAGTAGAATAAATTATTATCGCTGACATAGGCCACTTTAGTAGCATCAGGACTAAGAGTAGCGTACATGATCTTTTTATTAGAGATGCGACTGAGCACACCACTTCTCAAATCGTATACATACACATTACTTTTACCACTGTGACGGTATACCGATTCAAACCCATTGGTGATGAGAACTTTTGTTTCATCATTGCTAAAAGTGTATGACTCAATAACTATAGGCATAGAATCAACCAGCATTTTATCCGTCGAAAACATAGTGCTTAATTTATTGCCAGTTCTAAAATCGTATCGGTTGCAGGCTCTTGATTTATCTGCATTCATATCCAGTTGGCAATAGGTTTTACCATCGTTTAATGAATTAAATCCTGGTACAAATTTCGGACTGTATTCGCGACTGTTCCAGATATTCTCCAGACTCAACTGAGCAAAGCTACTCAGAGCACTCAACAAACAGGTCAGTAAAAGTAATCGTCTCATAAGTGGCAAAAATACAGAAAAAACCCAATTTGCCTATTTTATAGAAATACCAATCATATTAGAGATTTCTCAATTTGCGCTTGTATTTTTGAAACCTTATAACAAATTGAGAAAAATTTCGTTGAATAAATGATGCTGAAGTTAAGACCTTGTCTATTGTGTGTTGTGCTGCTGCTTACAGGACCATTTTTGTTGGCTCAGACTAAAGTCATGCCCGGCAATCTGCATAAATTTTCGGCCCCAAAACTCGCCGTTAATACCTCCGATCCCAACCTGGTGATTTTGGAAACTGGCTTTAATGGTGCCATTCCAAAATCAAAACTCGAAAAAATTCCGGTAGATCAGATAGAATCTATCACCCTGGCCTATTCTAAATATAAGCTGAGCGAAACATTTGACCAAACGGCACTCAACCAACAGCGAATGGACCAGCTCTACGCACAGTTACCCGGATTAAAAAAAGACCGCGATATCAACTGGTTCTGGGTTGAACAAACAGGTTGCAAAGATGCAAATGCTTGTAAGGACTATTTCCATGGTTTCATCATCACCCTTAAATCCGAAGAGAGCAAATTCTACAAAGAAACAGAACTTGCTTTACTTGACTATTACAGCAGTGTGTACGAAGGCATGAGCGATCCAAAAAAAATGGATTCATTGATTGCTACAGGTAAATTGCCTTTTGTCAAAAAATGTGATACCATGACATTGAGAACTCTCATAAAAGGCAACAAACTACCTAAAGTGAGAGGTTGGGAACGCGACAATAACGAAGTACTGGCCAAACTCCTTAAAACCGAACTTGAAAGTGAAGACACCATCCGCTTAAGTGTTTTAATGGACGAAAAAGGTGATTTCAACATGCTCGAATCTGCCGATCAATATCTGAAATCAAAAAAAATTATTCGACTGTTTAAAAACGATCTTAAAGTAGCTCCAGGCAAACTCGACAAAAAGAAAATCCCATCAAGAGTATACCTCGAACTCTATAAAAGTAAAAGTTCATACAAACTTGGTTTCAAAGCCTACCCTATCGAAGATCTTGACAATCCAGAAGATGCAAATCTTGATGAATTCTTATATGTAACGCGAGTAGAAACAATTTGCGACTATTTAGACACCAGCATGGTGAAAGTAGGAAAAGGACTGTTAAGCTCAACACCAGATGTTGTTATCAAAGCATTTGACCGCAACAAAAACTGGAAAAATTGCCTGGTTGTAACCGATGTTACTGGAAGCATGTACCCATATCTGGCACAATTTCAGATGTGGCACAAACTACATCTGGATCAAAACGCCGGCAACCACGATTTTATTTTCTTTAACGACGGCGACAACAAACCTGACCTTATTAAAGTGAATGGTAATGTTGGCGGCTTATACTACATTAATACTTCTAGTTTCGAACAACTTAGTATCACCATGAAAAAAGCTATGCTAAAAGGTGGTGGAGGCGACTTACCAGAAAACAATATTGAAGCAGTAATAGAAGGCTTAAAAAAGAATCCAAACATTAAAGAAGTAATTATGATTGCCGATAATTTTGCCACACCTCGAGATCTCGATTTATTAAAAATGGTAAAAGTACCCATTCATCTGATACTTTGTGGCGCTCATAAACAAATCAATCCCGCCTATCTCAAAATGCTCCGCGATAATAAAGGAAGCTTACACACCATGGATCAAGACCTATACGATTTTTCTAAACTCAATGAAGGACAATCCATCAAAATAGGCAATCAAACCTACCGTGTTTCAGGTGGTCATTTTGTGAAAAGCTGATTACTTCTTTGCTTTAAAATTGCGAATCGAATACGTAAAAGTTAACATGTAAAAACGTGTCAGAATCTGAGTGGTTTTATCTTCAATATAACTTTCAGTTACGGTTCTACTGATACTGGTATTGCGCTTCAACGCATCAAAAACAGAGAGTTTTAATTCGCCTCGGTTATCTTTTAAGAATTTATAGCCCACACCTCCATTTACTAGCCAGATACTCTGATTGAAGCTGGCACCCAAACCTGAGTAGGAACTGTTGGTGATATCGGTATTGAAAACAAATTTAGACCCGTAAATATAATTCAACTTCGCATTGAAATTGGCAATCAGGTATTTAGAATTCGAATTGGTTTGAAGTGAATTCACCACAATGTTGTAATTAGCGCTGTAACTTAGGGTAAAATCTAGTTTCTCACTGATATTACTTGCCACTACTAATCCAGCGTTGGTATTGTAAGTATTGCTGAAGTTCACTGCATTATTGATGATAGCAGGTGATTTGGTATACGACTGACCAAGGTTAAAATTCAAGACCGACTTAATCTTTTTAAACGGCATCGCATAGGTAGCATAAGTACGAATCATTCGGTAACCATTGATGTTAACAGGCAAATTAAATTGAGTACCTTTTTTCATACTTACCAATTCGTTATTAATATTGATACTGGTATCTGACTGAGCCAAAATATTGTTATTAGCGATGTAGTTTGCAGTGGTTGCAAAATGGCCGAACAAAAATAAAGAACGACCCTTCGGTACATTACTAACACTATATCGTAAAAATGTTCTGTGGGTGAACTCTTGCTTAAGACTAAGATTACCAGAAGAAAGAATCAAAGGATTAGAGTTATTAATAACATTTTGCAACTGATTAATGCTAGGAATATTGGCAGAACTGCGGTAATAGATTCGCAGGTTTTTAGTCTTAGAAGGCTGATAGGTTATCATTGCATTAGGAAGCACATTATCAAACGGACGATTGATAAGCACCTGTTTAGGGAACGATTGATCACCTTCAAGCATCACACGCTGTATACCTGCACCGATGTTAAACGAGAACTTATCGGTTTTGTAACGATAAGTTAAACCCCCTCTTTGAGTTGTAGTGGTATTGTTAAAAGTATTGCTTAATAAACTATCGGTAATGGTATAAGCAGTCGTAGCAGTATCATAACGCTGGGTGTACTTGTAAGATTTACTTTTCGCGATTGCAGGGTTATAATTGATTTCTACAGTAGAACGTTTTTTAATTGGATGGGTATACGATAAGTTTGGAGAAAAATCCCAGGCATTGTTGCGGGATTCAGACTGTTGCTTAAAATTATTAGATGAATTTACAGGCTCGTAATAAGCGTTTTCCGACTGCAAATCGGTGTTACCTTTAGACAATGAAACAGTATGAGATAAATTTAGAGAGATCGTTTGACCTGCTTTCTTGAATCTGTGTCGAAGCAAGAGGTTATTGTTGATGTTATAGCCATTGCTCTTAGAGTTGGAAGTACTTCCAGACATGTTCAATGTATCCAACTCTTGAGTCTTTGTTCGAGCTGCAAAAAAAGCATTGCCACTGCCATTTTGCAAACGAACAGAAGGCGTGTAAATGAGGGAATTGCTCGAATCAAAAGTATACTCTAAACGTGCATTGATTCTGTGTGAAGCTGAACGCGATTCAGAGGTGTCACTTTGCTGATAAATCTGATTGCTTAGCGCAGAAAGAAAATAGGTTCTATTTAGAAATGAAGCCGAATTATTAACCCCATTATTAAAAAAATAACTGGCCGTTATTTTCAACTTCTTCATACCAAATGAAGAATAGTTTAAGCCCAGAGAATTGGTAGTGTTGATACCTCCCTGTTGGTTCACCATAAAATTACTCATATCGCCACCACCCATACCACCAGGACCGCGGTTAGGCATTCCTCCCGGACCACCTCTGCCCATACCTTGCATCATACCCCCACCTGAAGCAGAAGAGCCTAGTGCTCCCAAAATATCGGAAGATGTAAAGTTTTGTTGATTGATATTATTGCTCATCCCAATCAGAGACAAGCGGTTTTTACCTTTAAAATAGTTGATATTGGCACCAGCAGCCCATCTGTCATCAGTACCGTAACCGGCATAGATTTTACCAAACTGACCATTGTTTTTTCCCGCTTTAGTAACGATGTTAAGAGTTTTCTGAGCATTCCCATCGTCGACACCCGAGAACTGCGATTGGTCGCTGGCCCTGTCAAAAACCTGAATTTTATCTACCACCTCTGCCGGCAAATTTTTAAGCGCTGCAGCAGCGTCAGAACCAAAGAAATCCTGTCCATCAACAGTCACTTTTTTAACCTCTTCACCTTGTGCCTTAATGGTACCATTTTCGTTGGTTATACCAGGCATTTTGGTTACCAGATTTTCTGCACTTGCATCCTGATTCACTTTATAGCTGCCCGCACTATATTCAACTGTATCATTCTTCTGTGTCATTGGGCCTTTTTTAAAAGTTACCCCACCACCTTTCATCACATTAATCTCTTCCAGAAACTGAATTTCCTTCCTGAGCATAGTTGTTGAATCGGCAGAAAAGCCGAAAAATTGCGGTTCATATCTCCAGTGAGTTACTTTTAGATAGAAATCTCCAGAACCAAATTTCATGAACCTGAAACGACCAGTTGAATCTGTGGTAAACGAGCGTACAATCTGCGAATCTGGCAGATGAATGAGATCAATATATGCATCTGAAACCGCTTGCTTAGAAGGATTCATTACACGGCCCATAAGAGCTTGAGCAGAAAGAGAATCAGTAAAACACAGAGATGTGATAAACAAACAAAACAGGTAAGAGAATAATTTAAATCGTTGCATTGTGGGACTTTGACAATGCAAATATAAGAAAGTTTAAACGAAGGACTTTTAGAATTGGCAGATATGCTTAGACATCAGCTGTATGTTTATCGTCAATTTAATTATTTCATCGATAAATCAAGTTCAATATAAGTTTCCTTAAACAAGTCATTTTTCTGAGTAAAATTTATTCTAATATTGCAGTGCAATACGCTCAATTCAAACACTAGTATTCGCCTCAATTTAAAACCCCATGAAACACAAAGTACTCATTCTTGGTGCAGGTTTCGCAGGTATTCAGCTGGCTAAAAACCTTAACCACGATGATTTTGACATCTTATTAATTGACAAAATCAACCACCATCAATTTCAACCATTGTTCTATCAGGTCGCTACTTCACAGATAGAACCTTCCAGCATTTCCTTCCCTATCCGCAATATATTCAAACATCAGAAAAACATTCAAATTCGCCTTACAGAGGCTCAGCAAATTGATCAAACATTAAAAAAAGTTATTACTCCAATTGGCGAATTTTACTACGACTCACTTGTAATTGCCATTGGCTGTAAAACCAATTTCTTTGGGAATACAGAGATAGAAAAACATGCACTCACACTCAAATCTACCTCCGAAGCTATTAGCATTCGTAACCATGTGCTCAAAACCTTTGAAGCCATCATCTCTTCAGATGAACAACAGAAAGAAGCGCTTTTGAATTTGGTAATTGTGGGCGCCGGACCAACAGGTGTTGAACTGGCGGGGGCGTTTGCTGAAATCAAACAACATGTTTTGCCCAAAGACTATCCCAAAATTGATTTTTCCCGATTTAACATCACTCTGGTTGAAGGCAGTGCCCACACCCTCAATAATATGAGTGAAGCCTCTAAAACAGATTCTGAAAAATACCTGAAAAGCATGGGTGTGCGTCTTATTACATCCACCTTTGTTAAGTCGTACAACGGAACAGAACTACTGCTTAGCAACGGAGAAAAAATCCAATCTAAAACTGTAATATGGGCGGCAGGGGTTACACCTAACACCATAGAAGGCTTGCCTATGGAGAGTTTCACGACTGGAAAACGTTTAATCGTCGACCGATACAATACTCTTAAAGATTGTCCAGATATTTATGCCATCGGTGATATTGCTTACATGGAAACACCACTGTATCCCAAAGGTCATCCTCAGGTAGCAAATGTGGCCATTAATCAGGCGAAAAACCTGGCAAAAAATTTACGACTTCAATTGAAAAAAGAATCGTTAAAACCTTATGAATACAAAGACCTCGGATCGATGGCCACAATTGGTCGAAATAAAGCCGTAGTTGACGTTGGCAAGCTACATCTTAAAGGCTATCCTGCATGGTTGATATGGATGTTCTTACACCTGATGTTGATACTCAGCGTAAAAAACAAACTAATTATATTTATCAATTGGGCATGGGCATACATCACTAAAGACAGTTCTCTAAGATTGATATTAACCCCCGCTAAAAAAGAAGATTAGACAGTTTGATCTATCAGAGATTTAACAAAACCAAGGAATCTGGAAAGATCAGCGTTGTTAGTGGCCAGCCCGACCGACACACGCACTGAACCCCTCTCGGCATGTAAACCGATACCATTATTTTGGGCAACTAAGTTGACTTGTTCAGAGAGCACATCCTTTTCGATAGCATGAATGGTTTCGTCAATTCCAGGATTACAGAAGCAGCCAGCTCTGAGGGAGATATTCTGTTTAGCAGCCAGTAATTCTATGGTTTGAAAAGGTATTAGTTTTGCACCTGGATTATAAAACAGCATAACAATAGAACTTCCAGAAGAATCAACTGTATCCGGACCTAAGATTTTGATCATTTTAGTACCATCTGAATGGTGAAATTCATTCAACTTTCTCACCAAAGCCTGACGCATAGAGTATACACGTTCGCTGATTCTTTTTATTCCGATAGATTTGATAAAATCAAGACCAAATTTAATAGCAGGAATATTGAGATAATTGACGGTACCATCTTCAAATCGCTCGTAATTATTATTTAGGTTATGGTCGTTGGTCTTTACAGTAACCAGTTTAACAGTTCCACCAGCAAACCACTGTTTTTGAAGTTTGTCAAATTTTGAATTGTGAACGAGCAGGCAACCCAGACCAGTAGGATATCCAAAAATTTTATAGAAAGACACACTCACAAAATCTGGTTGATATTTTTGAAGGTCGAGTACCGAAGTTGGCACAAATGCAGCAGCATCCAGAAGAACATCCCAACCGTGATCATGTGCAGTTTGAATCCAGTCGAGACTGTGTTTAACGCCACTGACATTTGACTGAGCAGGATAGGCAAAAAGTTTGTTAATGTTTTTAGGCGCCGATGACAAATCACTGAGCAAGCGGTTATGGTCGATGCTCAAATCATCTGAATTCATTGGCACATAATGAAACTGACCACCTTTGTTGAGGCAATACTGACGGATTCCATTAACAGAGTTATGGTTATCAGCTGTCAACAAGAAAAGAGAATTGGCATCAAACGGATAAGATTCTCCCACGATTTTAAGCGCACCTGACGCATTCTGAGTAAAGATGCAGTGGTATTCGCTTGCATTGAAAAAATCAAGTACCGCCTGACGGGTTTCTTCAATCCATTTACTGGAACGTTCAGATGTAGGGTTAATGGAATGTGGATTCCCAAATGTGTTATTTTTTAACCATTCGTGATGTGTATCAATTAGACGCTCAGGGTACAAATTACCGCCTGTGTAATCCAGATAAACTTCTCCAGATTCATCAAGACGACGGTATTCTGACTTACGCAGTTTCTCGAAGAAATCGTTATGCAACAGTTGTAAATCATTTTTTGGGGCGCGACTTAATAATTTTTCAAACATATATTCGTAGGTTGTATTTATCAAAACTGACAAACACCTGGCAAAATTACGTCAAAAAAAGCGAAAAATAATGGGCTTAAAAAGGCATCAAAATGAAAACCAAGACATGATTTACATTGATAAACAGAAACTTAAAAAATATTTATTAAAACAAAACGACCTTTTTATTAAAACAACAATTTACAAATGAGAAGAATTACTTTTGCAATAGCATGAAATTTTACATAGAGACACCGCGGCTAATTTTAAGAGATATCAATATTGAAGATGTAGAAGGTTTATACAGACTTGACAGCAACCCATTGGTTCATAAGTATCTTGGGAATCAGACTATCAGCAAGATTGAGGAAGCGGAATATGCCGTAAAATTTATTAGAGAACAGTATGATAGCAATGGCATCGGCAGATGGGCTACTATAGAGAAAGAGAGTGGTGCTTTTATTGGATGGAGTGGTTTAAAGTATTTGACAGAAGAAGAAAACGGGCATATTAACTTTTTCGATGTTGGCTATAGGCTTATACCAGAATTTTGGGGGAAGGGCTATGCTACAGAAGCATGCAAAGCTGCGTTAAAATTTGGTTTCAGCGAATTTAATATGGATAAAATAGTTGGCACCGCTAATGAGTTAAACTTGGCATCTATCAGAGTTTTAAGCAAATGTGGATTGGTATATAAGAATCAGTTTATGTGGAAAGACATACGATGTAATTGGATGGAAATAGAAAGAGAAGCCTTTGAGAAGCAGTCAACTTAATTGACCTTACACATTAAATCCATTTTTGAACCAGGTTTCTATTCCGTAGAGATCAGCCATTAATTTGAGTTCATTGAGACGTTGCAGATTTAGTTTTTCGAAGATTCGACTTTTATAGGTAGAGATAGTCGTAGACTGAAGGCTCATAACATTGGCAATTTCATTAGTTTCAAGATCATTAATTAAATAGAGCATCACAGAGAATTCGCGTTCAGACAATTTATCAAAAGGATTAAGCACACCATTACTGGCATTAAACATTTCAGTATAAGATGCAATGATATTACTTGAAAAGTAGCGCTGTTTACTTAATGTTTGCCTGATAGCTTCCAGAATTTCCATATCTTCTGAAGTTTTATTTAAGTAACCGTCGGCGCCCTCGCGAATAGCCCGAACTCCAAATACCACATCTTTACCGTACCCTGCTACCAGGACCGGTAAATTTGGACAGATTTGCTTAATCGTATGGATGTGATGCAATGTATTAGAATTTCCAATAAAGATATTGACAATTAAAAGCGAAATATCTGATTCATTTCTGAGCATTGCATACAGACTTTCAACACTTTTGCAGTGTAAGACAGTGGCTAAGGGGTTGACTTGTTTACAACAATATTCAAATCCCTTTCTTGAGATGATTTGGTCATCCGCGACAATAATTTTCTTCATTAATCAATTAGTTTTAAATTTAGTTTTATTAAATTTAGTTTTACAAACGAGTCGACCATGGATTGTTTTAGTTTCCATAAATTGACTGAAAGTCGCCGCTAAATAATTATATTTTTTTTAAAATACTTGTAGTAAAAAATTCAAATCTTTGTTTGATAGCCAAATTCAATCTATTAATAAGACATTTGACAGTTTCGGCTAAAGAAGATTATTGAACAAAGCTTTAAAATCAAGGTTTTATTTAATCATTGCATAACATTGATTGTCAGATAAAACAAGCAAATTAGTTAATTTAAAATTCAAATTTTATTAGAATTTGTTATTAAAGCATTTCAAAAAACTGAGTAAAAATAATTTTCAAAAAAAATAATTTTATTGACTAGAAATGGTCAAATAAATTGACTATTGACAATATTTTTTACACTCAGAAAGCGAAAATTACTTTAAATCGCAAGTTGAACTTCTCAAAAACAAGTTCAAAACACCCAATAATCTTCTACAACATTTTCCATAACTGACTACAATCCGGGTTGAATTTGATTTCCAATTTTGTCACTTTTAAATTGAACAAAATGATCATAGCAAATATTTATGGCGGATTAGGAAACCAAATGTTTCAGTATGCCACAGCATACAGATTAGCATTAAGAATGAATACAGAGCTGGTCTTAAACACAAAAGCATTAAAAAAGAATAGCTTAAGATCCTATGCATTAAAACCCTTCTGGATTAAAAATCAGATTATTGAATTTGACATCCATGAAGCTTCTACCTTAAAGAAATATATTTATGGTATTCCAAATAGAATAGCTCGGTATAATGAGCCGGAAGAATTTGTATTTGACCCCAATTTACAATTACTGAATGGCGACTATCACTTAAATGGATACTGGCAAAATCCGGCTTATTTCGAAGATATCAGAAATGTTATAAGCTCTGTTTTTAGTTTACGTTCCCTATCACCTGAATTTATCAAAATGCGTCAAGCAGTTCGTGAAATGCCTTCTTTAAGTATACATGTCAGGCGTGGCGACTTCATCGAAAATCCAATTACCAGCAAAATACATGATGTTTGCAATATCAATTACTACTTCAATGCTATCAATACCTTCAGGCAATTATTTGGATCAAACCAACACAGTCTATTCGTTTTCTCTGATGACCAAAACTGGTGTCGTCAGCATTTCTCAAACTATAGCAATGTTCACTTTGTTAGTTCACTTACCGATGCTGAAGAACTATTGCTAATGTCAGAGTGCTTGCACAATATAACAGCTAACAGCACCTTTAGCTGGTGGGGCGCCTGGCTAAATAAAAACCAAGACAAAATTGTAATAACGCCTGAAGTCTGGTTAAAGAACTGTGATTTAAAGTACCAATATTTATTACCTGAAGAATGGGTGAAGCTGGGGGTTTAATAGAGAGTCAACTAAATTAAATAATCCAGCGCCAAACAAGGACTGTACAAATTATATACTACTGCCTTTCAAATAAGTATCAGTTCCTATTTACTTGACAAAACAGAATAAAGCCCCCGATTAAAAAAAATTGAACAAGAATAAAATTCAAAAAAATATAAGATTTAACCAACTAAATTACAACACATTAAAGCAGCCAAAAAAGCAAGCAAAACTAAATATGTAAATATTTTTTTTGAAATATCAGGTCTTGTCGTACCTTTGTAAGCGAATACTCACTTACATGAATTAAACCTAGAGAATATGCAAAAACACGTATTTACAGATAGACAAATACAGATTATGGAAGCAGCGACTGCCAGAATAGATCGTTTTGGCATACAAGAGTTGACCATAAAAAACCTGGCGGCTGATTTAAACTTATCTGAAGCTGCTTTATACAGACATTTCAAAAGCAAAAACGACATTCTAACAGGTATTCTAGATTACTTTATATTGGAAATGAAGCAAAGAATTGGCGATATAATCGGTCAAGAAACTTCGGAACCACAAGACATCCTAAGGCAAATATTTAACTCGCAACTAAATAGTTTTGTGCAAAGGCCCTCAATTGTAAGCGTCATTTTTTCAGAAAGTATATTCCAATTTAATAGCGAACTGAGTCAAAAGGTTTCAGAAATGATGGGCATCATGCAAACTTCTATTTCTAAATTAGTAGAAAACGGTCAGAAAAACCAAAAAATAAACACTCTCATCAATCACGATGCACTGACAACTATTATAATGGGCAGCATGCGTATGGTGGTATTAAAATGGAAACTATCGGGCAACAAGTCTCAACTAGTAAAAGATGGACTTAATGTTTTAAATGGATTATTAAAACTTATTTCAAAATGACAAGCGATTTTAAAAACAACAAATTCGTACTAATACTTGCATGCTGCATTTTGATGTCCGTGATGGCTTGTCAAAACCCTATTAATTCAAACACATCCAAATCAGATAATACACAATTGAACGAGCAGGACTTGACACTCAATCAGGGTCAGAAATGGCAAATCAACAAAGAGATGTTGCCTTTCATACAAGCACAAGAAAATAGGCTAAACGCCTACATCAATAGCAAGGACAGTAATTACATCGCACTTGCCAACTCATTGAACATTACTAATCAGAAACTAATAAAAAGCTGCACAATGACGGGCGAAAGTCACGAACAATTACATCACTGGCTGCACCCTCACATTCAACTTATAGACCAACTACAAAAAACAGAATACTTGCAAGCAAGTGATTCAATTATTAAGCAAATTCAATCTTCGTTTAACTTATACCACCAATACTTCCAATGAAAAACATAAGCGACCTCCATTTAAAAACCCAAGAGGTATCTGCACAGAGCATCTTCAAAGGACAAGGCTCAGCCACTTCTATTCAAATGCTGGAAAACGCAACTCTCAAAGAGCATGTTAGCAAAACAAATGCTTTGCTGATTTGCCTCTCTGGCGAAGTTGTTTATCAAGATGAAACAGGTATGTCAAGCACTCTTAAAACTGGAAATTTCATTGATATACCAGCTAATATTAAACATTTACTAACTGCCTCTAAATTTTCACAACTCATCCTTATTAAATAAAAAAATTTACCTCATGAAGTTAGCGAACACTCACACACTTGTATTAATCATATCGATGCTTAGCTATAGCGTTACTAGAGCGCAAGTTTCTACCTGGTCTCTACAAAAATGTATAGACACCGCCTTAGTCTACAACTCACAATTAGAGATCCAAGAAAACCTCCTTAGCATTAGTCGCGAACGCGAAAAGGAAGCAAAATCAGGATTTCTACCAAAAGTCCAGTTGGGGAGCGACTATAAATATTACAACGACCTACCCTATCAACTTCTTCCACTTTCTACCTTTAATGCCAGTGCTCCGGAAGGACAATTCAAGGAAGCACAATTTGGTGTACCTCACACCATCAATGCCAACTTAAATTTTAGTTTACCTGTCTACAACGCTAACTTAATTGGTGGTATCAACAATTCAAAACTGGCAGGAGAAATGAGCGAGATACAATTAGAGAAATCAAGAGAACAAGTCATATTTGACATCAGCAATCTATATTACAACAGTCAACTAATTCAACATCAAATCCGATTCA
>JACCDH010354129.1_pt1 | contig 30258 bp, 26 predicted proteins | sample 7442481 | NCBI WGS metagenome assembly JACCDH01 (sample SAMN15323433, study PRJNA562643) | freshwater metagenome | isolation source: river surface water | place: USA:Blue River Watershed | collected 2017-08-15
CCTCGTCACATGCGCGCTATCAAGGATTTGGGCCATCGTTTATCTGTGGGGTTCGACATCAATGATTCAGTGGGAATCATTGATAGTATTTCACCTGAAAGTGAATTCTTCACAGAGTTTGAGCGATTTTATGAGCACGCTCAATGTCTCAAGCGTGCACCCGATCAAAAACTTGATTATGTGGCTATCTGCAGCCCCAATTATTTGCATCACCCTCATATTGCTGCAGGCTTGCGATTGGGATGCGATGTGATTTGTGAAAAACCTCTTGTGCCAACACCTGCTTTGATGAACGAGTTGGAATTACTGGAGCAAGAAACTGGTCAGCGCGTTTTTAACATTTTGCAATTACGCCACCATGATGCAATTTTAAAATTACGCAACCAGGTTTTAGCTGCGCCTCAAGATAAAAAATTTGATGTGGAGTTAACTTATATCACCAGTCGCGGAAAGTGGTACATGGAAAGTTGGAAAGGCGATGCTCGTAAATCATTCGGTGTTGCCACTAACATCGGCGTTCATTTTTATGACATGCTGCATTTCATATTCGGTAAATTACAATGCAATGTAGTGCACTATAGGGATGAGGTCAAAGCTGCTGGTTACTTAGAATATGAGCATGCACGAGTACGTTGGTTCTTATCAATTGATGCTAATGATCTGCCCACTGAAGTAAAAGGTAATAAATCAACGTATCGCAATATTGATATAAGTGGTCAGCAGTTGGAGTTCAGTGAAGGATTTACTGATTTACATACCACTAGCTATCAAGAGATATTGGCAGGTCGAGGTTTTGGATTGAAAGATGCGAGACACTGTATCGAAACTGTTGATGTAATCAGAACAGCATTAATTATTCAAGGACAGGGTGGCGAAGTCCACCCATTCGTTGCTAATTTAAGATAAGTAATTAGGGTGAGTAATCTTTTATGACCTATACAGTTCATCCATCCGCCATCGTTGATGAGGGTGCACAAATTGGAGATGGATCTAGAATCTGGCATTTTGCTCACGTATGTGCTCAAGCAAAAATTGGTGCCAATGTTTCCCTGGGTCAAAATGTTTTTGTTGGTAATAAAGTAGTTATTGGCGATAACTGCAAAATTCAAAATAATGTTTCTGTTTACGATAACGTTACTTTGGAGGAAGGTGTTTTTTGTGGGCCCAGCATGGTTTTTACAAATGTTTACAACCCACGCTCACTCATCGAACGGAAAAGTGAATATCGCAATACCTTAATTAAAAAAGGTGTGACTTTGGGCGCTAACTGCACGATTATTTGTGGGGTCACGATTGGTGAGTTTGCTTTTATTGGGGCCGGTGCGGTTATAAATAAAGACGTTAAACCTTATGCTCTGATGGTTGGAGTTCCAGCAAAACAAATTGGTTGGATGAGTGAGTACGGCGAGCAGTTTGACCTACCTTTGAAAGGCGATGCTCAAGTAGTTTGTCCACACAGTGGTCATACGTATGTATTGAATAGCAACGAGTTAATTAGATTAATTGACAATTAGAATGGAATTTATAGATCTCAAAACTCAATATACGCTATTAAAAGGTGAAATTGATGCCGGCATTCAGCGTGTTTTGAATCATGGCCAGTATATTCTTGGTCCAGAAGTTGTCGAGCTAGAGGAAAAATTGTCAGCGTATACAGGCGCAAAACATTGCATTACTGTAGCCAATGGGACCGATGCTTTGCAGATTGCTCAAATGGCGCTCGGAATTGGCCCTGGCGATGAGGTGATTACCCCAGGTTTTACTTACATAGCTACGGCTGAAACTGTTGCTTTATTGCGAGCTAAACCAGTTTATGTTGATGTTGATCCTCGAACTTATAATTTGAATCCGGCATTGCTGGAAGCTGCTATCACTCCTCGCACTAAAGCCATAATTCCAGTAAGTCTATATGGACAATGCGCAGACTATGACGCAATTAATGCTATTGCTTCGAAGTATAATATCCCCGTTATAGAGGATGCAGCACAAAGCTTTGGTGCAAGCTATAAAGGTCGTAAAAGTTGCAACCTAACTACTATTGCTTGCACCAGTTTTTTTCCTAGTAAGCCCTTGGGGTGCTACGGTGATGGTGGCGCTATTTTTACAAATGACGATAATCTTGCCAAAGTTATGCGCCAGATTGCACGTCACGGCCAGGAAATGCGGTATCACCACATTCGCGTTGGAGTCAATAGTCGTTTAGATACGCTTCAAGCAGCTGTTTTACTCCCAAAGCTCTCTGCGTTAGACAATGAAATAGCCCATCGTCAACAGGTAGCTAAAATCTATGACAATTTGCTTAATCAAGCGGGGTTTGATACCACTCCGTATATTCAAATTTATAACCAAAGTGCTTGGGCTCAATACACCATTCAATTATCGAATCGCGAGCTTGTCCAAGAAAAGTTAAAGGTTCTCGGTATCCCAACCGCTATATATTACCCTATGCCCCTAAATAAGCAACCTGCGGTGCTTGATGAACTTGTACAATTACCTGTGGGCGACATCGCCGCACAAAAAGTGATTAGCCTGCCCATGCACCCATATTTGAATAGAGACGAAGCAGTCAAAATTGTAATGGCCATTCGAGAGTGCGTTGGCTAGGTTGCTTCTCTTATTTAGAATTCATTTAAGCAATCTAGACTCACAAATAGTGTGATCATAATGTTCGCTAGAATTAAGTCCCATCTTTATCAAGGTGCCGCCATCCGGGATGTTGCAATCTTAACTCTAGGCACAAGCCTTGCCCAGTTGATTACGATTTTAGCTACACCCATGCTCTCGAGGTTATATACCCCAGCAGAATTTGGTGTGTTGGCTGTATTTATGGGAGTTGTTGCTGTAGTTGCAACATTCGTTACGCTACGTTATGAAGTTAATATTCTGATCCCCAAGATTAATCAGGAGGCTCAGGAAGTTGTATTTTTAAGCCTTGCTTTAGCTGGTTCTGTGGGTCTTCTTGTGATCGTGGCGGCGTGGATCTTGCCGAATGTAATAGGAGATTTTTTTAGGGTCGGAGTGTTGGAGGAATGGTTGCCCTGGGCCTGTTTAATCGGTTTGTGTGCGGCGACAAGTGCCATAGCATTTAGCTGGCTTAACCGCTCTCAGCTGTATAAAAAAATGGCACAACTTCGAGTTTTACAAAGCCTTCTTTTTTCTGGTATGGCCTTGTTTTATGGGATTTGGGGTTTTAAAGATGGACTCTTAGTTGCTCAAGTTAGTTCAGCGCTGTTAGTTTTAGTACTTATCAGTCGATATCTCCCGGTGCCAAGTTGGACAAACTTCAGAAGTATTTCGTCAGTAGCCTTTAGATACAGGAATCCTCCTAAGTACCTATTGCCTACTGCTATGCTTGACGTGATAGCGCTCCAGCTGCCCGTCATTTTGATTGTTGCTTGGTACGGACCTTCAGATGCTGGACAATTCAGCCTAGCATGGCGGGTATTAATCTTGCCAGCATCACTTATAGGCTTTGCTATCGGGCAGGTTTTTTTTCAACGTTTTTCTGCTACATGGCCAAATGCTCACACAGCATGGGCACTGCTTATTAAAACTTGGAAAATTTTAGCGCTTATTGGTTTTTTGCCAATGATTTTTTTAGTATTGTTTGGAGAGAGTTTTTTCTCCTTAATCTTCGGCCAGAATTGGGCCGAGTCTGGGAAAATGGCTGCAATATTAGCCCCTATGCTTTTTGCATCCTTGCTTCACTCGCCAACCTCCACAACGTCAATCGTTCTGGGTGTTCAGAAGGTTGTTTTCTTCTTGGCGATTGCTATTTTGATTTATCGACCCCTTTCTCTTTATATTGGTTGGAAGCTCGAAAATATCTATTTGGGGCTAGCCATTTTTTGTGCGTTAGAAATTGTCCAGATTTTAGTTTTTCAATACGTGATTTATAAAAAGATAAAATCCGGTATGAATTTTCAAGGGAAAACTTTATGAAGGCTGTAATTCTTGCTGGTGGTTTGGGTACTCGCATCTCCGAGGAAACCTACCTTAAACCAAAGCCCATGATTGAGATCGGTGGTAAACCTATTCTTTGGCACATTATGAAGATTTATTCACATCATGGGATTAATGATTTCATCATCTGTTGTGGTTATATGGGGTACGTCATAAAGGAATATTTTGCAAACTATTTTCTGCATATGTCCGACGTAACTTTTGATATGACTAATAACGGCATGGAGGTTCATCAGCGGAATGCAGAGCCCTGGCGTGTGACATTGGTTGATACAGGTGAGGCGACTATGACGGGGGGACGTCTTAAGCGAGTTGCACCTTATCTAGTTGGTCAAGATGCTTTTTGCTTTACTTATGGTGATGGTGTAAGTGACGTTAACATTCGAGAGCTTGTTGCCTTTCATTATGCGCAGGATGTCAAGGCAACATTGACGGCCACATTCCCACCCGGGCGCTTCGGTGCCCTCGATATTGAGGATTGCAAGGTTCGTAGCTTCAAGGAAAAACCTAAGGGTGATGGCGGGATGATTAATGGTGGATTTTTTGTGCTGTCACCAGATGTCATAGATTATATTGATGGCGATAGTTGTATCTGGGAGACGGTCCCACTAGAGACTTTGGCTAAGCAGGGTCATTTAGCGGCTTACCAACACAATGGATTTTGGCAGCCGATGGATACACTGCGCGATAAGAATTATTTAGAGGAGCTCTGGCAGGGTGGATGCGCTCCATGGAAGACTTGGTCATGAATCCTACGTTCTGGAGAGGTAAACATGTTTTCCTAACTGGGCATACTGGATTCAAGGGTGGGTGGCTAAGTCTATGGTTGCAACAGTTAGGTGCAAAAGTCACTGGCTACGCTCTAAGTCCATCAGCGGAGGCTAGTTTATTCGAGTATGCAAATGTAGCTGATGGTATGACGTCGATTATCGGAGATGTTCGCGATATTGCTACATTGGCGAAAGCAGTTCGTGAGGCTGCACCTGAAATAGTAATTCATATGGCAGCACAACCTCTTGTACGTCGATCTTACATTGACCCAGTAGAAACGTACTCGACAAATGTCATGGGGGTGGTTCATTTGTTAGAGGCTGTTCGTCAGTGCTCGACAGTTCGTGCCATTGTTAATATAACAACTGACAAGTGTTATGAAAACAAGGAGTGGATTTGGGCATATCGTGAGAATGAGTCGATGGGTGGATATGACCCCTATAGCAATAGCAAGGGCTGTGCCGAGCTTGTAACATCCGCCTATCGAAATTCATTTTTTAACCCTGAAAAATATGCTCAACATGGTGTGGCAATAGCCACAGCTCGCGCTGGAAATGTAATTGGTGGTGGGGATTGGGCTGTAGATCGATTAATTCCAGATACTCTCCTTGCTTTTGCTCAAGACAAGCCGGCAGTCATCCGTAGCCCCCGGGCTATTCGTCCTTGGCAATTTGTGCTGGAGCCATTACGTGGCTACCTTACTTTAGCCGAGCGACTTTATCAAGATGGAGTGGCTTTTGGGGATGCCTTCAACTTTGGTCCACGAAGTGATGATGCACAGTCAGTCGAGTGGATTGTAAATAAACTCGCTACCTTTTGGGGTGGAAGTGCCTCATGGGAGATTGATGCAAAAGAGAATCCGCACGAGGCTATGTTGCTTAAGCTTGATATTTCGAAGGCAGCGTTATATCTCGATTGGCACCCATGGCTTGACTTAGAGGAAGCGCTTCAACTTACAGTGGATTGGGTTAAGGCCATGCAGCAAGGTTCTGATCTAAGGAATGAGAGTCTCTTGCAGATTAATTGTTATCAGAATAAGTGTTCTGTTGCCACAATTACTTAAGCTAAAGCCCTCTTTTTTCTATAAATTAATTTTTGAGGTTTGTTATTATGAAATGTCGGCATTGTGGAAAAACTCTATTACATAGATTTCTTGATCTTGGATTTGCGCCTCCATCTAATGCATATCTGACTACAGACGATCTTTATAAACCTGAGATCTACTTTCCCCTTACTGTTAAGGTCTGTAATTTTTGTTGGTTGGTGCAAACTGAAGATTACGCTCAATCAAGTGAGCTATTTAGCGCTAATTATGCATATTTTTCAAGTACATCATCCAGTTGGTTAACGCATGCGAGTCGTTATACAAGTGAGATTATTTCAAAGCTTAATCTAACTAATCGTAGCTTTGTTATTGAGGTTGCCTCTAACGACGGATACCTACTTAAAAATTTTGTAGATATTGGCATTCCGTGTTTAGGTGTTGAACCAACGGCAAGTACGGCCGCTGCAGCCGAAAAAATTGGTGTTCCAGTTTGTAGGGAGTTTTTCGGTGAAAAATTTGCAACAACACTAGCTGAGACAGATCGTCAGGCAGATTTGATAATTGGAAATAATGTCTATGCTCATGTGCCCGATATTAATGATTTTACTAGAGGGTTAAAGTTGGCTCTGAAGCCTGGTGGAACTATAACTTTAGAGTTCCCGCACTTACTTAGACTTTTGGAGCAAGTCCAGTTTGATACTGTCTATCATGAGCACTATTCTTATCTTTCGCTTTTTACTGTTTCACAAATTTTTAAATCTTGTGGTCTGAGAGTTTACGATGTTGAGCAACTTTCAACCCATGGTGGCAGCCTTCGAATTTATGGCTGTCATGAGAATGATGGGCGCCCAAAGACATCATCCGTTGAAAACTTGTTAAGTATTGAGGCTAAGACAGGCTTGCAAAAATTAGATATTTATAAAGCTTTTCAGGATAAAGCGGATGTTATTAAAAATGAGCTATTGTTATTTTTACTAGAGCAAAAGAAAAAAGGCGCAAAAGTAGCTGCATATGGGGCAGCGGCAAAAGGAAATACTTTGCTGAATTATGCGGGCATTAAATCAGACCTACTCCCATTTGTCTGCGATGCCGCACCCGCAAAACAGCATAAGTACATGCCTGGTAGCCATATTCCAATTATGTCGCCTAACGAGCTAAAGGTACATGATCTTGATTACTTGATTGTCCTTCCATGGAATATTGTGTCTGAGGTTCGTGAGCAACTTAGTTGGCTATCAAAAAAAGGTACGCGCTTTGTTACTGCTGTTCCCAGATTAATAGTTGACTGAATATGAAAGTTGTCGTAACTGGTGCCAGTGGATTTTTAGGATGTTATGTGCTGAAGGCGCTGATTAGGCAGGGGCATGAAGTTGTTGCGCTCTCTAGGCGTAGTCATGCTTTAGAGGTTAACCTCTCTTGGATTCAGGTGGACTTACAAGATTCGCACAAGCTACGCAGCGTTCTTATGTCAGAAAAACCAGAGGGTCTAATTCACCTAGCATGGCAGAATGACTATGCTAATAGATGGGAATCGTTTGATAATTTGCAGTCCTGCATAACTACAATTAGAATACTCCAAGATTTTGCCAATGCTGGAGGGAGACGAGCCATACTTGCTGGTAGTTGTGCAGAATATGATTGGCGATCTGGCATTTGTGTGGAGGATCAAACCCCAATAAGCCCTTGGAGTGTATACGGCAAGTGTAAAGATTTGACTAGGCAAATTGCCCAAGATTTTTGCATGAAGAATGGTATTGAATTAACTTGGGCACGTATTTTTTTTGCATATGGCTATGGTGAGCATGCTCAACGGCTAATTCCTTATGTTATCAGGCAACTGATAAGAAAAGAGGTTGTTAAATGTACACATGGTAATCAGTTTAGAGATTTTATACATGCTGAAGATGTAGCGCTAGCGATAGCGCGCTTACTTAAAAGTAGAGCAGCTCAGGGTACTTTTAATATTGGGACGGGATTACCACTGCGTATTAGAGATATCGTTGATTTTTGTGTCTCGCGAATTGGATCTGTTGAGCCTATAGAGTTTGGTGCTATACCGAGTTTGGAAAATGACCCCAGTTTATTGATAGCAGATATCAGTAAGCTGAAAGCCCTTGGCTGGGCTCCAGCTAAGAGTAATTTTGATTACATTGCCCAATATATTGATATGCTTCAATCGGAGTAGTTGAGTATTCGAAAAATCCTCTTCATCTGATAATTTTTTAATAATTCCAAGCTAAAGAGTGGTGTTCTCATAAATTTCAAGGGTGTTTTGTGATGTTGGTAATCTAAGAAAAAATAAATTTCCTTAAATAGAAATTGCATTAACAGAGCGCTTAATTTTTTCTTGATCTAGATTTTTATCGAAGGAGTAGCATGGAAAGATTGTTGACTATAGGAATACCAACATATAACAGGGGGAACAGTCTTCGTTTAATGCTAAAAAATCTTGAGAAGATTGTTGATTCTTTCGCGGAACATATTGAGATAATAATCTCGGACAATTGCTCTTTAGATGAAACCCCAGAAATTATCTCAGATTGGGTTGCCCTTCAAAGCCCGAGTCTAGCTATAAAACGAGTTCGTCATAGCGAGAATATTGGTTTAGGTAAAAACGTAGTTTCTTTATTTTATGCGGCATCATCAAGTTACCTTGTAATTCTTGGTGATGATGATAGGCTGAATTATAAGAACTTCCCCAGAATTATGAAGTTGTTAGTTGAAAAGAAACCATCGGCAATTATTCAGGCATCTTGGGAAGGTCAAATCCAAGGTAATAAAAAGGGAACCCTTGCGTTCGACGACGCATTGGGATTGTTTTACGAGTACGGTAATGCTTGGGCAGGCATAGTTGACAGAATTGCTGCAGTTAGGGCGATCGAATCTAGATTTCTCCTTTCTGAAATTGAGGTAATAGTGTGGCCACAGACCGTATTTGGCTTTCTAGCTATGTATGATCTAAGCCCTATGAGGTCTATTGAAGCCGTTGATTTTGAGATTGGTAGCCCTCTTTCTGAGTCACTAAACATAACCAATAAGTCCTACTGGATTCGGAGTCTTACAGACTTATTGAAAGCAGCAGATATAGTTCAGCGAAGTACAGGCAATCAATCTTTTCGCAAACGCTTTCTAAGTTTTAGGTCGCGAGGGTTTGTTGCGCATGTTAAAGCGATTTTCTGGAATGCTGTGGTTGATGATGATCGCACTTCTTTAGTGGCGATACGTAAACTGTTGAGAGATGAATTCGGTTGGCGCGGTTGGGGATGGTCTATTGCCCTATCTCTTGATAACTATCCACGATTACTCTATTTCTTATTAAAAATTACCTGTCTTTTTAGGAGAGCAGATAAAGGGAGGTTGATAGAGCCGATAATTGAAGAAGCAAGACGTCAGCGAAAAGTCGAAATTTTTAATAAAGAAAAGTCCGGAAAGCGAATGGGCGACTGGTTTTAATAATTTTAAAGGTATAGATAACTATGTGTGGAATTGTCGGCTCGATTCTAAGGCATTCCGTGGCCAATTTTGATGGTCGCATGGAGACCGCCATTCGGGCACTTAAGCATCGCGGCCCGGATAATAATGGTTATGAGATTTACTCATTGGGGCATTCGGAGGTTGTTTTAGGCCATACACGCCTATCCATCATTGACCTGACTTCTGCTGGCCATCAGCCCATGCACTCGGATGATGGGCGCTGGGTCATCGTCTTCAACGGGGAGATATATAACTACCGGGAACTGCGGTCTGAGTTGCAAGGAATGGGGTATAAGTTTTTGTCGGATTCTGATACCGAAGTATTATTAGTAGCTTGGATGCAATGGGGTGCATTATGTCTACCGCGCTTGGTTGGTATGTTTGCTTTTGCTGTGCTCGATAAAGAACGGGCTACGCTAACCTGTGTACGTGATGCCTTTGGTATTAAGCCGTTCTTTTATTCCGCAGATGAAGGGCATTTTGCCTTCGCATCAGAATTGCCCGCGTTGTCAGAGCTTATGCGACATAAACCTTCTCTGAACTGGCAGCGCTCCTATGACTATCTAGTGCATGGTGATTACGATACAAATACAGATACGTTTTTTGAGGGAGTTCATCATCTGTTACCAGGCCATTTGCTTAAATTTGATATAGAAGAAGGCGCCATTGCAGGGGTGAGTAAGTGGTGGACTTCGAGTATTCAGGAAAAGTCAGGTTGGCAGTTTGAAGATGCGGTTGAGCGGGTTAGAGATAACTTCTTGGCTAATGTTCGTTTACATCTAAGAAGTGACGTCCCTATTGGAGCTGCTCTGTCGGGTGGCATTGATTCTTCCGCGGTTGTTTGTGCTATGCGCCATTTGGAACCAAAATTACCAATACATACTTTCAGCTTCGTCGCAAGAGGAAGTGATGTCAATGAAGAGTATTGGATTGATAGAGTGAATGCTCACGTGGGCGCAATTCCGCACAAAGTGCATGTGTCAGCGCAAGAGCTAGCTAGTGATTTGGATGACATTATTAAGTCACAAGGTGAGCCTTTTGGTAGCACCAGCATATATGCTCAGTACAGAGTTTTCAAACTGGCCAAAGAGCACGGCATGACGGTAACTTTGGATGGGCAGGGTGCTGATGAGATGTTGGCTGGGTATAACGGCTATCCAGGGCAGCGATTACGAAGCCTCATTGAAGTTGGCGCCATTGTGGATGCATGGAGTTTTTTGAATAAATGGTCTCAATGGCCCGGTCGAAACAAACTGCATGCCGTGAAAGCACTGCTTGGGCAACTGACCGAGGGGCCCTTATATGAAAGGTTAAGGAGACTGAACGGTGACCAGCATCGCCCAACTTGGCTTAATGAGCAAGTAATGCGAGATGCCGGTGTTTCCTTATCTTACCCAAACAAACAGCCAGAATACACATTCAGTGGAAGAAGGGTTATCGCAGAATTAGCCGCTTCGTTGTCTCAGCGTGGATTGAACGCTCTGCTAAGACACGGTGATAGAAATTCAATGAGATTTTCAATCGAAAGCCGGGTGCCATTTCTCACTATAGACTTTGCTAACCTGCTTATGTCCCTGCCAGAGCACTACCTCATTTCACCCAATGGAGAAACAAAGCACATCTTCCGTGCTGCGCTAAGGGGGATAGTACCTGACGATGTTTTGGATAGGAAAGATAAAATTGGCTTTGCAACACCCGAAAAAGATTGGCTAATTAGTATGGCCCCAGTCATTCGAGAATGGTTGAGCGTGCCGATTGATGTACCCTTTATCAATCAATCAGCCTTATTGCGCGAATTTGATCAAGTTATGGGTGGCACAAGACCTTTTACTTGGCAGGTTTGGAGGTGGGTAAATTTTTATCGTTGGCATTCGCATTATTGTTCGATTCGATGAAAAAATAACAAGCAATTTTTTTAAAAATCAATTTTAATTTATCAAGTTAATTAAAATTAAACCGAATTTAAATAGATATTTTCTAAAAAAGGCGTTCATGGAAATAAATGAAAAAATGACAATCTTGGTTCTGGCGCCACACACAGATGATGGAGAATTTGGTTGTGGCGGGACAATAGCTAAATACACTCGCAATGGGAATCGAGTTATTTATGCAGCCTTTTCTGCTCCAGATCAATATACACTGAGCCATCTCCCAAAAGATATTCTTCGAAGTGAAGTTTTGATTGCGACTGAAACTTTAGGAATAGCAAATCAAGATTGCTTAATATTTGATTTTATCTCTCGAAAATTCTCAGAAAATCGTCAAGAAATACTCGATAAAATGATTTGGCTGAATAATAGTTATAAACCAGATATAGTATTTTTACCAAGCATAAATGACACCCATCAAGATCATCAAACTATTGCACAAGAGGGATTTAGGGCATTTAAGCAAAAAACGATGCTTGCTTATGAGGTTCCATGGAACAACCTGGAGTTTCGAACGAGTTGTTTTATCAAACTATCCGATCATGATCTTAGTTTAAAGATATCTGCTATAGGAATGTATCAATCCCAAAAGCATCGAAATTATTCAAACCCTGATTTTATAAGAAGTTTAGCGGTCACTCGAGGTGTGCAAATAGGAAGTAATTATGCTGAAACTTTTGAGGTGGTTCGATGGGTTATGTAAGAGTAAAACAATTTATTGCTAAGTTAAGATGATTAGAATTCTTATGACTGGTGCAGGCTCTCCTGGCGCAGCTGGGATTATTAAATCTTTGCAACGTTCATCAAAAATTAAATTATTTGTTGCAGACATGGATCCTTATGCAAGTGGAAGATTTTTACATAAAAATTTTTTCAATATTCCTGCTGCAGGTGCGACAAACTTTGTTAGTCAACTCGCTAGTGTATGTCTTGAAAATCAGATTGACATCATATTCCCATTGGTTACGAATGAGCTTTTAAAATTATCTGAAAATAGAAAATTATTTGAAGCTTTTGGTACAAAAATTATTGTCTCTGAGCCTAGTGCGCTAAATAAAGTTAACGACAAGGGCGAGTTATACAACTTGCTTCGAGACAGCAATCTTCCATGTCCTGAATATCATATTTCAGATAATGTTACTGACTTAATATTTCACGTAAATACCTTTCTTGAAAGGAATAAACAATGCGTGATAAAACCATGCTTAGGAAATGGGAGTAGAGGGGTAAGAATCATTACCAATGAAGTTAATCGCTATGATCTCCTATTTAAGGAGAAGCCAAATTCTTTATACATGTCACCAGAAGATTTGGTTGCCACGTTAGCTGGAAGAAGTATACCTAAAATGGTTATTTCTGAACATCTTTCCGGAGAAGAGGTTACTGTAGATACATTGGTTAAAAATGGCAAGGTTCAACTACTTTTGATCAGGCGCAGAACTAAAATGACTGGAGGAATTTCAGTGAATGGTAATTTCATTGAAAACAAACAGATTGAAAAATCTATCAATGACATCTGTTCTAAAGTTATTGGATTAAGTGGTCCAATCGGATTTCAGTTAAAGCAAAATTCAGCCGGTTTTTTTCATTTTATTGAGTGTAATCCTCGTATACAGGGCACAAGTGTTGCAGCTATGGGTTTAGGTATTGATTTGCCTTTAATGGCCGTCAATCTTGAAATTGGAGAATCAATAGCTAAGCAGTACAGAAGAAGTGGCGTAGGTTTTTGTCGATACTTTGAGGAGATTTTCTATGATCTCTAATGAAGAATCACTTCTGAAATTTGCACTTCAAGCATCAAATCAAGGGCGTACAGTAGTTTTCGATTTAGACAATACCTTATATCCAGAAGATTCATTTTTAGAGTTGGCCTACCACAATTTTTCAGCGGAAATATCTGTGTTATTTGGGTTGAACCATGGAGTTCTGCATGCCTATATGATGAATTGTATTCAAATTGGTTTGCGGAATAATTTGCTGCAAAATATCTGTGCTGAATTTGATTTGCCATTTTTTTTTTGTAAAAGTCGTTTGTTCTATTTCCTACGTGAAAGTCCGCTTCAAAAAAATCTTCTGCTATTTAATTGGGCAAAACTTTTTTTTGAGAGATCTTCAACATTAGACACGTGTGCAATAATTACAAACGGAAATAAAATGCAACAATTAAATAAAATAAAACATATTCATGAGCTTAATTTTTTTCCAAAATCACAAATTATTTTTGCTAGTGAACATGCGTCAAAACCAGCAATCAGCTCAGCTATTTATTTGGAAAAAATAATGCCATGTCAATCACCCGTATATATCGGCGATGAACAGTCTGATGCAATATTTGCAAGGCTAGCTGGCTGGGATTTTTTCCCGGTTAGTTTTTCCAGAAATTAGTTTTTTTATCCGGCTTCTAGGCTAAAAATATGATTTGGGGCATCAAAATCATTAACAAGAATTAAGTATTTGCCAAAAAAAAAGAGACTTCCTATTGTGAATGGTTTAAGTAGAGATGTAAATCATAGGCCTGATATTGATGGTTTAAGGGGGCTGGCAGTCTTGGCTGTGGTTTTTCATCATTTGGCGCCTCAAAATTTCCCAGGTGGATTTGTTGGGGTTGATATTTTTTTTGTTATATCTGGATACATAATTACCCACCACTTACTACTATCACAGAAGTTGGGGCAGTTCAGTTTTTCGGTATTTTATAGGCGACGAATATATCGATTATTGCCCGCTCTACTATCAGTGTGCTGTGCTTGCTTATTAGGCGGGTATTTTTTGATGACGCCGGCAGATTACGTTATGTTAGCCAAGAGTGTTACAAGCGCAATTTTGGGCTTGTCAAACATTTTTTTTTGGCATGAGTATGGCAATTATTTTTCGCCAAATGTTCGAGAAGCCCCACTATTGCATACATGGTCACTGAGTATTGAGGAGCAATTTTATATATTCTGGCCGTTTATTTTATTTTTTTTATTTAGGGTGAGTAGGTTTTATTCACTTTTAATTCTTTTTGGAATACTAGTTTTGGGAATATTTTTTTCAGAACTAATGTTGAATTACTTTATTTCCGCGACATACTACTTTTTACCCACTAGATTTTTTGAGCTTTTGTTGGGAGGGTTATTGGCGTGGATTTTTGGTGTTAATGTAACTAATTTAGTTAGCAAAAAAATAGGGCTACTCCTGGCTCTATTAGGATGGGCTGGATTCTTAATCTCATTTATTTACATTACTCCAGCTTCAAGTTTCCCGGGGATAAATGCATTGTTGCCATGTATTGCCACTATGCTACTTTTGATTGCTGGCACCACTACTCACTTTGCTTATAAGCTACTGCAAAATCGAGTTTTAATTTATTTCGGCGTTATCTCTTATTCATTATATTTATGGCATTGGCCTGTGGTGGCTTTGCTAAATTATTTTTTTATAGATTTAAGTGGAATTATTCTTTTGGGAGTTCTAGCCCTTTGTATTTTGATGGCAGAATTTAGTTGGCGTTTTATTGAGCATCCTATTAGACAGTTAGCATTTAGACAAACAACATGGAGGTCATTATTTCCTTTCTTTCTCGTTTATTCAGTGATACTTAGTTTTAATTGGTGGGTTGTAAGTAACGGTGGGCTTGTAAATCGCTTTGATGCTGAAGTTAGTAGGCTTGAATCGATGATCAAGCAGGGCCCTAATTTATTGAGATCTGGTTGCCATGTTCCCTCTGCGTTATATCAGGAGCCACCAAGCAAAGATAAATGTAGGTTGGGAGATACGGCTAAAGTCCCAACTATGTTGTTGTGGGGTGATAGTCATGCTAACCATTTTTCAGGTATGGTGGATGAGATGGCTAAATATCAAGGTCTTGGCTTATTTGACTATACTATGGACGCTTGCCCTCCAATTATTGGGTATAAATTCCAAGATAATTCCGCGTATTCTCAGCGCTGCATAAAAAGGAATGAAAAAATTCATGATTTTTTGAAAAAAGGTGACATTTCAAAAGTGATCCTTGCTGCAAATTGGCCAGATAATGAAGATGCAGCTATTGCTTTTAAAGAAACATTAACCATTTTGATTGATATGGGGCTGCAAGTAACTGTAATTAAATCTATTCAGCGATTAGATAAGGGGCCTGAGTGTGTAATTAGGAATATAGCTTGGGAGAGAGACATAAATTGTTCTGTAGTTCAAAAATATCAATCACAATATCTTTATTCAATAAATAAAAGTTTTCCAAGTATCAATGTGATTGATCCTAATAAATATATTTGTAATAAGGGCATTTGTAGTTCAGTTATTGGCGGCAAAGTTTTATATAGAGATAAGGAGCATTTAAATGATGTTGGCTCTCGATTTTTGGGACATTTGTATATTAAAGATGGAGTAGTTTTCTGATATGAAAAAGGTAATGACTGTTATAGGCGCAAGACCTCAATTCATCAAAGCAGCCGTAGTTTCAAAATCTATTACTGAATATGATGGGTTATCTGAAATATTGGTGCACACAGGGCAGCATTACGATGTAAATATGTCAGACATTTTTTTTGAGGATCTAAAGATACGTAAGCCAAATTACCATTTGGGAATTGGTGGTGGGACACATGCTCAGAATACGGGTAGGATGTTAGAAAAACTAGAATCAATAATGTTGTTAGAAAAGCCTGATTGGGTTCTTGTATATGGCGATACTGATAGCACTCTATCAGGAGCTTTGGCTGCAAGTAAGTTGAATATACCGGTAGCTCATGTGGAGGCTGGATTAAGATCATTTAATAGGAAAATGCCTGAAGAGCTAAACAGGTTGCTAACTGATCATATTTCATCAGCTCTTTTTGCTCCAACTCAAGCAGCCTCTGATCAACTAAAAAAAGAAGGTATTCCGGTAGAACGAATAGAGGTTGTAGGAGATGTTATGTATGATGCAGCTCTTATTTACGGAGAAAAAGCAAGGCCGCCAGCTAATTTCCTTGACAAATCTTCTGTTGTGCAGTCATTTGTGCTATGCACGGTACATCGAGCAGAAAATACAGATAATTTAGAGCGGATGAAAGGTATTTTGGCTGGATTGGCAGCTTCTGAACGGACGATTGTGTTACCGATACATCCAAGAACTAGAATGCGTTTAGATCAATTTGAGCTAACCTTTCCGCCTAATGTGCAAGTAATAAATCCGGTTGGCTTTTTGGAAATGATTTGGCTTATACGAAATTGTTGTTTAGTTGTTACGGACTCCGGTGGTTTGCAAAAAGAGGCTTTTTTTCATGGAAAGCCTTGTGTAACTATGCGCGATGAAACTGAATGGAATGAATTAGTGGATATTGGTGTTAATCAGCTTGCGGGAACAGACTCTAAGCGTATAGCTAAGGCCATGCAATCAAATTTTTCAAAAAATTCTTTTAAAAATAAAGATATCTATGGTGTTGGTCAAAGCGGATTTTTGATTGCTAAACATCTAATGGAAAACTAACGAATGTTTGAAATTAATCAATTTCGAGTTTTGCATGTCGCAGTTTCAATGACACCAAGTCTGGGCGTAATTAAGCAGATGGAGTATGAACAGCAAGCTGCAAAGGAATTAGGTTTGACTTGGGATGTGGTGCTGCATACTGGAGAAGAAAATAATTCATCAATTATTCATTTTTGGCCGAATTTACCCAAAGTTAATATTTTGAAATACTTATCATTGCGTAAGAATTTTTACACCTGGCTTATGAATGTTGAATCTAAATATGACCTGATTATATTGAGACATTCTGTTCACGATATTTTTGAAAATCAAATAGCTAAAAATTTGGGCCACAAAATTTTAACTATGCATCATACCTTTGAAGAAGAAGAATTAAGATCATCGCCACTATTTGGTCTAATTAGAAGTGTTTTGGAAAAATACTTGGGCTCCGGAGTTATTAAAAAAACTTTGGGTGTTGTGGCAGTTACATCGGAAATTCTAAAGCATCAGAGTGCGCGTGAGTTAACATCTCGAGTTAAGTATTCTTACGTTTATCCAAATGGAGTGTCTTTTAAGCAAGAGAGATTGCCTGATTCTAGATCAAATATTCCTGAGTTAATATTTGTAGCCTCATACTTTTCGGATTGGCATGGCTTAGACCTATTGATTGGTGAAGTTGAGCGCTCACAAAAAGATTTTCGTTTGCATTTAGTTGGGAGAATGAGTGGAGCAGATGAAATTCGTTGTAAAAAAGATAAACGAATCATCATTCATGGAACACTCAATAATGATTGTTTAAATAAAATTGTATCAAGATCATGGTGCGGACTTTCATCATTTGCACTAAGTAGAAAAGGCATGCGCGAGGGCTCCGGAATTAAGGTTCGGGAATATTTAAGTGCTGGAGTCCCAGTTTATGCGGGGCATCGCGATGTGGGCTTGCCAAAAGACTTTCGTTATTTTAAACATGGCCCTGTTGATCTAGATGACATAATATCTTTCGCCAACAAAATGCGCTACGTTTCTCGAGATGCTGTAATCAATGAGTCAAAATATCATATTTCAAAAACCATTCTATTAGAGACATTTTACAAAGATTTAAAGAATAATTTAGCCCCTTTTATTTTGTCTGTTGCCGGAGCTTCCGAAAAAAATGAGACGTTGTCTAATGAATCTAAAGTTAAAGGTGTTGTAGCCCTTACTGGGGCGACTGGTTTTGTTGGTAAAAGTCTGATACCTGCCTTATTGGCAGATGGTTGGAGTGTCAGAGTGCTAACAAGAAATAGTAAAAAATTTGAAAATGTTCATGGGGTAGATATATTTGAAGGAGATTTAGCAGTTACTGAGGATTGGAGTTCATTTGTAAGTGGTGTCGATATACTAATTAATGCGGCTGCCGAATTGAATAAGCCTGAATTAATGATGCCGGTTAACGTTGAAGGCCCTCAAAAATTATTGAAGGCAGCGATTGCTGCAGGCGTTGGTCGTTGGATACAGTTATCTAGTGTTGGCGCATATGGTCAATTGCGTAATGGATTGGTGGATGAGTTGACTCCTGAAATTCCTGTGGGGCAATATGAAAAAACAAAGACATTATTTGATCAGCTTTTAATAAAACAATATAAAAAATTAAATTTTGATGTTTGTATTATTAGGCCCAGTAATATTTATGGACCGCAAATGGTAAATCAATCATTATTCCTAATGGCTCGAATGATTTCTAGAGGGCTGTTTACTTATATTGGGCCTTTTGGTTCATCTGCTAATTATGTCCACGTTGATGATGTGGTTCGCGCTTTAATTTTATGCGCTAAATCAAAAGAGGCCGCGGGAAAAACATACATCGTATCAAACTGGACAACATTTGAGAATTTAGTTATTTCAATGTCTAAGGCGTTGGAAGTAATGCCGCCTTCTCGAAGAATTTCTCTTGTCTTAGCATTATTTCTTTCTCAAATAATGAGGTTATTGCCCGGTTCGGCTCTCACTAAAGGTAGAGTTTTGGCTATGTCTAGTCACGTTAGATACTCTACTTTGAAAATTGAGCGAGAGTTAGGTTGGCGGGCCTCAGTGCCAGTTGGATTTGGCGTATTTGAATTAATACGAAGTTATTTTGGAGCGCAGAAAAAATCAGTTGTTAAGCAGTCTAATAAGGTTGTTAAAAATGTTTTGATAATTACATATGATTGGCCCCCTAGGAATTCCATAGCAACTCATCGACCTTATTCTTGGGCTAAATACTGGTCTGCTGATGGATATGATGTAACCGTTCTAACAGCTAAAAAAAAGTTTTTTGATGCGCCCCTAGATTTAAACTTACCATCGCTTGAACGAGTCAGGCTTTTTGAGAGGAATTATGCGCCATTGATATCATTGCCAACAGCGGGTAAGGCGAATTTAAGTTTGATTTTCGTACCCATCCTAAAAAAAATTAAAAATGCTTTATCTTATTTAGTTGGACATGAGTTTGATGTTCGAAATACTTGGGCAAAAACAACTCAAGATATATACAAGGAAATAGGTGCTAACTTTGACGTGGTGGTCAGCACTTATGGTCCAGCCTCTCCGCACATAATAGCTGCAAATCTTAAAAAGATTAACCCTTCAATTTATTGGGTCGCAGATTACCGTGATCTTTGGAGTTTAAACTCGCGAAATAGAAGTTCTAGAATTGCAAAATTCTTAATTTCCAAAAAAGAATTAGCCGTTGTACGCTCAGTAGATATGTTTATTACTGTTAGTAAGGAGTTGGGGGATGAATTACAGGGGCTTGTTAAAAAAAGGCCATTTGTTATCTACAATGGATATGATATTGAGCCACGGTCAGAATTCTATGATCAAATAATTCCTGAGAAAAAGAATACTTTGCGATTGATTTATACCGGACGGATTTATCCTGGCAAAAGAAGTCCGTTACATCTTATAAAAGCAATAGAGAGTTTGTTAGATGAGAAAAAAATTCAATTGCATGATGTTGTTGTCGAATTTTATGGTGTTAATTCAAATTTAGTCTTTGCTGAATTGGGCGCAATAAAATACCCAGGTATTATTAAAGACTGTGGCTATGTTTCAAGAGATTATGCAATTAAGTTGCAGCAATCTGCAGACTTATTGTTACTACTAGAGAGTGGTGATAGCGATTCAAAAGGTTTTTTAACAGGAAAAATATTTGAATATTTAGCTGCTGGAAAACCAATCATTAGTTTGGGAAGTGCAAAAGATTCATCAATTTCTCGCTTACTTAATGAGACGGGCTGTGGAAAATGCTATGAAGACAATGTTGAAATGATTGCCGCAGATTTATTAAGGTATCTTCAGGGAATTAATTTAGCTTGGTACAGGCCAAATTTTGAGATCATTAAGCAATATAGCAGAGAGTATCAAGCTAAAAAATTGATGAACACTATAATTGAAGAAATTGCATCATAGTGCAGACTTATTTCCGAGGGCAGAAATTGAATTTAAATAATTTAATGTTGAAATATTTGAATAAGTTTGCTGGTTTTATTCTAATTTTTTCAGCTATTGTATTGTCACCTTTCTATTTTTACGCCAGTGGCTTACCTCAACCGGCGCACATTCTGATGTTTATTGCTGCAATATTTATTATTGCCGTTAATTTTAGAGTAATAATTTTAGAAATTTCAAAAATTAAGATTGGATTGCTGTTTTTAATTCTAATAACTCTCATTAACTTGATATATGCAATTTATTATCAAGATAAAATTTTTATCATTAATACATCTTACTGGATTTATGGATTTCTTTTACTTTTTTCTATTATTTGCATTAAGGGGAACTATGTAGTTTCTAAGTGGGTCTCTAGGCTTATTTTAATCAAGTTTCTCGTAATAGCACTCTCATATATTCTTGGATTGGGCGGTTATCTTTTTTGGCCTAGATATGATTATTTTTTCAATGGACCAAATCAACTTGCTTATTTTATAATTTGTTTTTTTACAGTTTATTTAGCTATCACACAATCGAAATTTAACTGGGAATTGTGTGTCGTAACTAGCCTTGCTTTATTTATAATTATATCAACAGGTGGTCGGAGCGCATATTTAGCAATTGTCCCGATATTTTTTATTATGCTTTTTATTGAGCGTAAAAATTTTAAGAATATTTTATTTTTATTTTTTATGCCATTTGCTGTTGTCATGCTGTTTAATTATTTTAATCTACCGATTTATAAGCCTAATGATGGCGAGAGTAAAGTAAGTCTCTTTCAGAATAATGAAGTTAAATCGCATGAATCTGGTATCAGTATTGCTACTCATACTGGTACACGTATTATAGGTTTGTCAACTGGACAAGATGACAAGCCTTTAACTGTCGCTAAATCGCAACTTATTGCTCGCGGTTACATGAGAGCCTTAGATTACCCTAAATATCTTATTTTTGGTGCGGGACAAGGTAAGGATGATCGCTTTGAAAATGTGGATGGTAATTATTATGAAATTCATTCATCACTACTATCGGTTTGGTTTTATTACGGGATTTTAGGGATCTCTTTATTTTTATGGTTTATATGGAATCTCTTCACTGTAAAAGTAAATATTTTATTATTATCCCCCATATTTATTTATGGACTTTTTACCTATGGTTTAAGAGCCCCCTATTTTTGGATTGCATTAGCTTTTTTGGCTTTAGCCCCAAATCTTTTAAGTCAAAATATAGTGATAAATGAAGAAAAATAAACAGCTAAATCTGTTCTTTGTTTCTTCGGATCCGATGAGCATTGTAAGTTTTTTTTTGCCACATCTGAGAGTGTTATCAGATTTTGGGCAGTTACATGTTTTAGCAAATACGATGGATTCTAATATATTGATTAATCGTGGACTAGCTATTCCAATACAAAAGGTTCCAATACAGCGAAAAATTAATTTTTTTTATGATTTGTTAGCGCTTTGGATTTTATATTTTAAATTCATTAAGAGTAGGCCGGATATCGTACACACATTAACCCCTAAGGCCGGCTTGCTCGGAATGTTTGCAGCTTGGTTAGCCAGAGTCCCTGTTAGGGTGCATATATTTACTGGTCAGGTTTGGGTTACTAAGCGAGGGCCGATGCGTTGGCTAGTCAAAGCTGCCGATAAGTTTACGGCTCTAATGGCTACGAATATCTTGGTTGATGGTCCATCGCAACGTGCTTTTTTAATTGATCAAGGCATAGTCACCGTTGAGAAAAGCAAGGTATTGGCTGCTGGTTCAGTATGTGGCGTTGATAAGACGCGCTTTCATCCAAGTGATTTAATGCGACAGGTTGTTCGTACCGAATTGGCTACATCATCTGAGACTTTAGTCTGTCTTTATCTAGGGCGATTGAATAAGGATAAGGGGGTGATGGATTTGGCGCGTGCATTTGCTGAAGTTGCACTTATTCACCCTTATGCTGAGTTATGGGTAGTTGGTCCGGATGAGGATGATTGGTTTCAGAAGATGGAGAAATTACTTATTAATGTATCTAATCAAGTTAAAAGAGTTGGTTTTACATCAGAGCCGGAACGTTATATGCAGGCCGCAGATTTATTTTGCTTACCAAGTTATCGTGAGGGTTTTGGATCCTCTGTAATTGAGGCTGCTGCTTGCGGTGTGCCAGCTTTAGTATCAAGAATTTATGGATTAAATGATGCTGTGATAGAGGGGCAAACAGGCTGGATGCATGAAGCAGGCAATGTTAAAGAAATAGCCGAGAAGTTGAATGTTTTGTTAACTAATCCGGTAAATCTCACCAACAAGGGTGAGGAGGCTTTGCGGCGAACAGAAAAATTCTTTGCAGAGAGATTGTTAACCAGTGAAATGACAAAATTTTATAGAGAACTATTAGATGAAACGCCTATTTGACTTGTTTGTTGCATCTCTTGCATTATTTATCCTTTTCATTCCTTTGTTGATTTTAGCCTTGATGATTCGCTGGAGGCTTGGTAGCCCTATTTTTTTTTACCAAACGAGACTAGGGAAAAATGGACGCCCATTCAATATGGTTAAGTTTCGAACTATGACTAATCAATTTGGGGAAGATGGAACTTTGTTGGAGGATAAATATCGAATCACATCTTTTGGGAATATTTTGCGCGCAACAAGCATAGATGAGTTACCCGAATTATGGAATGTTTTATGTGGTGATATGAGTCTTGTGGGGCCAAGGCCGCTATTAATGGAATATTTGCCCCTATACACTAATGAACAAGCGCGCCGCCATGATGTTCGTCCTGGCATAACTGGATGGGCTCAGATTAATGGTCGAAATGCAATCAGTTGGGAAGAGAGATTTAAGTTGGATGTTTGGTATGTTGACAATCACAATTTGTGGATAGATTTTAAGATTTTGTTTTTGACTATTAAGAAGGTAATACTCCGAGAAGGAATTAGTGAGATCGGTGAGGTCACTATGTCACCATTTAAGGGCTCTGAAGTAGAGCGATGAATTTGTTAGGGATTATATGATTCAAATTGAATATGTTTCAGACATAACATTTTCTCCAGTAGCAAAATTGATTGCTAGTGGCACATCCATTGAGGCTAATATGGTTGGCTTGGATATATCCCAGCATATTCAGATACTAAAATCCCCTAGTTCAAGATTGAAGTCAGATGTGCTGATATTGCATTGCACCTCTAATTTTTTCTCAAGTAACCAATATGTAAATCATATTGATGAATTTATGGATGCACTAGAGAGTTTTGTGAAGATGGAAAATGCGCCGTGGGTTGTTATTAATACAATAGAAATTCCAGAGCATTCTTTTGTTGGCGTTGAGCAAATGAAGTTATTGGTGAATTTTCATAATTTAAATGCAAGGCTTGGAAACTTAGCAATTAAACACAGAAAGTTAAGGTTGGTTGATATTGGATCTACAGTTTCAAAGTTGGGTTTAGATTTGTCGTTGAGTCAAAAATCCAACTATATTATGAAATTACCCTATAGAGCTAAAGCAGTTCAAGAGGTGGCAAGTAAATATATTTCTATACTAGAAGATATTTATTTGGCTAGAAAAAAAGTTCTAGTATTGGATGCCGATAATACCCTTTGGGGTGGAGTTGTCGGAGAGGATGGTTGTGATGGAATCAAGATAGATCCATTTAATTATCCCGGCGTGGCTTATTGGAATTTCCAGCTAAAGTTAAAAGAAATTAAAAATTCCGGCATCCTACTTGTGTTAGTCAGTAAAAATAATGAGGCTGATGTTTTCGAGGTGTTTGATAAAATAAAAATGCCTTTGGGGTCAAGCGACTTCATTCTGAAAAGAATTAATTGGATAAATAAAGCGCAAAATATATCTGAAGTGTCTGATCAGTTGGGTTTGGGCTTGGACTCTTTTGTATTTCTGGATGATAATAAGTTTGAGGTCGAGCATGTCCGCCATTCTTTACCCGCAGTTTCATGTTATCAATTTCCAGCAGATTTGCCGGAGGATGGAATTGGTCTGCTAAAAAATATCCCTCGATTATCTACATGGAGAATCACTGATGAAGATGTTGCTAAATCAAAATTATATGAAGAAGAGGTATTGCGTCAAAGTGACAAACTAAACTCAGCTTCGCTTCAAGATTATCTTGAATCTCTTAATCTTAAGTTGGAGTATGGATTAAATAGAGAATCACAAATTGGGCGAATTACACAACTTATTAACAAGACTAATCAATTTAATTTGACTACTCGTAGGTATAGTGAAAATGAAGTTGCGCAAATGATGTCTTCAGAAAATGTCTATGACTTTAGAGTTATAGATAAATACGGGGATATGGGCATTGTTGGAGTTTGTATTGTTAAATCTGGAAACATTGATGTATTTTTAATGAGCTGTAGAGCTTTAGGTCGTGAGGTTGAATCAACAATGTTAAAAATAGTTTGTTCTAATAACAACTTAAATGCTGAGTTTGTTTTATCAAAGAAAAATCAAATGGTCTGTAATTTTTATGAGCAAAATGGTTTTGATATTACATATCAAGATGAATTTAAAAAATGTTATAAATTTTCCGGTGGCCCAATGCCAAAATTTGATATTCCTGTTCAAAAGGTTAATTAATGAATAATATTGAAATAGTTTTGATTGATGCCGCTGAAAAAGCGCTAATGGATGATTTCCCTAATTTTAAAGATCAGGTGAATTGGGATTTCAATATTTTTGATGCTGTAGATTCTTTTTCGTTAGTAAACATTCTGCTTGAAACAGAGTTAGCGGTTGAAAATTTGAGTGGAAAATATACTCCTCTAGCTAGCGAGCTTCTATTTGATGCTTTAAAATCACCCTTTTTGAAATGGTCTGCTTGGGTCGACTATGTTTCAGATACTCTAAATATTAAAAGGTAGTAAATTGGTTGATAATGCGCAACTAATTTTTACTAAACCTGTATTGAAGGGATTGGTAACGACTGTTGGTTCGGTTGTAAAGAAGTTTACTGATGATGCTAAAAGTTATAACCTTTCTGAAAAAGACGCCATCAGATTAAGTAAAGCGCTGGGGTTAAATGAGCGAAGAGTGGTTGCAAGCAAAGATACAACTACATCAGATTTATGTGTTCAATCTGCGCAGCATTTATTTGATGGATTAGGCATTACACCCAATTCTGTTAGTGGTGTTATTTTTGTTACTCAATCCCCAGATTATGCGGCTCCATCTACGGCAATGAGTATTCAAGATAGGCTAGGAATGCCAGTTAGTTCCATGGCATTTGATATGCATCTAGGATGTAGTGGTTTTGTTTATGGTATGAGCATTGCCTATAGCTTAGTTGAGTCTGGTTTATCCAGAGTCCTTCTTTGTGTTGGTGATGTGGCAAGTAGCTTTACACCGGATAATGATCATACTATTACACCAATAATGGGTGATGCTGGAAGTGCCATACTTATTGAGCGTGGCAACTCAACAAGTTTTTTTCAACTGTATTCAGACGGTTCTGGTGCTCGCGCGCTCTACATGCCGAATAGCGGTTGCAGAATTAAGAAGGAAGATCAAGATTTGGGAGTGTTTATGCGAATGAATGGCGCCCAGGTTTTTAATTTTACCTTGCAGAGAGTCCCATCTATGATTGATTCTATATTGAACTTTTCAAACAGCACTCCAAATGATGTTGACTATTTTGTATTGCATCAACCAAATAAGTATATCTTGAATAATATCCAGAAGCGACTGAGTGTAAGCGACGATAAGTTTCCAAAGCAAACTCAGTCAATTTTTGGCAACCAGAATTCAGCATCAATTCCTGGCACCATATCTGGATTTTTAAGTGCTCAGTATTCAAATACTAGATTAAAGAGTTTATTTGCTGGTTTTGGAATTGGATTGAGTTGGGCAAGTTGCGTTATCGAAACGGATCACATTTTTTCGCCAGAATTTTTAATTGAAAGACCTTTTAATGAATAAGATTGATTTTCTTGTTAAATTAGCAGATGTTTTAGATCATGGCGATGTAATTAAAGAGGATCAGGATGTTTCTACTATTGATGAGTGGGATTCTTTAGGTATTTTGGCTGTTTTGGAGTTGCTGAGTGATATTGGTATAAAAGTACAACCAGAAAAAATTAATGGGATTACTAATATTAGAGATCTGCTTGAAATAATTGATTCTTATGAAAAAGATTGAATTATGAATAAAAGGCATGTATTAATTATTGGAGCTTCATCAGGGCTTGGTTACGAGTGCATGAGATGGTTTTCAAAAAACTATAGTGTAACTGGTTTGTCGCGCAGAGGACTTATACCCGAGGACATAAATAAAGAAGTTGCTCTTGGTTTGGCATGTGATGCTAATGATCTTGGTTTGTTGCGATCTTCTTTAGAGAGTGCGGTCGCTCATTTTGGGAAAATTTCAGCAATTGTGGTAGCTTCCGGAATTCAAAACATAAAGCCTGTCAGATCTTTTAAGCCCGAAGAGGTGCTTAATTTACTCTCCACAAATATTATGCTGCCATTCAATGTTGCCTCTCTTTTTGCCTCACAGAAGTTCTCTGAACCAAATGCAGTTCTGTGTCTCGTATCTTCAATTTCAGCAACCAAGCCTGAGCCTGGCATTGTTCTTTACGGCGCCACAAAAGCTGCAGTTGAATCATTGGTTACTGGTCTTGCTAAAGAATTGGCTCCAAGGCGCGTAGTTGGGGTGTCCCCAGGCTGGCTTGATACACCAATGACCCAAAAGTATTCACATATTTATGATAATTCCTTTATTGGTAAGATGAAGGAATTAACTCCTTTAGGTATGATTAGCATTGCTGATGTAGTACATGCAATTGATTTTATGGTTTCAGAAAATGCAGCCAAAATTACCGGCCAGGTAATGATTGTCGATGCAGGGGCGTCACTGTGAAAAAAATTCACCACGTTGGGTATGTTGTCGAAGACATTGAAATTTTCAAAAATTCTTTTGTGCAAATGAATTTAGTGAGCAAGATTGTAGATGTTATTCAAGATGCAAAAATTGAACTTTTGACAGTTGGGGGCGGAAGTTTTGTAGAGCTCATACAACCATTAAGTCCTAAAGCATTTACTTGGAATTTTATGAGGAAAAACAAGCAAGGTCTTCATCATATTTGTTACGAAGGTTACTCTCTGGTAGAGGTAGAAGAGTTGATAGCTAAAACTAAAATGATGAAAATTCGAGGACCAATTCCAGCAATTCTTTTTAATAGAGATGTTATTTTTGCAATGACTCGATCACGAGATATTATTGAATTTATCTTATGAGGATTGCTCTGATTGGGGGAGGGGGTCTTGCAAAAGAGGCAGCCGAAATTGCTATTCTTAATGGATATGAGGTAGCTGGTTACTTTTCTGATGAGGCAAATACAGATCGTTGGGCTTATTTGGGGTCCCTGAGTGATGCAACACGCTTAAATCAAAAATTTTTATTCTCATTTTGTATCGGTGCAACGAATCTCGACGGAATGAAAAGAAGAAGAAGTTTTATTGATTATTTCTTATTGTCAGGCTTGAAATTCATTAATTTAATTTCACCTCATGCAGTAATCTCTGAAGGAGTTAAATTTGGTGTTGGTGTAATTGTCGCGCATAGAGCTGTACTGAGTGTCGACTCATTTGTTGAGGATTTTTGTTTAGTTAATACGGGTGCGGTAGTTGGACATGATGCGTATCTTGGCCAAAATTCCATAATGGCGCCTTTATCGTTTTTGGGAGGGGGTGCTCGAATTGATGGCGATGTTTTAGTTGCACCAAATGCATCAGTTTTAGAGGGCCGCAGTGTTGGAGCCCGAAGTCTTATTGGTACATCTGCAACTGTATTTCGAGATCTTAAAGAGGATTCTATCCTAATGCCTGTTGTTACTAAAACAATGAAATTTTGAGTTGTTATATTAAATTTTCTTAATTTTTTTAAATATTTATATATCTAAGTCTTTTAGTTGTTGTTTTGCATGCATATAAATTTTATTAAAATATAGATTATTAGAATAATTGAAATACTAAGGCACTTAACTAAAAAGTAAAACTCTAAAAAATGCTTAATACACCTTTTTCCCCATGGCCGAGCTTTACTTCTGAAGAGGGGGAAGCGGTACAAAGAGTTCTACTATCCAATAAAGTTAACTATTGGACAGGAACAGAGGCTCGCGAATTTGAAAAAGTGTTTTCAAGTTGGTGTCAGACTGAATACGCTATTGCACTCTCAAATGGAACATTAGCTTTGGAGTTGGCACTTCGAGCGTTGGGCGTCGGTCCTGGTGATGAGGTTGTGGTTACGCCACGCACTTTTATTGCGTCAATTTCATGTGTAATTAATGTTGGAGCTGTCCCAGTATTCGCGGATGTCGATATTAATACTGGTAACATAAATGCAGATTCAATTTCAAAAGTTCTCACATCAAAAACCAAGGCAGTCATTTGTGTTCATTTGGCAGGGTGGCCATGTGACATGGATCCAATCATGGCTTTAGCTAAAGAGCATCATCTCAAAGTCATTGAGGATTGTGCTCAAGCTCATGGCGCAAAATATAAAAGCCGCAGTGTTGGTAGCATTGGTCACATTGGTGCTTGGAGTTTTTGCCAAGATAAAATTATGACCACGGGCGGTGAGGGTGGAATGGTGACAACGAATGATGAGCAGTTGTGGCGTTATATGTGGTCATTTAAAGATCATGGTAAGAGTTATGAGGCAGTTTATGAGCGTCAACATCCCCCGGGTTTTCGCTGGCTGCATGAAGGTTTTGGTACCAACTGGCGAATGTTAGAAATCCAAGCAGTTTTGGGTCGCATGCAGTTAAAGAAAATGCCGACTTGGACCGAGCAACGACACAATAATGCTTTAAAGTTAATACAAGCAATACGTCCTTTTTCGGGTGTAAGGGGTCCTGTGCGTTTGCCAAGTTATGCTTGTGATGGTTGCTCAAGACAGTCCTCATTAAATAAAAATGAAACATGTCCGATGGGGTGTATACACGGACAATATAAGTTTTATGTTTACGTACAATCTGAAAATCTTGCGCCTGGTTGGACGAGGGATCGAATCATCGAAGCAATTAATGATTTAAATGTGCCATGTTTTCAGGGAAGTTGCTCGGAGGTTTATTTAGAAAAGGCTTTTGATGGAACGGGCTGGAGGCCTAAAGAGCGGCTGCCGATTGCTAAAGAGCTTGGTGAGAATAGTTTGATGTTTTTAGTTCACCCGACATTAACATCTGCTGAAATTGATAAAACATGTCAAGCGATTAGTGCTGTATTGAGTGATGCAAGCACTGGAGCTTAGAGACCTTATTTAATAATCTAAAGAAACTCTTAAACAATGATTTTAGTCACGGGTGGCGCAGGTTTTATTGGTGGCAATTTTGTGCTGGACTGGCTTGCTGATCCAGTTGCTGAAGGCATGGTTAATTTGGATAAATTGACCTATGCGGGTAATTTGGCCACTCTAAATTCTTTATCTGCGGATGCTCGCCATATCTTTGTTCAAGGTGATATTGGTGACTATGAGTTAGTGCTTTCACTACTTAAAAAGCATGCTGTGCGCGCAGTGATCAATTTTGCTGCTGAGTCACATGTTGATCGCTCAATTCATGGTCCTGGTGACTTTATTCAGACTAATGTTGTGGGTACTTTTAATTTGCTGGAGGCTGTTCGTGCATATTGGACAGAGCTACCTGATTTAGCTAAGGCGGAATTCCGTTTTCTGCATGTTTCTACAGATGAGGTTTATGGCTCTTTGTCTTCAACAGACCCGGCTTTTACTGAAGCTAATACTTATGAGCCGAATAGTCCTTATTCAGCATCTAAGGCTGCATCCGATCATCTGGTACGTGCTTGGCATCACACTTATGGTTTACCTGTTTTAACCACTAATTGTTCTAATAACTATGGGCCGTATCATTTCCCAGAAAAGTTGATACCTTTAGTGATTCTGAATGCTCTTGCTGGTAAATCTTTGCCTATCTATGGCGATGGTCAACAAATTAGAGATTGGCTCTACGTTAAAGATCATTGCTCGGCGATTCGTCGAGTATTGGAGGCTGGTAAATTAGGTGAGACTTATAACGTCGGTGGTTGGAATGAGAAACCCAATCTTGAGGTTGTGAATACCATTTGCAGCATCCTGGATGAGTTGCGACCTAAATCAGACGGTAGCTCTTATGCATCTCAAATTACTTATGTGAAAGATCGTCCGGGTCATGATCGTCGGTATGCCATTGATGC
>JACCDH011418714.1_pt1 | contig 30253 bp, 32 predicted proteins | sample 7442481 | NCBI WGS metagenome assembly JACCDH01 (sample SAMN15323433, study PRJNA562643) | freshwater metagenome | isolation source: river surface water | place: USA:Blue River Watershed | collected 2017-08-15
TCATCGGCATTCATGATCGCTTGGTTGAGTTTCGCAGACTGCCTGACTTCATTGTTCACTCTAAGAGTGAAGGCCGTGTAGCGCCGCAGGCGACTCATTCAGAAGAGGCAACGGACTTTCTTGCAACTCATGAAATACATCTTCATTTGCCCGCGGGTGCTACACCTAAAGATGGGCCATCGGCCGGGATAACAATGGCCCTTGCCCTCTACAGTCTAGCAACAAATAAGATGGTGAGAGGTGATGTCGCAATGACAGGAGAACTTAGTCTTACTGGTAAAGTACTCCCTGTAGGTGGTATCAAAGAAAAAGTTCTTGCGGCCAAGCGTGCTGGTATTAGAGAAATCATCCTTCCATGGCAGAATGAAAAAGATCTCAAAGAGGTTCCTGAGCGCCACCGCAAAGGATTGAAGTTTCACCCAGTGAAACATTTCAACGAAGTCTTGAATATTGCACTTAAGAAAAAGTAAAAAAAGGGGAACTTCGGTTCCCCTTTTTAATGTCTTAAGGCTTCAAACATAAGATTCAGTTCGCTATTCATACTATTGCGCCATTGTTTGTTGTCACCTAAATTGGACTTTGAGTGTTTTAAAATAGATTTTTAAAGAAAAAATATATTCTATAAAAGAATTTTTTAAGAGCTCAAATAAATGAAAAGTACTCAGCAATAACAACTTGTTATGTACGATTTCACCACTTCCTCAAAAGAGTAAAAAAGAGATCAAGACAGTCAGTGGTAGTATTTGACCACCCCTGCAAGTATTGATCCCCATTCAGCCCTCTGTTACCATTAATTATGAAAAAAATATGGATGACACTCTTCTTATTAAGTTTCACTTCAACTGAGATATTCGCACAGTCTCAAAAGGAAGCTTTCATCAAGAAAGCAAAACTTATGGAAGGTCCTTATGTTGTAGCTCAGGGAAGTAACCCTGAGTGTTCAGAAGGTTTCTTCAAGGCAGTCGGTGGTTCATTTGAAAAAGGAATTCATATTGGCCATGATATCTACTTTGGCCCTTTCACACAGGAACCTCAGGAAGAAGGTTTCTGTCATGTCCAACAGATTTTTGATTTCAAAGAAAATGAATTAACTCAAAAGACGATTATTTCAAAATGCCCAAAAGACCAGAGCGAAGATGCTGGTACCACAACTAGAGTCCTTGGTTTTTCAGGTCAGGAGATTACCTACTTAGTTAAAGAGACGAAATTTAGTTGTCGCTTTAAGCCTGAAAGCAAAGGGAAAAAATAATTATGATAAGAAATATCATTATTTTCATCGGACTATTGTGGTCTTTGGCTGTTTGCGCTCAAGTAGCAAGAAGACCTTATTTAAATCCCCAAGAATTCAAACTTCCGTTTAGGATTTTGAATGAACCAATTGAGACTAATCCATTATACACGTGCCACGATATTACGCCGATAGCACTCCCGACTAATCCAGCTGTGCCGGGGATTAAATTTTCAGAAAAATGTATGAAGTTTATAGATCGGTTTGGAGCGTATGGTCCTTACGGTTTTGAAGTCAGTGAATACATTCTTTCTCAACCCGACTCGAGTTCACGCTTTCTTAATAAAGATATTCCAGGAATGGTGAGTGACCCGGGAACTTGTCCTAAATGGAAGAGTTTTGATAATAATCAAAAAATCCAGTTTTGGGTTTGGGTTATGGCCTCTATTGCCCACACAGAATCAAGCTGTGATCCAAATAGTGTGAATAGAGGACGAGTTCCAGATCCATCAGATCGCCCGAGAGGATTATTCCAGCTAAATACTTTGAAGAGTAAAAGAAGTTGGCGTGGACCGAATTGTGGTTTTTCTTCAAAGGTAGCGGATGTCTTAAATCCTAAAAATAATATTCGCTGTGCGATGGATATTATGGATGAACTTCTTAAAGGTAGTGAGGGTGAGTATAAATCAAATGGAAAAATTTATCCCACAAATAGTTATTGGCAAAAACTAAGAAAGAAAGACCCTGCAGGTGGAACTATCGCTAAACTGATTAAAACTTACCCACTCTGTGACTAAAATAAAAAAGCCTCTAATCAGTATCCTAGATTAGAGGCTTTCATTTTATGAATACAAATAATTTTAGAACTCGTCTGAATCGTACTCTGATTTAAGAGTGTGTTTAACTTTTCCAGCAGCAATTTCTCTCAAAGCTGTTACAACTTCTTTATTTTTGCTTCTTACTTGAGCATCATCACCTTCACGTAATTGCTTTACACGCTTAGCTGTCAAATGAACTAGCTCATAACGATTTTCAACGTGCTCTAAACAATCTTCGACTGTGACTCGTGCCATAGGTACCTCTTGGGAAAATATAATCCTTATTTTTAGAGTAGAAGGGGGGCGTTGTCAAAGGGAGATCTTTGTAGTGCGCATAGTCACAGTGTCTGAATTTCACGAATTTCATTAAGTTATTGATACATTTCGTCAATTTGCTCCTTAAATCTCTCAATAACTGCCTTTCTTTTGATTTTCAATGAGGGAGTTAAGAAGTTATCGGTGGTGAATTCTTCCGTAATGATCGTAAACTTTTTAATACTCTCAAACTGAGCAAGTTCTTGGTTAAGCTCATCGATTTCTTTCTGGATCATGCCTTTTACTTTTTCATGCTTAGCGAGGTCAACAACGCTACAGTCCGAAGGAAGGTCTAACTCATCCAGATGAGTGAGAAACCGCTCTTTTTCAATACCGACTAAGGCCGTGAGATAGTTTTTCTTATCTCCAATGACAACCATTTGAGAAATATGGGCCTTGGTTTTTGCCATATTCTCAATTTTTTGAGGGGCCACATTTTTTCCACCGCTGGTGATAATGATGTCTTTTTTACGGTCTGTTATTCTAAGATATCCGTCTGGTGTAAACTCCCCAATGTCTCCCGTATGAAACCAGCCGTCTTTAATAGCTTCAGAGGTTGCAGTTGGGTTTTTATAGTACTCTTTTAAAAGGGCCTCACTTTTCACTAGGATTTCGTGATCAGAAGCAAACGATATTTTAACATCCCCCATTGGTCTTCCCACTGTGCCAGGTAGCTGTTTTGCAAGTGGGTTGAGGCAACAAGGTGCAATCGTTTCTGTGAGACCGTAGCCTTCCAAGATTGTAAGGTTAGCGTACCGAAGAAATTTAATAATCTCAGTTGAAAGCGGGGCGCCTCCGGAAACGAAGTACCGAATACGGCCACCGAAGCGGTTATAAATTTTTGAAAATACCACTTTCTTCGCGAGATTGTACTCAATGATTTCAACGGCGCTCGGTGATAGGTCTTTATCGATTTTAGCAAAGTACTTTTCTGCTGCGAGCTTCGCCCACTTGAAGGCCTGGCGTTCAACTGGTGAACCAGAATTAACCTGGTCAATAATCTTACTATAAATTTTTTCAAAAATTCTTGGGACGGCAATCATGATGGTTGGTTTAACAACTGCAAGATTGTCGACAAGTTTTTCAATCGATTCTGCGTACACTGCTTGCCAACCAAAGACGAGAGGTAAAAGAGAATCGCAACGGCCAAGCACATGAGACAAAGGCAAAAAAACCAGAGTTTTATCAAGATAATTGAAAGAATCTTTTATTGTGGACTCAACATTTAAAAGCATCGACGTCATTGCGTGCTGGGTGATCACGGCACCTTTAGGCTCACCGGTCGTTCCCGAGGTGTAAATGATCGAAGCCAGCTCATCTGATTGCTGGTTCGCTATATGGTTTTCAAATAAATCAGGATTTAGTTTTAGTTCTTCTTTTCCAATTCGGAGTAGATCTTTGTAGTTATAATAGGTGTGAGAATTACGAAATTTTTTTAAGGTTTCTTCAGACAGATCGTTGATCGAAATAATAAATTTCAAATTCTTCCAATCGTTAATCACGGGAGTGATCTTTTCCATTTGTTTATCATTCTCGACAATTAAAACGACGCTATCTGAATTTTTAAAAATGAAGTCAATTTCGTGAGAAAGATAGCTTGGGTAAATAGGTACGAGACAGGATCTTGAGCACATGGTGGCCATGTCTAGGAAGTGCCATTCCTTGCAGGTTTGAGATAAGATCGAAACTTTATCTCCGACGTTAAGCCCAATTTTATGAAAAGCGCTGACTAAAGTTTCAATCGTGTTCTTATATTCTTTAAACGAAAGACTTTTAACTTCACTATTTTCTATCCAGCCAATACCGTAGCGATCAGGAGTTTTTTGAACTCGAAGCTTAAGCAGTCTTCCAATTGTTCTCGTTCCTTGTAGCATCCGCACAGTCCTTTTTTTCGAGCAAAGCACAAATCACTGATTTAAATCAGTACGTTAATCAAATTCATAACTGGTCCGTTCATTGCTTTATCGGCATTTATGAAGACAGTCATTATAGTTTCTAAATGCCTTAGAGTCACTAAATTCGGTCCTGGACCACAGCTGTATGAATTTCATTTCAAAGGAGTTTATGCAGGCGAAAATTTGAAAAAGGTCATGCTGAAGGGGGGGGATGATATGCGAATATCCAAAGGAGAAGAGTACTTGATTTACTTGAAGGTGGAGACAGTGAGAGAGGGGACTCTCTTTGGTCAACTGATCAAGGTAAAAATGCTTGATGACTGCTGGGATCGATCTTAGTCCACATTAATTGCGACATGATCACCGACCATGAATTGATTTAATTCAAAAACTGGGGTGTCTTCTTTTTCATATTCGCTTACGGCCGCAATTGCGGCGTCATCAGATGAGTGAAGAACTTTAAGTTCACCAATTTTGACTTTGTAGTTCACTCTCTTTTTATTGTCGTAAGGATTTTGGACGGAAACGATTCTGAAAACATCGAGGATACTATCTTTTTTCACCCCCTGGCCTGTTCCCATGTTGATGTAATAGTTCTTTCTAATGACTTCATTCTCGAACCCCATCGGCAGGTCTTGGGTCATGCTGAAAATGACATACGAGCGTGCAAATGTTGGCCAAGAAATAAGCAAAATTAGAAAGACGAAAATAAATTTCATGAAATCCTCGCAGGTATATCCATGAGTCTTATCGTCAATTAGAAATGAGAATTTAGAAAAGTTATAAATAGTGACTGCAGTACAATAGCACTGCAGTCGGGTATGTTATTTGCTTTGAACTTTAAGGTACTTAAGATTGTTGTAAATCATATCTGAGTAACGAAAGTTTTTAAGATGGTTGTGGTAGAGAATGTAGTTACGTGAGTAGTACTGCATAGACCACGGAAGATCTCTATTCACGATGTCTTCCATCTTCTTCATGAGTTCAAACTTCTTGTCTCCATCTTCAAGACTTCTAAGTTCTTCGAACATCTTATCAAATTCAGGATTTGAGTACTGAGACGAATTGGGCCCAGGGGGAAGGTTATCAGTCGTAAGGAGCTGGAGAACGTTTTCAGAATCAGGATAATCTAAAACCCATCCTCCTTGCCAGAATTGAAGTTCACCGTTACGTGATTTCTCAAGGAATGCTGGGAAAGTATTTAAACGAACCTCAACATTGATCCCGAGGTTTCTTAACTCTTGCTGTACGAATTCACCCATCTGGCGCTTTCGGGTATCCGATCCACGAACATCATAAACTAAAGTGGGAAGGTTCTTACCATCAGGATAACCGGCCTTCTTTAAGTACTCTTTAGCGAGATTAAGATCGTACTGGTATGGCAATTTACTATCTGATTTGTATCCAGCAATTCCTGGAGGATAAATGGAATTCGCTTTTTCTGCAATATTGTAGGTGAAGATTTCGATGTATTTATCGATATTCACTCCGTGAGCAATGGCCTTACGAAGATTAAGGTTTTTACCGAGGATGGAGTCTTTCATATTAAAAGCAATCCACCAGTAAATGAGAGTCGGTGAAGATTGAAGACTTATGTTCTGTTTTGTGATCTCAGGTTTGATCTTTCCGTCAGGGCTTAGAGCGAGTGGATAAATGTCTTTTACGAGATTGATCATATCAATCTTTTTAGACATGAAATTGAGCCAGTCAGTTTGTGATTCTTTGATTACAACAAATCTTGCAGTCGAAGCGAAAGGCAGTTTCGAACCGGCATCCGCTAGAAGATTATTTTCCTTAGCAAAGCTATCACCCTCAGTTGGATAAGTACTTGTAGCATAGTGCTCATTCTTCTTTAGTGCTACTTCCTGATTAGGGCGATAGCTTGTAATAACATAGGGGCCAGTTCCGAAGAACTTTTGTCTTAAGTCATTTTGAGTCGCTTTAATCGCTTCAGCCGGGATAGGCGTTGTAAAATTCATTGCCATTGCCCACAAGAGTTGTGGATACGGCTTAATGAGTTCAATGACGAGAGTGTAGTCATCGGGAGCTGTTAACCCTGGAATACTTTCTGAGAAAAAGAGATTTTGGTCAGTTCCAACTTTTGCTTTCCAGTCATTGATGCCTTTAATTTTTCCGTCAAATAACCAGAAGCCACGAGACTGAACCGGAGTAAAAGCAAGACGCTTGATTTGATTGATGAAATCCTGCGCGATGACTTCACGGCCTCGGGGAAGAGAGTCTGAATCGTGGTACTTGATACCTTTCTTTATTTTAAACGTGTACTTCAACCGGTCAGTTGAAATAATTGGGAAGCCTTCTGCAAGCAAAGGTCTTAGAACATAGGGACGTTTTAAATACTCGACTTCGTAGAGTGCTTCGTAAACTTGAGAAAGGGGTGGGTTACAAATTGTATCAAAACAATTAGCAGGATCTAGAGTCGAAATGTCATCGGCCAGTGAAATTTCAATATGGTCCGACTTATTCGAATTACGAGTACAGCTTATTGCCACGAAGAGAGCGAGGAGAAAAGCTATTTTCATTTAAGTGCTCCCTCAATAGCTGCGATAAGTTTATCAGTCTGAGACGCGTCTCCTGACCCTTGAGCATTGTCAGGTTTTCCTCCGCCTCGGCCACTTACAATCGGCATGACTTGTTTAAGAATGGCAGAACAATCAATTGAGGTGTTGGAACGGTGAGTTTTTAGGATAAAGCTCACCTTGTCAGCTTCAACTGCATAGAGGAAGAGAACTCCTTTAGGGTTTTTATCAACAAATATATCACCAAGCTTTCTCATGTTTGTTTGATCAGCAGAAGGAGCTTTCGCAATTGTTAAGGTAAGGTCACCTTTTATGGCTTGTTTGTTACCAAACAGGTTCTGCGACTCAAAATTTTGAAGTTTATCATTTAAGTTCTCGAGCTGTTTTGTCTTCTCTTTTACTTCTGTTTGAAGAGACGCAATTTTTTCAAGAACTCTTTCTTCTTTCACTGCAAAGGCTTTTTCAACCTCAACTAAAATTTTAGAACGATTCAGAAGATAATCAATAGCGTTCGTAGACGTGATTGCTTCAATTCGTCTAATCCCAGATGCGAGAGATGTTTCAACAAGAATTTTAAAGAGTCCAATATCACCTGTGTTCGAAACGTGCGTTCCTCCACATAACTCAACCGAAAAATTCCCCATCGTAAGAACTCGAACCTGATCTCCATATTTCTCACCGAAAAGGGCCATGGCCCCTTTCTTGGTAGCTTCATCTTTGGACATCTGCGCAGCGTTCACAGGTAGAGCTGAAGAAACGGCTGAATTCACGAGCTCTTCAACTTTTGCAAGTTCATCAGGCTTAAGGGCTTCAGAGTGAGTGAAATCAAATCGTAAGCGGTCTGGACCTACTGAAGACCCAGCTTGTTTTACGTGAGAGCCTAAGACTTTTATCAATGCTGATTGAAGTAAGTGTGTGGCAGAGTGATTGCGTTTTGTTAGTTCACGGTCTTTTACATCGATTTTTATTTGATAAGTTTCACCGATGTTTAAAGCATCAGCATCTGGAGAAATGTGAACATGGAGTCCATCAACAGGTTTTTGCGTGTCAGTCACGCTTGCAAGCTTTCCTTCTTGTGAGTAAACCTCACCCTTGTCACCAAGTTGACCCCCGCCTTCTCCGTAGAAAGGAGTCTTGTCAAAGACTAAGAAAAATTGACCATCAACTTCTTCTTTTGCTACGAGCTTAGCATTCACAGATACTTCTTCGTAGCCAACAAATTTTGTCTCTCCAAATTTTTCTTTAATCCCATAGAACACTTTAAGGTTATCTTCTTGAACTTTAAACTTAGAGCCTTTTTTTGATTGCTCTTTTTGTTTCTCCATTGCTTCTTCAAAGCCCTTGGTGTCAAGGTCGATATTTTTTTCGCGAAGAATGACTTCTGTTAAATCGAGGGGGAAACCAAACGTATCATAAAGTTTAAACGCCACTTCTCCTGAGAATTTATCGCCCTTCTTAACTTTCGTAAGCTCATCACCAATTAGCGAAAGACCAGTGTCAAGAGTTTTACGAAATTTTTCTTCTTCAAGTTTCAGAAGCTTCTCAGCAAGGGCAGCGTTGGAAGCATTGTCAGGATACTCTTCTCCCAATGACTCAAAGACTGCTGGCACAAGTTTGTAGAACGAAAGATCTTTCATCCCAAGAAGTGAAAGATGTCGAACCGCACGTCGGATAATACGTCTTAGCACATAACCACGTCCTTCGTTAGAAGGAATGACTCCATCAGTGATAAGCATCGTGCAAGAGCGGATGTGATCGGCAACAACTCGGAAAGATGATTTTTCATCCTCTGATTTTGTTGAGTAGTAGTTTTTTCCAGACATTGCACCAATGGCTTTCATGATTGGCTCGAAGATGTCTGTATCGTAGTTATAGTATTTTCCTTGAAGAGCAGCGGCTACTCGCTCAAGACCCGCACCTGTATCAACAGAAGGTTTCGGGAGAGATTTACGTTTGATTTCATTGCCTTCTTTGTATTTCTCAAACTGCATGAAAACCAAGTTCCAAATTTCTACATAACGACCTTCATCATCGATTTCTTGACAGCCAGCTGGGACTCCTGTTGATTTCTCTGGGCCATGATCATAAAAAATTTCTGTACAAGGGCCGCAGGGACCGACATCACCCATTTCCCAAAAATTAGATTTATCTCCAAGTTTAAAGATCTTCTCACGAGGAACACCCATATCTCTGTGCCAGATCTCTAAGGCTTCATCGTCAGATTCGTGAACAGTTACTAAAAGTTTCTCTTTAGGAATCTTTAAATCAATCGTTAAAAGTTCCCAGGCAAACCGAATCGCATCTTTTTTAAAATAATCGCCGAAAGAAAAATTTCCAAGCATTTCAAAATAAGTATGGTGACGTGCTGTGAATCCAACGTTCTCTAGGTCGTTATGCTTACCACCGGCCCGTACAACTTTCTGTACAGTTACTGCGCGTTTGTTTGTGGGATTCGCTTTGCCTGTGAAGTAATCTTTAAACTGGGCCATACCGGCCACCGTAAATAAGATCGTATTGTCGTTGTACGGGACAAGACTTGAGGATTTATGTTTTTCATGACCGTTTCGGATGAAATAATTGGAAAAAGCGTTACGGATTTCTTGAGCGCGCATGGTGTCCTCTTAGGCGTTAAAATTGCCTCACGAGGTTATCATACGGTCTCTGGAGCATCCAGATATTTGCGATGCGAAAATTACATTGTGGTTTGGTCAAAATTGAATGTTTGAGCTTGAGTTGAATCCACTGGAAGCTCATTCGAGTTCATTGCTTCTTCTTGAGTCTCAGTTCCAAACGAACCTGCTTCGATATGGTTGACTTGGGCCAAAGTCTCTTGATTCTGAGATTGTTCAACAGATGAAAAACGAAGTCTTGTTCCTTCAAGAGGACCATTGGTTAAAGTAATCATGTATGAGTTCTGATCTACTTGGTACATCATTCCGGAATAAATCGAACCGTTCAAATCGTATTCGAAAACGTTACCCGTGAGTTCTGAAAATGAAATAGACAATCTTTCAGTGTCTGGGAGTGAAATAATTAAGTTTTCAATGACCCCAGAATTTGTTGTCAGTGATCCATTGAAGTCTTTTGTGGAAAGACCTTCTTTCCATTTTGTTGGATTAATGACTTCAACTAAAGAGAGAGCGAGCTCTTCTTGGATGGCCGGCTCTGGCACAAGAGCTGGTGCAGTTTCTGGAGAAGATTCTTTTGCGACAGTTGGAGTTAAAATGGTCTGAACTTCTTTTAAAGGAGCATCCGGGATTTTTTTCCACGTAGAGGCCGCAATCTTACGACCTTTAACAGTGACGCCGTAAACTTCATCCAGGCGTTTAACAAGCTTTCCTTCATAGTCAGAAAGGTCTGATTTAGAGTTAAAAACAACCGCATTGTAAGTCCCTACAAGTACGAATACCCCTAGAGTTAGTAATGCAAAGTTTTTAGTGTTCTTTTTCATATGTCTCCCCTGTGCCTTAGTAATAAGCAAGGTGAGTGCCAGATAAAAATCTTCTAAGTTACTGATAGCTCGTTAAGGATCGTAAAGGATTTACCTTGGTGTCAATAGTTTGGTCAGTATCAATGAGCAGTAGTTGAAATCTTAAACAGCATTAATTTATATAGAAAAGCGTATTCGATGGATCTATGTTAAGTGCTCCAGGTTTTATGGTCTTTTTCTTCCAATTAGGCGCAATTCCTTTCCATTTAGCACAGCTATCTTTGGAGTTATCAAAATGCTTGAGGAAAAAGTAGTTATAACTCTTAGGCAATGGGTTCACTCCTTTGCCGCTAAAAACTTTATCGTAAACGTTAGAGACTTCTATTAAGTGCTTTGCATTTATTTTTTGCGGACATAAAAAAACATCTCTCTTGGCCACATCACAGTTACCTGTGCTCGATCTAAATTGCTGAGCTTTGAAAACAACTCCTACACCAGTGCCAAAAGATTTTTCATTCTTTGCATCGACTCTGTTTTTTAAAACCCAAGCAATTCCTTCTGCTAAATCTTTTGAATAGGAACCAGAAGCATAAGCTTCAGACAGAATGAGTCTTGTGAATATCTCTTTCTCAGAAAGATGAGTTGTCATCTTTTTTAATTTTTCTTCCGGAGATTTTCCTTCTGGAGCATCTTTCCAGTTTAAACAATTGGAGTCTTTGATTATTTTTTGATTGAGATCAGAAAGTTCTCTTACTGAGGGATCTGAGCTTTCGATAGGGCACTCGACTTCAGCGTAAGCGAGAGTTGAGATAAGATAAAGGGCAAGGCAGAGTTTAATCTTTTTCATACGTATCTATCGTTAGACTCAATATGAATATTGAGTCTTTTATTTTAAAAGAGCTAAACAGTCATCATTAAACCTTTTGCTGCAGTAGACCCGAACAATATCTTTGAGGACCGGATCATTTTTAACTTCAATAGGTTCTTTTGTTTTAGAAAAAATTCTTTTGAGAGTTGTGTCCGCAAGATCTGTTTTTTTCTCGTCGATGAGAATCGCAGCAATCATGAGTTCCGGGTAAGGGCTTAAGTGACTAAATTTTTTCAGTTCATTTATTTTAGCTTCAGCGCTTAAGTTTGCATCGTAATAAATAAAATTGGCGTTGATGACGGTAAACTCAGCAACCTGAAAAAGAGTCTGGGGTCTTAGGCATTGATTTAAGTAGATGAACTGTTTGAGCTCACTGCTTGGTACTTCTTTCTTAGTGAAATGCAATTTTGCAAGGTTCACAGCGCTCCAACAATTAGGTCGCCTCTCAAAATTTCTTGTCGTGAACTTGGTTGAGTCAGTCCAATAAAGAGATTCGGAAAAAGTAAAGATTGACCAGAACCCAACTAAGACATAGAGGCCTTTGTAATATTTTTCAGAAACCTTTTGTTGCAAGAAATGCGTGATGAAAACAATCCCTGAAACAGCAGGAAAAAGAAGGTAAGTGTCACTTAGCAAGCTAGGCATGCTTAAAACAATGAAAAGTGGCAGAACTCCAAAGACTCCCCAGTTAATCAGAAACTTTTTAGAAAGTTTGAGTCCGCGGTACATGTAAAGAGATAGGCCAATAATAACTAGGCCACTGAGAGTCGACCAATGCCCAAGATCATAAAAGAAGGATTGCTGATATGGCAAAGCTAAGGCCGAAGAATAGTGCCCTAAAGCGAGTATTTTATCAGGAACATTAAAAAATTCCTGAGTCTTAGAATCATAGATATTTTTGAAGGTGGAGCTAGTTTCATAGTAGATGTAATTCAGAAAAATGAAAATTAGCATGAGTGTGAATAAAATAAGGAACACTTTTTTTAAGGAGCGTAGCTGTGATTTCTCTTCTTGCCACTTATAAGTTAGTGCCCACACTGGCCACAAAACTCCAATCGGATGAGAAAGAACAGAAAGTGCATAAAAGAAAATGACTGAGACCATTCTGCTTTTAGGATTCATCAATTTAAATGTACTGATGCAAAGAAACAGATAGGCCAGTAAATGCTTCCGTGCCATGGACCAACAAATCGTGGCCACAAAAAGGGGGTAGACGATATGGGCCGTTGTGATTAGGACAATCCATTTCTTATCAAGTTCAGGAAATAAAAGATCGAGTATCTTTGTGAGGTAGACAGAACTGATCGCCCAGATGAGTACATTTTGAAAGATGTAACTATTGAACTCAAAATGTTTAAGAAAAAAAAGATCCAGTGCAAGACTTAGGTCCCGCACTGGTTGAAAATCTAATGTTTGAAATGTAACGAGGCTTTCAAAGTAGTGACCAACCGATGTCATGTTTTTTAGGATGGGCATGATGAATTGCTCATCTGGCCCAATGATGACACTTCTTAAAACTGGTGAATACACCAAGAAGGCAATAAAGAGATATAAGAAGAAAAGAAGTATGTATCGATTTTTGTTTAAGAGCATGGTTAATCTTAGATATTATTTATATTATCGACTAGATTTATTCATGCTCTTCAAATTGACTATTTCCAAAATGCTGACTTAGAGCTTTTTTGGCATCAGCAAAACTGTGACCTTTAGAAATAACAAACCGAAGGACCTTATTCTGAAGTTTCTGCTTTTCAAGAAAATTGCGAGGAATTTCTTTGGAACGCAATTTTTTTGAGACGAGCTTTTCGATACTATCGTCATCATCAAAACCTAACTCTGATTCAACGTCTCGGAATTCCTTTGCTTCAAAGCTAAGGCGCTCCATTGCTCCACGCTTGCGAATCTTGTCTTCTGATTCACCTTTCATCATCCATTTACGAATAAAAAGACGGCGGTAGTTTTCTTCACGAATAAGACCTTTGGATTTTAAAGCGACTAAAACTTCATCCACTTCATGAGGAAGATTATCTTTTTTAGAGAGCAGTTTACGTTTAAGCTTATATTCTGAGTAGTCTTGGCGAGCGAGGAGATGAATTGAGTAATTGTAGATTCGTTGGTTCATTTAAAACTTCAAATTAAGGAGACCACCCTAAGATGGTCTCCTTAACAAATTACTGAATTTTAGATTTTTTAGCTGGTTTTTCTTCTACGATTTCACCAGTCTTCATATCAACTGAAGCGATCTCATTTGATTTAACAATCCCGTGCTTAGTTAAAACCTTGTTACGGATTTCATTCATAAGCTCAACATTAGTTTTTAAGAACTCTTTAGAAGCTTCTCTTCCTTGACCCAGTTTTGCGTTGTTGTATGAGTACCAAGAGCCGGCCTTCTCAACAATTCCTTCGGCCGCTGCGACATCAAGAAGATCTCCTTCTTTTGAGATACCTTGACCATACATGATATCAAATTCAACTTCACGGAATGGAGGAGCTACTTTATTCTTAACAATTTTAACTTTAGTACGGTTACCAATAACTTCTTCACCGTCTTTAAGTGCACCAATACGGCGAATATCCATACGAACTGAAGCATAGAATTTAAGAGCGTTACCACCAGTTGTTGTTTCTGGGTTACCGAACATTACACCAATTTTCATACGAAGTTGGTTAATGAAGATTACGGTACAGTTTGAACGAGCAATTGAGCCAGTGAGTTTACGAAGAGCTTGAGACATCAAACGGGCCTGAAGACCCATATGTGAATCACCCATGTCACCCTCAAGTTCAGCTTTCGGTGTAAGAGCAGCAACTGAGTCTACGATGAGAAGATTTACTGCCCCTGAACGAACAAGCATATCAGTAATTTCTAGTGCCTGCTCACCTGAATCTGGCTGAGAAATAAGAGTGTTAGGAATATCAACACCAAGCTTAGCTGCATAAACAGTATCAAGCGCATGCTCAGCATCGATGAATGCTACCGTTCCGCCAGCTTTTTGGCATTCAGCTGCAATGTGAAGAGTAAGAGTTGTTTTACCTGAAGATTCTGGTCCGTAGATTTCAATGATACGGCCTTGAGGAATACCACCTACGCCAAGAGCTAAATCAATTCCGAGTGATCCAGTTGAGATTGCTGGAATTTTTTCAGCAGCATCAGCAGAATCAAGGCGCATGATTGCCCCTTTTCCAAATTGCTTTTCAATTGTAGAAAGAGCTAGATCGAGAGCTTTTTTCTTGTTAGCGCTATCAGTTGTACTTGGGTGGTTTAGTGACATGAGAGTTCTCCTTCTCGCTATATAAATTGGTTTTGAAAGTGTGTGTTATCTTGATTAGACGCTAACACCCACCTTCGTTTTCGACAATGGTTTTCCTGCAATTTTTACGGAAATATTACGGAAGTCTAACAAATTGAAATATTTAGCGAATCGGCGCTCTGAATTAAAAAAAAGAGTGTAGTAGTAGGGTAATAATTCCGGCGAAAACACCACTAACAGCATCATCAGCGATGGTTCCAAAACCATGATGAAGTCGGTCAAAATAAGAAGCTGGCCAGATTTTTATAATGTCAAAAAAGCGAAATAAAGAGAAGACTAAGAAGATTGTTGGAAATTCAATACTTCTCACAAAGCTCCAAGTAATTAGCATTCCAATCACTTCATCAATCACGATCCATTGAGGATCATGCAGTTGGTACTTTTGCTGAACGTGTTCTGTGATAAGGACTGAACTTATGAATAAAATGACAATAAGAGCAATTAAACTGTAAATATTTATTTGCAAATAATGAAGTAGATAAATGAGTGGAAGTGTTGCTAAGCTTCCAAAGGTTCCTGGAGCTTTTGGAAGCTTTCCAGTATAAAACCAAGATAGGAAGAGAACAGTGGGAATCGAAGGGGCTTGAATTTTTTGCTCTTTCATAGGATTTACGCTAGTTTGCCTTCTTTAAACTGTAAACGTACTTTCGAGAAATTGGTAAAATATGGCGCAACGACCTAGTTACCTTGCTGATTATGCTTTCAACTGGGAGACATTTGATGTTGTCTGCAGTGGGAAATCATCTTTAGATGCTACGAACTATTTGACTGAGCTTTTTGATAAAAACCAAGTCGCCAAATTCCTTGATGGGTACGGTTTTGATATTTCTGATCCAGTGGAAAGCGCTGAGCTTTTTGGTATTTTCCAAGAGGCCATGCAGTTTATTAAGCGCTATTTTTTAAAAGAAGGAAATCCTGAAGGACTTGATCTCAAAATTCCTCGTTTCCTTTATACCATTACTAATATATCTGAGCTTTTTTTAGCGGCCACTGGTCATTACTCTGTGAAGCTTAAAACAGAAGATCAACTTTGGGCTGGAGTGGTGCTTAAGGTTATGCACACACTTCTTCACACAGATAAAGACCTTAGGTATAGGTACTACTCAACTATCCAGCAGCAAATTTTTGATAGGTTCTATAAGTTCATTCACCGTGATGAAGAAAATCGTCTCTTTCTAAAAAATGAAACTGGTACTACGATTCCTCTTTATGACTTTCAAACGAAGGCGAAAAAGACACGTGACTCTATTGTGATTAAGCTTTTGCATAAGCAAGAAAATGTCGCAGAAGAGCTCTTCGATCGAATTGGTGTGCGTATAATCACGTACAACAAGCTTGATGCGCTGAGGGTAATAAAGTTCCTTCATCGAAATAATGTCATCATGATCAATAATATTAAACCAAGCCGCTCTCAGAATACTTTGGTTGATCTTTCGAAGCTTCGGATGAAAATTTTTACCCTATATAAAAATGCCATCAGACAGAATCTGGAAGAGGACGTTTTTTACCAAAGCCTTAATACGCTGATTGATGAGTGCTATTCTGGAAAATCACACAGTGATAATCGTCACACATTAGATGAGTATCGAGCGATTCATTTCACCGGACGACAGCTCATTAAGTATAGAAATCCGTTCATGTCTTCATTTAACGAAGTTCGTAAACAAGCTTTAAAAGACAAAGAGAATCCAGTTTCTCAGGCCCTCTTGAATCTTGATACATCTGCGATCTCTCGCGATGTTCGATTCTTTTATCCGTTTGAAGTACAAATTACTGATTACCAATCGCACGTGAAGAATACCCAGGGTGAGGCATCTCACGTTGAGTATAAAAAATCACAGTTGAAGTCTGCTATGAAACGGATCTTTCGACCGATCATCGAGATCCAAGGGCTTAAAGTCGATTAGTTTGTTTCTGAATAAAAAGGTTGATTCTTTCATTGATCATGTCCGGATAGTCGGCTTGCGGAACATGAGACCCATCTTTTAGAAAATAAGTTTCAGATTGCGGGAGTAGATTCGCTAATGTTCTCTGAATGTGGTTTGGAATCACGTTGTCTTTATGGCCACCGATGACAAGCGATGGGATTTTCATAGACTCAAGACTCCCAGTAATGTTCTGTCGGGTCATTTCGTTAAAAAGTTGGAAAAAAACATCTGCACCCAATTGCCCAACACGGTTTAGGTAGATTTCAATGAATTCTTTTGAAACCTTAGCGCGGTTAAAACCTGTCGAGTGAATGATTTCACGGACGATGGGATTGCTCCCAGTTGAAGACCAGATTTTTTTGAAAACATCAGGGTATTTCTCTAGCCCTGAAGCGGCCATTGGCGCCAGGAACTCCATTAAATTTGTATCGAACATCACATCTTTCACATTAATGAAGGTTCCTGAAATCAGCACCATGCTCGAAACAAGTTGAGGGTAATCTTTAGCAAGTTGAAGACAGATATTAACACCCATGGAGTGACCGAGCATGATTGCTTTCTCAATTCCTAAATGCTGGCATAGGTCTGCGACGTCGCTGGCCATTTGTGGAAAAGTGATTTTTTTAACATCGTGGGCACCAGTAGATTGAAAGTGACCTCGGTAGTCGTGGATCAAGAGTTGGTAGTCTTTGTTGTCAAAGTACTCAATCTGAAATTTCCAATGATGATTACTACAAACGAGACCGTAGTTAAAAACGATCATGGGTTTTTTAGGATCATATTTGATAAAATTCTTCACATAGAAGAGTTGTTCATTGTCATTGGTTCTAAAAAAATTTGCATCACTTTGTTTAAACATAATTAGGATTTCATGAGCTTTGTAAGTTTTTCAACGACGTTTAGTCTTGGTGAGTTTTGATTTATGAGAGAGTCAAGCTTCGTATCTAAAATATCCTTCTTGTTTAAGATAACCGTTTCTTCGAATTGGATGATTTTAATAGTTGTCTCACCAATCGTGATTGAATCGTTAGGCTTCAATTTTCTGATGGCCGAAGCTCTTTTTCCATTCAGAAGAAAAAATTCCACACCCTTCTGTGGATGAATAATCAGGTCTTTTTCGATTACCTCAAGCATCACATGGGCCGGGAGAATATTCTTATCGTTAATATGGAGATCCCCAGATGATCTTCCTAAGTAAATCTGATTCTGAAAATACTGGTACGAAGACATCGCATTTTGATCAGGGCCACTTGTAATTTCTAGGTGAATCATAAAATCCTCTTAGATAGTATCGAGGATTTTTTGATCTTTTGCGAGTTTTTCAAAATATGGTTCAAGAACAGTCGGTTTGTTTGCCATCAATGCTTCAACGTCCCGCACGACCTGTTCCAGTATGGCAGTGTGGGTTAAGAAATTGGCAAGTTTTTTAGAAGATTGGGTTCCCGATTGATCTACTCCAAATAGATCGCCTTCCCCCCGAAACTTAAGGTCTTCCTCAGCAATAATAAATCCATCCAGGTTTTGTTCCACTACAACAAGTCTTTGGTGGGCCTCGGGTGAAACCTCTTTGTCCAAAACCAAAAAACAAAACCCTGGTTTATCACCACGTCCCACTCGCCCTCGAAGTTGGTGTAAAGAGGATAACCCAAATCGCTCTGGATTATAGATACTCATAATCGTTGCATTTGGGACGTTGATTCCAACTTCGATAACACTTGTTGACACAAGAATATTAATTTTTTTATCCCTAAACTCTTGAACTACAAGATCTTTTTCTTCCGATTTCATTTGTCCGTGGAGCATACCGACTTTAAAACCTTTAAATGTCTCCTGATATTTTGCTAGACCTTCTTTTACATTCTGGATCGCCAGCACTTCGGATTCTTCAATGGCCGGAAAAACGAAGTAGGCCTGTTCTCCGAGAATCAATCTGCTTTTTATAAACTCAATGTATTTCTCATAGTTCACTTTCTCAGTAATTCTCGTTTTGATCCCTTTGCGTCCAGAAGGCATCATTTTTATGGAGGAGATATCGAGATCCCCATACTGAGCAAGACTCAAAGTTCTGGGAATCGGAGTTGCAGTCATAATTAGGGAGTGAGTGCCTTCACCTTTGGAGACAAGTCGCAACCGTTGCTCGACTCCAAACTTATGTTGTTCGTCGATAATCGCGAGCCCTAATTTTTTGAATTTTACGGAGTCTTGAAATAGCGCGTGTGTTCCAATGACAATTTCAGTTTCACCGTCTATGATATTTTTAAGGATCATTTTTTTATCTTTCGCTTTAGTTGAACCCAGTAGGAGCTCTAGATTCAAAGCAGGATTTAATTCTTTAAAAGAATTAAAGTGCTGGGTCGCAAGGGCTTCTGTTGGACACATCAGGGCCACTTGATATCCGGCCTTGTTCGCAACTCTCGCGGCAAGAAAGGCGACGATGGTTTTTCCACAACCTACGTCACCCTGAACCATCCTCATCATCGGGTGACCAGATTTGAAATCCTTCGTAACTTCTTCAAAAACCTTTAATTGATCCCTTGTGAGTTCGAAGGGCAGATGTTTCACCAGGTCATTCACTCTCGTTGTCTCAATCGCAATGACTGGAGCATCTTTTCGTTTAATAAATTTTCGTCGAGTTTGGATCTTTAACTGATCAATTAGGAATTCCTCGTACACAAGACGTTCTTCTGCGAGGTCCTTCTTTTTCAGGTCAAATTGTTCAACTGGAATTTTCCCGTGAATAATCTTAAACGCTTCACCAAGACCCATTTTAGAATCATACCCAAGCTCCGGCAAAGTCTCAGGCATGTTATTCCATAAATCTTTGGGGATCAAATCGAAGACTTTTTTTAAATGAGTGCCGCTGACTTTGTTAACAGTAGGGTACTCAATGATGTAGGGATTACTATTCGATTCGGGATCTAGCACTTGCGGATTAATGATTTGTTTTTGCGCCTTAAATTCCTGAACTTGTCCTAGAAAAGCAACATTGTCTAACGATTCAAGTTGCTTCTTTTGATTAGGGTAGAGGTTAAACCACCGAAGGCCAATTGACTCCGAAGAGAGGTGATCTTTTAAAACAATGTATCCATTATAGAGTAGAATATTGCCCTTACCTCGACGGCCAAAAGCAGGCTTGATTTCCACATGAAGAACTTTTCCTGAACCTTTAAAAAATTGATTCATCTGAGCTTCACGAAAAGGACGGAACGTAGGCATTTTATGAATACGTAAAGGAAGTATCCAAACAAGGTCGAGCAATGTTTGGACACCAGCTTCGTTTAGTTTCTCAATAGACGGGGAAGGCTTTCTTCCAGCAGTTAAGACCGAGAGTGGTGAGTTCCACGAAATATCAAACGTATCTGATTTCTTGGACTTCATAAGTGAAATCCCCTTTAGGGGCCTTAACTACTGCTTCGTCCCCAACTTCTTTTCCTATTAATGCTTTACCAAGAGGAGAGTTGTAGGAAATTTTATTTGGATCAGTCATGGCCTCATCTTCGCCGACAATCTGAAACGTCGTTTCAGTTTCTTTCTGATTGTCATAAATACGAACAGTAGCACCAAAAACAATTTTCTCAAGCTTCATGCTACTGGTATCAACAACACGAGCACGAGCAAGCTTACTTTGAACGTCAAGAATGCGGCCTTCTATGTGAGATTGTTTTTCTTTGGCCGCATGGTACTCAGCATTTTCTTTAAGGTCACCAAGGTCTCTCGCTTCAGCAATCGCCTGTTTTATCTGCTCTCTATCATTTCGAATTAAGGAACTCAGCTCATCTTCTAACTGTTTTTTTCCTAATAGGGTCATTGGGCAATCACTCATATTCTTCCTCAACTACTTTTTAAATAGCGCTGCGGCCTTGGCCAGGGCGTCTAATCTTGCTTGATCTGGATTTGTACCGACAGAGACTAACTTAAAATAATCACAAAAGTTAGCTTTCTCTTTATCTTGGACGCGATCTGCTGAGGATTCACGGCACTCATTGTAGGAGTTTGCATCATAATGGATGCACATCCTGCAGCAACGGATATCGGTCATGCAAGATGGGCATGAATCTCTTCTACCCAGCATAACTTTAAAGGTCTCAGAAAGAGGTTTATTGCATTTGTAGCATGTAAGTGACACTAGAACTCCTGGCCAAGTCCAATACCTAATCCGATGCCATTTTTTGGATCAGTGGGCGAGAAAAAAATCTTGGGGGTATTTCTCTTGTTGTACTCTTCAATCGATTTTGAAAGTAGGTACTCGTTATTGTATTGATTGGTCTTGGAAATAAGATAGCTCACTGTAATCATGGTTGCACCGCCAAAGAGCAGAAAATTCCGGCCAGTGAAACTTTCGCTACTACCATCGGAAGTACGCAATAGGCCAACAAGCATCATTCCAGTTCCAAGAGTGCTCAGAGCAGCACTTTTCCAGGTGGGTCTATTATTTTCCTGGTACTCATCGAGGAGATTTTTGGAAACTTGATCCTTCTCAAGGTAGTACCTGAGACCTTCACCACGACTCTTGCTGCTTACATCAACTAAAACTTCTTGATAATTAATAGTGGCCACACGACTGCAAGTTTCTTCCGCGTAAACTGCGGACGCAATCATGAAGCAAATTAAAATAGTCAGTTTTAGCATAGGTAATATAGTTCTTGTTCTTTCTGCGTTGGTACTCCGTGCATTTTAACTTACCATAAAATAAAAAGCGACCTTGTAATTTATGGATTTAATCAAGACCGGAATCGGAATTTCTAAAACAATGAAGAATGTTTCACGTTTTCGTGAAATTCTCAATGTATTGAGCCGGCATGGATTTTCTGAACTCATAGTAAAGTCTGGTCTCGATAAGGTCATTCCGGGCTTTGTTCTTCCGGCCAGGGTTTCCGAGCTCAAGATGGAAGATTTAAGTAGTGACGAGTGGTGGCAACTGTTCGGAGAGCAACTAAGAACAAGTTTTGAAGAACTAGGACCAAGCTTTATTAAGCTGGGTCAGCTGATGGCCACCAGAGAAGATCTTCTAGACCCGGCGTTGATCAAAGAACTAAAACTTCTCCAGAATAAGGTAAGAGGAATTCCTTTCGATGTTGCTAAGAAGGTTATCGAAACAAATTTAGGGAAACAACTCAGTGAAGTTTTCCTGACGATTGATGAAAATCCCATCGGAACAGCTTCGATCGGTGTTGTCTACAAGGCCCAACTTTTTAATGGCCAGAAGGTTGTGGTCAAAGTCCGAAGACCAAACATTGCCAAACTCATCCAAACAGATTTTGAAATCTTACTTTTTATTGTCCAAAAGTTAGAGAAAGTTTCTTCTGAGATAAAATTTCTTGGCATGTCCAAGATGATTTCGGATTTCTCAAAATCTACTCAGAATGAACTGAATTTCATGGTTGAAGCTCAAAACTGTGAGCGTCTTAAGAAGAATCTTGAAGTGATCGATAGAGATGGGTACCTCGTTGTTCCCAAGGTATTTAAAGAATTCAGTACGAAAGAAGTTCTTGTCTTAGAATTTCTTGATGGAAAACCATTCAATGAATTCAGCTCGATGGAAGAAATCGGTGAAGACGTTGTGAAAAAGCTTGAAAAGAGCATCCAGCTATTTGTTCACACACTTTTAGCAGATGGTTTTTTTCATGCCGATTTACATGGTGGTAATTTTTTTGTTTTGAATGATCGACGGATTGGAATTGTTGATTTCGGATTAATGGGGAATCTAAGCAAAAAGAACCGCGCGAACCTTATCGCGATTCTCTATGCACTGATCACTTATAATTTTGATAACCTAGTACACGAGTTTCTTGACGTTGCCGAATACACAAAAGTTCCTGACCATGAAGAACTGATCAGAGATATCAAGGATTCGATTGGTCCCTATATTGGTCTGAGTGTTCAAGAAACTAATATGACGGAACTCGTAAGACACCTTATCCAAACTCTCAGTAAACATGAAATCTATCTTCCGCGTGAGTGGTTTATTATCTTTAGGGCCCTGATGACCATTGATGGTACCGGAAAATCAATTGGAATGGATTTAAACATTTTCCAAGTTCTGGAAAAGGATTTACCGGGCCTTGTTAAAGAGCTGCTCTCTCAGAAAAATGCTCAAGAAGAGCTCATGTGGGTTGCAAAAGACATTGTCAGCTCTCTTCGAATTGTTCCGAAACACATAAAATGGTTTTTGAAAGAAAGCTCAAAGAATAACTACGCTGTAGAATTCCGGATTAAGGATTTGGATAGATTTTCTAAGGGTATAAACCGGTCCATCTATAGCCTCGGCCTCTCACTGCTTGCTTGCGTATTTATCCTCTGTGGCTCAATTTTCGTTCGGAATGTGAACGTCATAAGTCTTTATGATATTCCAATCCTTACCTGGATCTTTTGGAGTATCGCAGCTTACCTTATCATTAGAATGGCCCTCATCCGGAAATTCTAGATACTATCTAGTCCACTTATAAAAAGTGGCATGACCTCAAGTTCTTCGAAGGGCGATGGCCCAAAAACGCCACGTAAAAATTCAGGTAATTCAAGCAGAAGCGTTTCATCATTAAAATCAAAGAACACTTCTTGTTTCATGATGTTAATATTTCGAATAGCAAATCTTCCGTGTGTGAAATCAAGGATGAAATCGGTGAAAAGTTTAAGATCCCCAGGGCACATAAAAAATTGGAATTGAACGCTTTCAGTCTCAACGATCTCCTTTCCTGACCAGACTTTCCCATAAGCTGAGATCTCATTCAATAAAGTGAGCATGTCTTTTTTTGTTCCATACTCATAAATAATACCTGGTAGATCCTGACCTTTATTCATGAAGTAGTAATCAGTGATACCTGAAGCATCTTTTCGAATGAAGAGATCTGCGGAAGTGATGTGTTCAATTAATTTCCAATCATCATATGTTCGCTCGGGAGTGATGAAAAATTTCGCAAATGATTCATTAAAAATTTTTTGGATTTCTTCTTTTTCTTGATTCGTCAGTGTTCCCATTTGAGTTTTTGTGAATGGAGTTTCTTTTTTACTCTGGGCTATTTCAACTTGAGTCCCGCATAAGTGGAAACCAAATTTATTATAGAGTTTTTCAAGATCACTCCAAAGGATAAAGAGAGTCGTATCACTTCTTTTCTCTGCTAAAACATCTTGAAATAGTTCTTGAAATAACCCTTCACCTCTTCTTGTTTCATCAACTGCAATCCCACCCAGAAGTGAAAGAGAATATTTTTTTCCATTGAGAGTGATGAATTTTTCTTTCACTCCTATGTGAGCAAGAACATTTTCATTTTCATCAACCAAAACAAAACAATTGGCGTGATTACTCTTGTCTATAAGAGGAGCAAAATCTTTTTCAAAGGAATTGGAGCTTTGATAATGAAATGATTTTTCAATTAGTTTTAAAGTGGCTTCATAGCATGAGGGTTTTTGACTGAGAGGGAAAATATTGCCCATGATAAAATCTCCATAATTTCAATAACTTAAACTGTTTTTTCGACATCTGTCGATTTATTTTACATTCATTCTCAAGTCTTTTGATGCGCTGTCGAAAAGATAGTCATGAGAACCACCAATGGTTTTCATCACTTCTCTCACGGATTGAGAACAAGTGAAACCCAATCAAGGAGGATTTATGGGTTTGAGGATTAACACTAACGTTTCTTCGCTAAATGCGCAAAGAAACTTAGGTACTACAAGGCTTGCTCAGAACAAGGTGTTGGAGCAACTCTCTTCAGGTCAGCGTATTAACCGTGCTGGTGATGATGCTGCAGGTTTAGCAATCTCAGAAAACTTAAAGGCGCAAATCCGTGGTCTAGGCCAAGCGGAAAGAAACGCTCAAGACGGTGTGTCTTTAGTGCAGATCGCTGAAGGTGCTCTCGCAGAAGTCGGAAACATTATGATTCGTCTTCGCGAACTAGCAGTGCAAGCAGCTTCTGATACCATCGGGCCAACAGAAAGAAAATTCCTTAACGTGGAATTCGAACAACTCCTTTCAGAGGTTGATCGTATTGCAAACTCAACGGAGTTTAACCGCGTTCCTCTCTTAAATGGTACAGGTTCAGTTTTTGATATCCAAATTGGTACTCGAAATGACCCTTTATCAGATCGACTTACATTTGATGCTTCTTCTGCAGATGTAAACGTGGCAGCTCTTGGTTTAAACCTTGCTTCTGTTTCGGATAAAATTTCTGCTCAGAACTCACTTGCAGCTATCGATCAAGGTATTCAGAATGTTTCTGGGATCCGAGCTGACTTCGGTGCTCTTCAAAACCGTCTTCAGTCGACGATTAACAACATCCAGATTTCGAACGAGAACTTATCTGCAGCTAATTCACGTATTCGTGACACAGATATTGCATCAGCGACTTCTGAGTTAACTAGAACGAACATCTTGATGCAAGCTGGTACTTCAGTCCTTGCACAGGCGAATCAGTCTACGACGAATGCTCTCAGCCTTATTAACGCCGCTTCTCAAGGGTAGTAATAAGCTGAAGCCTCGGGCTTTAGAGATTGATAATAATGTAAAACGAATCCTGCAATAACTGTAGTGAGTGGGTAGGATAGCGAGAATTTTTTAAGGTTGATTTTTTTAATAACTAAAAAATTAACAACAAATGTGAACATGAAGTTCACAAACAGAACATGGAGGTTCGGTATGCTAACAGGAGATTAAACTATGGGTATAAGAATAAATACGAATACGTCGAGTATTGCTGCTCAACGTGCTCTCGGAATAACTAAGAATAACTTGGATAGCAATTTAAGAAAGCTATCTACTGGTGAACGGATAACTCGTGCGTCGGACGATGCAGCTGGATTGGCGATTAGTGAAAAACTAAAAAGTCACATCAGGGGTCTCAGACAAGCGAAAAGGAACTCAGATGACGGTATATCGCTTATTCAGACAGCAGAAGGCGGCCTCAACGAGATATCTAACATCATTATTCGTCTCAGGGAGCTATCAATTCAGGCAGCCTCTGATACTGTGGGAGATACCGAAAGAGGGTTCTCAAACATTGAATTCCAAAATTTGCTCGAAGAGGTTCAAAGAATCTCAGAAGGCGCAGAATTCAACGGAAGAAAGCTTCTTGATGGTACAGGTGGACTGGTTGAGATCCAAGTTGGGATCCATAATGACCCAACAAATGACAGGATCAAATATGATTCAACCGCTACCGACTCGACTGTTGCAGCTCTTGGCCTTGTTGGTGAAGGGATTGCAAACAAAGAGGGCGCACAGCTATCACTTGCGAAGCTCGATGATGCTTTGTTACGAGTCAACGGAACTCGTGCAAACTTGGGAGCGCTACAGAACCGTCTGCAATCGGCAAGTAACACAATTGCCATTACAGAAGAGAACTTTAGTGCGGCCAATTCCCGGATTCGCGATGTAGATGTGGCCGCTGAAACTGCTGATATGGCGAAGAATAACATTCTTTCTCAGGCAGGTGTTTCAGTCCTCACGCAGGCGAACCAGACTCCGAACTTTGCCTTAAAGCTTCTTGCTTAACTACAAACTCACTAACCTTCCCCCGAATGGGGGAAGGTTTTTCTTTTTCTTCAATCTTGAATCCAGTGTTATTATAAACCCATGAAAAAAACGATCATGATTTTTGGGGTCTCATCTTTCGTGGGATCAAATCTTCTAGAAACTCTAAAGGATCATTACCGAATTATTGGAACGTATTATAAAACTCCAGTTTTAATACCAGGAGTTCTTTGTCTTCCGTGCGACGTTCTTAAAAAAGATTATGTTTCAAATTTAGTTTCTCGCTTTCGCCCAGATTTTACGATCTATGCTGTTGGAATGAGCTCTCTGAAAGAGTGCCAGGCATTGCCTAAATTTTCTGATGCTCTAAACTCTGCCGGAGCAGTGAACTGTTCGATCGGATCTGAAAGATTTGGATCCAAGTTTATTTATATTTCGTCAGGATTTGTTCATGGCGGGTCTGATACCATTTATCGTGAAGCCGAAACTCCGTTTCCTTGTTCTGCGTATGGAACGTCTTTGTCGAGTGCGGAATTTTATATCCAAAGGTCATGTTTAAATTATCTTATTTTTAGGTGTGCTCCTCTGTATGGGAGAGGCTATGGGCCGAAGCAGAGCAATTGGTTTGAGTACTTGCAAACAAGTTTTGCGAAGGGAGAACCTATCAAGGCCGATGATTCCGTTGAGACAGGATTTTTGGATATTCACATCATGACAAAAATTCTAAAACTAGCGATTGAGGGGGCAGCAACGAATAGGCTTTTTCACATCTCGAGCAGTGACTACATGACTCGTTATAAATTTTCGAAACTTTACGCCAAAATTTTCAAGAAAGATGATGGGTTAATACAGAGAGTGAATGGAACATTTCCTTACGAAAATACAAAGGGTGGAGAGCTTCCATCGAATTTCTATTTCAGGCTCAATACGAGTAACATTAGTGAGTTTTTGAATACGAAAATGCCTACTGTTGAGGAGTCTCTCAGTCTTACCTATAAGCGTTTAAATCGATTTGGATTATCGTGATGAGTTTTTAACAAACTCTGAGAGGTAGTATTTGACCAGGGCCTCTACTTCTATCGGCTCACCCTGAAATCTCCACGTGATCGTGTTAAAGGGACCTACGTGGGCCTTAATCTCATGAATCGCATGAACTGATTGATTCTCATTTGCCAAACGAGCTGAGAAGAGTCCACCACTATTTGACAGAAAACCAATACTGATAACGTCTGGCGCACGTCTAGCGACGATGAGCTTCAGCGAATTTCGAAACAAGATGAAATCATTAACGGTGTTAGAAACTCTGAACACTTTGATTGATCTTGAGGTGTCACGATTGCTTCGGTACTGATTAAAAAGAGAAACATAAAATTCAAACCGGTCTTTTAACTTATTTACGAAATTCAAAGACGATTCTTCAAGAAGCTGTTGAGTATTCAGATGATCATTGAACCTAATAATTCCGGATTCCTCCATATTCACTTCTTCAAGTGCTAGAGTTTCAATCCAAGAGACATTTTGATAGTCATTGACGTTGATCGTGTCCATATCTTAATTGTTTGGCAGGGTCTCGATATCGTCAAGATAAATAACGAAAATGGTTGCGCGAAAAAGGTCCGAGCGAAGGCTTAATACGGTTTCGCGCCCCTAGAAAACTAGGTGGGCGCAATTAGTAATCACTTTAGGCTTCTCACAGTCTGTCTTAATACTAAAACAGGCAAGCATGCACACCATGATCAGGGACCGCTCCCGAAAAAAAAATCGTAGGGGCGAAACTTTATGGCTTCGACCCGGACCCAGATTTATCATAACCCATTTTTCTGATAAATAAGAGGGGTAAAGTTGGCAGCCTCCTATTAATTACCCTAGAGTAAACCTTATAATTACGGGTGCTTATAAATGTAAACAGAGAAAAGAGAGTCTCGCGCCAGTTGCATGTTATATTTTTGTAATTCAGTTAAAGTTTTTCGAAATTTAAGTCGATAAGTCTGCTGAGCCTTTTAAGGGGGAAGTATGAAGAATAAGCTTGTTGCCTATTTAAAAGATGAGACTGGGCAAACATCAACTGAGTATATCTTGTTAGTAGCAGTCGCGGCAGCAATTGTTATTAAGTTTAAAGATCAAATCGAAAAGAGACTCCTCGGTGATGATGGTGTACTAGGGAAAGTCATGGGCAAAATTAATAGTAATATTGAAGAGGGTCTTTGATCTAGGTCCTGATCCCAAATGCCTTGCCTAAGATTCTAATCATGGTAGCATTTAACCATGAACCTAAATAGTAGCGGCCAAGCGACCGTCGAATATATATTCATTCTGGCCTTTGCAGTTATCCTCGGCTTTAACATCGTTAACAAATTTACAGATTTTTTCCGAGATACGATGGGTGGCGTGAGCCACGTTCTTTCAACACATCTCACAGTCGGTGTTTGCCCTACGGAGTGCTGGTTTGCTGGTTATCAAAACTCGTTTTCTGGTGGCCCATGATAATCAAAATCGTATTCCTAACTGGTTTACTAGAGCTAGCAGCGGTCTCTTGGATTGATTACAAAACAAAGCTCATTTCAAATCGTTGGTCTCTTTTAAATTTGTCAGTTTCGGTCTTGCTCTATATTTTTGCAAAAAATACTTATACCCTTGATGCTGAAGCTCTGATTTTTCCAGTTGGGATTATCGTGGTCGGTTTTTTTCTCTACCTATTGAAAATCATGGGCGCTGGGGATTCTAAATTTTTAGCATCTCTATTTTTGATTCTACCACTTGAGTTTCATTTATTTTTTCTGTCGAAGGTCGTTTTAAGTACTATTGTGGTAGGAAGCTCAATTATACTGATTAAAATAATCAAAAATAGATCCAAGTTTAAATCTTTTGCCTTAAGCTATTACTGGGAAGGCTTTTTATCAGATCTTAGATCTCGTTTTAGTTATGCCCCTGTTATTCTCATTGCATGGATTCTTTTGGGTTTTGAAATATGGAATTGAGGAATCAAAGAGGTCAGACACTTGTAGAGTATATTCTTTTACTCTCGGTTGCTGTGTCTTTAGTTTTAACTTTCTACAATAGCGCTGCTTTTAAAAGGATATTTGGAGAGCAGGGTACTTTCGGTGCTAAAATAAAATTTCAAAGTGAGTTCGCGTATCGGCACGCGTTCACCACTAGTGGTCCCGGGCATACACGGCCGAGCGACGTTGCACAAGATAATAAAGATGGGTCTATTCACCCCTCTTACGCTGATCTTCAAGGGGAGACGAGATTTTTTGGTCCCAAAAAAGGATACGGTGGAAACTAAAAACGAAAAAGGTCAATCAACCATTGAGTTCATTCTCACTTTCATTTTTGGTGTGAGTTTTATTCTTATTATTTTTAATGCAGCCATGAATCATGCCACAGGCTATTTAGTTCATTACGCGACTTTTATGGCCAGTAGAGTTTATCTCACGGCCGATAACTTCACGGGGACTATCGGTAACTCAAATCCCGCCTTGTCCGGAGCTGTTCAAAAAGCACAAAGTGCATTCAGTGTTTATAAGTTAAGTGCGTTCAATATTCCGGAAGGAAATTTTAGAGTCAATCCAGCTGGTGGTATAGATGCAAAAAGATACTTAACTGTTGGTGGCTATACAACTTTTGAATTGCCCATCGATGCTCTCGGCCGAGTCGCTGGCCAAAGAAAACTTGAACTTGTTTCTGAATCATTTCTAGGCAAAGAAGTCACAAGGGCCGAATGCGCAACAAGAACTTGTTACGGAGTCACTCAGACAGAGAGTTGTGACTCTAGCATGGATGTAACTCTTTTTGATGATGGTTGTTAATGAAGAATAATGATCAAAACGGTCAGGCATTGATTGAGCTCATAATCTTTTTACCTCTGATGGTGACTCTCTATTCCGTTGTTGGTGGTTTCGCGAGTTCTATCAATGGATCGATCAATCAGCAAAAAATTGTGCGCTCATATTTTTATTATAGGATTCAAAATAACTCAACTATTCCGGGACCAAAGTCCGGAGACTGGGATACCTGGAGACAGTTTGGAATGTTCTTCATTGGCTGGAAAGACTACTTTAAAGATGAGTCCACTCCAGTCATGCCTTGCTATAATGTAAAAGTTCCTTTTAAAAACGATGTGAAAGATCTCTGTGAGGACGCTTACAAGGATACTAAAACATTGTGGGTAAGGGTTGGTACCGTCTATGGAGTTTGTGGCGGTACTTACGTTAATCAGAATAATATCGTGACTCCTGCCCCTGATGGAGAAATAGGTTACGCAAGTTTAATTGATAAAGGCAGTTGCGTAATTACGGAGTAGGTAACTTAAGACATTTTAGTCGCTGCGAAGAAAAATCTGTTACAATTAAGTGATAGTATCCCCATTCAAAGTTTAGGATGAACAATGAATAGTCGCGCCTTTACCACCAGTCTTTTACTCGCGGGAATCGCTGTTGCGATGATCTGGTCGTACA
>JACCDH010082367.1_pt1 | contig 30244 bp, 32 predicted proteins | sample 7442481 | NCBI WGS metagenome assembly JACCDH01 (sample SAMN15323433, study PRJNA562643) | freshwater metagenome | isolation source: river surface water | place: USA:Blue River Watershed | collected 2017-08-15
AACCCATTACCTGGCAGGTCGTCGAGCGCATCATCGACAAGGAAAAGCCCGATGCGATCCTGCCCACCATGGGTGGCCAGACTGCGCTGAACTGCGCGCTCGACCTGTGGCGCAATGGCGTGCTGGACAAATACAAGTGCGAGCTGATCGGCGCAACGCCCGAAGCCATCGACAAAGCGGAAGACCGCCAGAAGTTCAAAGAGGCGATGACCAAGATTGGTCTTGGCTCTGCGCGCTCCGGAATTGCACATTCGATGGAAGAGGCCTGGACTGTGCAGAAGCAGGTCGGCTTCCCCACCATTATTCGTCCGTCGTTCACGATGGGTGGCTCGGGCGGTGGCATTGCGTACAACGCCGAAGAGTTCGAGGCGATCTGCAAACGCGGTCTGGAAGCTTCGCCCACCAACGAATTGCTGATCGAAGAGTCTCTGCTCGGCTGGAAAGAATACGAGATGGAAGTCGTGCGTGACCGCGCCGACAATTGCATCATCGTTTGCTCGATCGAGAATCTTGATCCTATGGGAGTGCACACCGGTGATTCGATCACCGTGGCCCCTGCGCAGACGCTGACGGACAAGGAATACCAGATCATGCGTAATGCATCGCTTGCGGTGCTGCGTGAAATTGGTGTGGATACCGGTGGTTCGAACGTTCAGTTCGCGATCAACCCGAAAGACGGTCGCATGATCGTCATCGAGATGAATCCGCGTGTGTCATGTTCATCAGCGCTCGCCTCCAAGGCGACGGGATTCCCGATTGCGAAAGTCGCTGCCAAACTGGCGGTCGGCTTCACGCTCGACGAGCTGCGCAACGAGATTACGGGTGGTGCAACGCCGGCATCGTTCGAGCCGTCGATTGACTACGTCGTCACCAAGATCCCCCGCTTCGCATTTGAAAAATTCCCTGCCGCCGACAGCCATCTGACAACCCAGATGAAATCGGTCGGCGAGGTGATGGCCATTGGTCGCACCTTTCAGGAATCTTTCCAGAAAGCGCTGCGCGGTCTGGAAGTCGGTGTCGATGGTCTGAATGAAAAGACCACCGACCGCGAGACCATCGAAGAAGAACTCGGCGAGCCAGGACCTGAGCGTATCTGGTATGTCGGCGATGCGTTTGCGCAGGGCTTCACAATGGAAGAAGTCCATCAGCTGACCAAGATTGATCCCTGGTTCCTCGCGCAGATCAAAGAGATCGTCGATATCGAGCTGTGGCTGGAAAAGCAAACCATTGCCGCGCTTAACAAGGACACGCTGCTGGCGCTCAAGCGTAAAGGCTTCTCCGATCGCCGTCTGGCCAAGCTGCTGAAAGTCGATGATCGCGAGATTCGCAAACTGCGCCGCATGCTGAATGTACGCCCGGTATACAAGCGTGTCGATACCTGCGCAGGAGAATTTGCGACCGGCACCGCTTACATGTATTCGACCTATGAAGAAGAGTGCGAATCGCACCCGACCGGTCGCAAAAAGATCATGGTGCTAGGTGGCGGCCCGAACCGTATCGGTCAGGGTATCGAGTTCGACTATTGCTGCGTGCATGCTGCCTTTGCTATGCGTGAAGATGGTTACGAGACCATCATGGTCAACTGCAATCCTGAAACCGTCTCTACCGATTACGATACGTCCGATCGCTTGTACTTCGAGCCACTGACGCTGGAAGATGTGCTTGAGATCGTCGACAAAGAAAAGCCTGTCGGTGTGATCGTTCAGTATGGTGGTCAGACACCGCTGAAACTCGCCCTCGATCTGGAAGCGAATGGTGTGCCCATCATCGGTACCTCGCCCGATATGATCGATGCAGCAGAAGACCGTGAGCGTTTTCAGAAGCTTTTGCATGAGCTCGGGTTGCGACAGCCGCCAAACCGCACAGCGCGCGCCGAAGAAGAGGCACTGAAGCTGGCGCAGGAGATTGGCTATCCGCTGGTGGTGCGTCCTTCCTATGTGCTGGGCGGTCGCGCGATGGAAATCGTTCACGAGCAGCGCGATCTTGAGCGTTACATGCGTGAAGCCGTAAAGGTATCAAATGATTCTCCGGTGCTGCTGGACCGTTTCCTGAATGATGCGATCGAAGTGGATGTGGATTGCCTGTCCGATGGCAAGCGCACCTTCATCGGTGGCGTAATGGAACACATCGAGCAGGCTGGTGTGCATTCGGGTGACTCGGCCTGCTCGCTGCCGCCGTATTCGCTGGCGAAGGAAACCATCGAGAAACTCAAGCACCAGACCGCCCAGATGGCCAAGGGCCTGAATGTAGTAGGTCTGATGAATGTGCAGTTTGCGATCCAGCAGCAGGAAGTTAATGGCAAGATCGAAGATGTTGTCTACGTGCTGGAAGTGAACCCGCGTGCATCGCGTACGGTGCCGTATGTATCCAAGGCGACTGGCTTGCAGCTCGCGAAAATCGCCGCACGTTGCATGGTGGGCCAGTCACTGGATAGCCAGGGCATTGGTAACGAGGTCGAGCCTCCTTACTTCAGCGTGAAAGAGGCGGTATTCCCGTTCGTCAAATTCCCGGGCGTGGATACCATTCTTGGCCCCGAGATGAAATCCACCGGTGAAGTGATGGGTGTTGGTCGCACCTTTGGCGAAGCCTTCGTGAAGTCGCAACTGGGCGCGAGCATTCGTTTGCCGAAATCTGGCAAGGTTTTCTTGTCGGTCAAGAATAGCGACAAGTCACGCGCAGTCGATATCGCGCGCGATCTGGTGAAGATCGGCTTTACGGTGGTGGCCACCAAAGGCACCGCATCAGCGATTGCTGCTGCGGGCGTGCCGGTCGAAACCGTCAATAAGGTTGCCGAGGGCCGTCCACATATCGTAGACATGATCAAGAACGACGAGATCGCGCTGGTCATCAATACAGTGGAAGAGAAGCGCAATGCGATCAACGATTCACGGACCATTCGTACATCGGCACTGGCGGCACGGGTGACGACCTACACTACGATCGCTGGCGCCGAGGCGGCCGTTGAGGGTATGGCACACCTGAATGAGCTGCATGTGTATGATTTGCAGGGCATGCATGCGTCGCTGCAGTAATTTGGTTTAAACTGTATTTATTGAGTGTCATGTACAGAGGCTGCGAGCTAACCGCAGCCTCTGTGCTTTTCAACTTGCCAAAGAAAACATCATGAGCACAGTTCCTATTACCGTCCGTGGCGCGCAATTGCTGAAAGACGAGCTGCAGCGTCTGAAACATGTCGAGCGTCCTGCCGTCATTAACGCCATCTCGGAGGCGCGCGCGCAGGGTGATTTATCGGAGAACGCCGAGTACGACGCTGCCAAAGAGCGCCAGAGCTTCATCGAAGGCCGTATCGCCGAGCTGGAAGGCAAACTGTCTGCTGCGCAGATCATCGATCCCACCTTGCTGGATGCCGATGGTCGTGTGGTGTTCGCTGCAACTGTCACGCTGGAAGACCTTGAATCCGGGGACGAGGTAACGTACCAGATCGTTGGTGATGATGAGGCCGACCTGAAACAATCGAAGATCTCGATCAGTTCGCCGATTGCACGCGCGCTGATTGGTAAGTACGCCGGTGATGAAGTCGAGGTGCAGGCACCCGGCGGCATACGTGGGTACGAGATCATTGAGGTGAAGTACATCTGAGTTTGATCCGACGATGCGAGCTTATCTGCTGACACTCGCACGCACGCTGCTGGTCACGCTGTGGGCCGGCAGTCTCTGGACGGTCGGTTATCTGGCCGCGCCACTATTGTTCCTGACCTTGCCCGACCGCATGCTGGCGGGAACGATTGCCGGTACCCTTTTCAGAGCCGAGGCCTGGGTATCACTGGTTTGCGGCATCTTGTTGCTGGCAATTTTCCGCGCTGATTCTTATCTTTCCTCACGCAATACGTTGACACGTCTGGTGATTGGCATGCTGCTTTGCGTGCTCATTGGCTATTTCGGATTGCAGCCTTTCATGGCCGAGATACGTCAGGCAGCTGCGCAAGCGGGTGGCGTAATGGATGAGGCGATGCGCTCGCGCTTTGGCATGTTGCATGGAGTTGCCAGCGTTATCTACTTATTGCAAAGCTTGCTGGCTGTTGCGCTGGTGTGGCGATCGCGTAGCGCCTGACTGACTAGCGCCCGAGCGCGCTTTTCTTCAGGCTTTTCTGACGAGTCTTCGCGCGTTTGACATTGCCGCCTGCAGTGACGCGTTCATTTCCTTTAACGACCAGCTTCTTGATCGTCGGCTTCTTGGTGGGATTGGTCTTGATGATTACCACTTCACGCAAGCCTTTGCCACGGGTGGGCTTGGACTCTTTGATTTTTTCTTTCTTCGGACGATAAAGCACCAGCAGCTTGCCGATATGCTGGACAGGGGCGGCATCGAGTTTTTCGCAGATGGTCTCGTAATGGCTGATGCGCTCGTCGCGGTCATCACCAAGTACGCGCACCTTGATCAGGCCGTGTGCATTCAGGCTGGCATCGATTTCTTTGAGCACGCCAGCGGTGAGGCCGCCATCCCCGATCATGACGACCGGATCCAGTGCATGGGCTTCGGAACGCAGGGCGCTGCGCTCGGCGGGAGTAAGTTTCAACATGAATTTCTTCCAAAAACGGTATTCTACGTGAATGGCAAAGAACAAACTGAACAAGAACTGGCTGCATGATCACATCAATGATCCCTATGTGAAGCTGGCTCAGAAGGAAGGCTATCGTGCCCGTGCCGCCTACAAGCTCAAAGAAATCGACGAAGAAGAGAAGCTGATCAAGCCCGGGCAGATCATTGTCGATCTGGGCAGTACGCCGGGAAGCTGGAGCCAGTACGCGCGGCGCAAACTGGCGGGTAAGGAGGGCGGCGGAATCCACGGCATGATCATCGCGCTCGATATGCTCGAGATGGAGCCGGTAGCCGATGTCACGTTTATCCAGGGCGATTTCCGCGAAACCGAGGTGCTGGAGCAGCTCGAAGCGTTGCTTGAAGGGCGCAAGGCCGATCTGGTGCTGTCTGATATGGCGCCCAATTTGTCGGGCATCGCCGCCACGGATGCCGCACGGGTCGAAGATATAATCGATTTGGCAATAGATTTTGCTCGCCACCATCTGAAACCTTCGGGATGCCTGCTCGTCAAATGTTTTAATGCCAGTGGGTATACCCAAATCGTCGAGAAATTCCGCCAGGAGTTCAGGTCGGTCAGCCCCAAGAAGCCGAAAGCCAGCCGCGACAAGTCTTCCGAGGTTTTCCTGCTGGGTCGTGGTGTCCGCAACCCGGTCTGAGTGTGGCTTCTGAGCTCAGCCTGCCCCCAGTCTGTGGTGGCTGGAATATCGGCCCCGGTCGTTGGCTGGTCCGGCCCTCCAACGCTTGAAAAATCAGGGATTTAGCCCAACATCCTTGCTGGCAAGCCTGGGTTATTGCGAGTAGAATTTATTTAAGCCGTAATGGGCTGCAAAAGGGCTGCCACAGAGGCAGCCAGCGCCAGTCCGCAGAAGGAGTCTTCGTGAACAACATGTTTTCCAAAGCCGCTATCTGGGTCGTCATTGCCCTGGTGCTTTTCACCGTATTCAAGCAGTTTGACGAGCGTGGTCTCGGCAGCGGTGCAACCCCGATTCCTTATTCAGATTTTCTGGACGAGGTGAAGGCGCAGCATATCCGCGAAGCCACCATTGAGGACCGCACGATTATTGCGATCACGACCGACGGCAAAAAGATCAAGGCCACCACCACCAATCTCGATCGCGGTCTGATTGGGGATCTGGTGAATAACGGCGTCAAGTTTGATGTCAAGCAGCCCGAGCCGCCGTCTTTCCTTTCGCAGATTTTTATTTCCTGGTTCCCAATGCTGCTGCTGATCGGCGTATGGATATTCTTCATGCGCCAGATGCAGGGGGGTGGCAAGGGCGGTGCTTTCTCGTTCGGCAAATCGAAGGCGCGCATGCTGGATGAAAGCCAGAATGCGGTGACTTTCGCTGACGTCGCAGGCTGCGACGAGGCGAAAGAAGAGGTTGGCGAACTGGTGGAATTCCTGCGCGATCCGACCAAGTTTCAGAAGCTCGGCGGCCGCATTCCGCGTGGCGTACTGATGGTGGGCCCTCCGGGTACTGGTAAGACCCTGCTCGCGCGTGCGATCGCGGGTGAAGCGAAGGTGCCATTCTTCACCATTTCCGGTTCCGACTTCGTCGAAATGTTCGTCGGTGTCGGCGCATCGCGTGTGCGTGACATGTTCGAGAACGCGAAGAAACATTCGCCCTGCATCATCTTCATTGATGAAATTGATGCGGTCGGTCGTCATCGTGGCGCCGGCATGGGCGGTGGCAATGATGAGCGCGAGCAGACGCTGAATCAGCTGCTGGTCGAGATGGATGGTTTTGAGGCTAATTCCGGCGTGATCGTAATCGCTGCGACCAACCGCTCCGACGTGCTGGACAAAGCGTTGCTGCGTCCCGGTCGTTTCGATCGTCAGGTCGTGGTCGGTTTACCTGACATTCGTGGCCGCGAGCAGATTTTGATGGTACACATGCGCAAGGTGCCAATCGCGCCCGACGTGAAAGCCGATGTACTGGCCAGGGGTACTCCGGGCTTTTCCGGCGCTGATCTCGCCAATCTGGTGAATGAGTCAGCATTGTTCGCTGCGCGGCGCAACAAGCGCCTGGTCGAAATGCAGGACTTCGAAGACGCAAAAGACAAGATCGTGATGGGGCCGGAACGCAAGTCGGCGGTAATGCGTGAAGAAGAGCGCCGCAATACCGCGTACCACGAGTCCGGTCATGCAGTGGTGGCCAAGCTCTTGCCCAAAGCGGATCCCGTGCATAAAGTCACGATCATGCCGCGCGGCATGGCGCTGGGTCTGACCTGGCAGCTGCCCGAGCATGATCGCGTGAACATGTACAAAGACAAGATGCTGGAAGACATTGCGATCCTGTTCGGCGGTCGTATCGCTGAAGAGATCTTCATGAACACGATGTCTACCGGTGCTTCGAATGACTTCGAGCGTGCGACCAAGATGGCGCGCGCGATGGTGACGCGTTTCGGCATGTCTGAAACACTGGGCACAATGGTCTACGAAGACACGGATCAGGATTCCTATTTTGGCCGCATGTCTGCCAAGACAGTCTCCGAGGCGACACAGCAAAAGGTGGATACCGAGATTCGTCATATCCTCGACGAACAGTACTCGCTGTCGCGCAGCCTGCTCGAGCGCAACCGCGACAAAGTCGAGGCAATGGCCAAGGCACTGCTCGAATGGGAAACCATTGACGCCGATCAGATCAACGACATCATGGCGGGCCGCGAGCCGCGTCCACCCAAAGTGGCGCCGACACCTCGCCCAAGCGGCGATTCATCTGGCGGGGGAGTCGCACCTGCCACCGCGCCGGCCTGATGCCAAAGCGCGCTTTCTGAACTAGTCAGCCGCGGGGTGAGGAGTGATCCTCACCCCGTTTGCTTGAGACCCTCTCCACATTCTTCAATCGCACACCGCTTCCTTGTGACAGATTTTCCCGCCAACACGTTGCAGTGCGGCCGTTACCGGCTAGTGATCGATGGCCCATCCTTTCGACCGCTGGTGATGGGTGTGCTGAATGTCACGCCAGATTCGTTTTCAGATGGTGGCCGCTTCGCATCGCTCGATGCTGCGATCACACAGGCGGAGCAGATGATCGATGCAGGTGTTGACATCATCGATATTGGTGGCGAGTCGACTCGCCCCGGTGCACCACCCGTACCGATTGAGGAAGAACTCAAGCGGGTGATGCCTGTCATTTACGCGCTGCGAGATGCGGGCAAGCCCTTGTCGGTCGACACACGTCGTCCGGAAGTCATGCGCGAAGCCATTGAGGCGGGTGCCGACATGATCAATGATATCAATGGCTTTCGCACCGAGGGCAGCTTACGCTTGCTCAGGGATAGTGATTGCGCGTTATGTATCATGCACATGCAGGGCGAGCCGCAGACCATGCAGCATGACCCGCATTATGAGGATGTGTTTGCAGAGGTCTCTGCTTTTCTTTCACGACGGAGCGAAGAGGCTACCGCTGCCGGAATCAGCCGTCAGCGACTTTGCATTGATCCCGGCTTCGGTTTTGGCAAGACGCTGGAGCATAACCTGATGCTGCTCGGCCGTCTGGGAGAATTGCAAAAGACACTGGGACTGCCGCTACTGGCCGGCCTGTCGCGCAAGTCCATGATCGGCATGCTGACCGGAAAGCCGGCGGCAGAGCGCGTAGCTGGCAGCATTGCTGCTGCACTGTTCGCGGTGCAACAGGGAGCGCGCATTGTGCGGGTGCATGATGTGAGTGAGACAGTGGATGCGCTGCGCGTCTGGCAAGCCGCAGCCGGTGCCGCACGACAGTTAACAGCAGCGAGGCAATAACAGGGGCAGGCACAGCGCACGTAAAACAGAACGACAACGCTAGAACAGGACACCATGGCAAGAAAATACTTCGGCACGGATGGCATACGCGGCAGCGTCGGTACATTACCAATCACCCCCGATTTTGTGATGCGACTCGGCTATGCCGCTGGCAAAGTGCTGGCGCGCAGCGAGGCGCCGGGTACGGGTCGTCCGACTGTACTCATCGGCAAGGACACACGCATTTCCGGCTACATGCTGGAAGCCGCATTGGAGGCAGGCTTCACTGCTGCAGGTGTCGATGTCAAGCTGGCCGGACCGGTGCCGACACCGGCAGTTGCGTATCTGACGCGCGCCCTCAGGTTGTCAGCGGGTGTGGTGCTCTCCGCGTCACATAATCCCTATCAGGACAACGGCATCAAGTTTTTTTCCGCGCAGGGAAACAAGTTGCCTGATGCCGTCGAGCTGGAGATCGAAGCAGCGCTGGAGCAAGCGATGGAATGCGTCAGCTCCGACAAACTCGGACGTGCCAAGCGTATCGATGATGCGCGAGGCCGCTATATCGAATTCTGCAAGAGCACCTTTCCTAATGAGCTGGACTTGCGCGGCATGAAGCTGGTGGTGGATTGCGCGCACGGTGCCGCCTACCATATCGCACCGGATGTGTTCCATGAGCTGGGTGCGGAAGTCACTGCGATTGGCAATCAGCCAAATGGTTTCAATATCAATGATGGCTTCGGCGCGACCGCACCCAAGGCCTTGTCGGAGGCAGTGCGTTCTCAAGGCGCGGATCTGGGCATTGCACTGGATGGCGATGCGGACCGCCTGCTGATGGTCGACAGCACCGGCCGCGTGTTCAATGGTGACGAGCTGTTGTATGTGATGGTCAAGGACAGGCTGGCGAATGGCGGCGTTGAAGGAGCGGTTGGCACGCTGATGACCAATATGGCCGTCGAGTCTGCGTTCCGCGACATGGGTGTGGGTTTTGCACGCGCCAAGGTCGGCGACCGCTACGTACTGGAGATGCTGCAGGAGCGCGGCTGGCTATTGGGTGGCGAGGGCTCCGGCCATCTGCTCTTCCTGGACAAGCATACGACGGGCGATGGGATCATTTCTGCGCTGCAAGTGCTGGCGGCGATTCGTCACAGCGGCAAGACCCTGGCGGGTATGACGGCGGACATGCAGCTCTGGCCGCAGACCCTGCTGAACGTGAAGCTGCCAGTAGGCTTCGACTGGCAATCCAGCAAGGCGCTGCTGAGCGAAAAAGAGCGGGCGGAGGCTGAGCTGGGCAAGACTGGCAGGGTGCTGATTCGACCATCAGGCACCGAGCCGCTGTTACGAGTCATGGTTGAAGCGCGTGACCCTGCATTAGCCAAAAGCCTGGCCGAGCGGCTGGCCGCCTGCATACCTGCATAACCGAACTGGCAACAATCCCGGCGCACGACCGGCGCTCTGAGGTATAATTGCATTCTTCGGAGTGTGGCGCAGCCCGGTAGCGCACCTGCTTTGGGAGCAGGGGGTCCAAGGTTCGAATCCTTGTACTCCGACCAGCCATAAAAAAACGGGTTGTCTCAGACAACCCGTTTTTCATTTCTGCATCGCCAGACTGCCCATAGCTCAGCTGGATAGAGCAACGGCCTTCTAAGCCGTAGGTCGCACGTTCGAGTCGTGCTGGGCAGGCCAGTCATTCATTATCACAGCGATAATAAAAATCCCTCTATATCGTAAGTGCTGCAGTTTCCCATTCCGTTGCGCGCAGGCTGTATCCTTTGGTTGGTGGTTCTTGGGATACAAGCTCCACTATTAAAGCTATAACCAGCTTGATATCCGGGCAGTCCCGATTCGAATCCTAGTTTCCGGTTTTACTGGCTACGCACGTCTTTCAATGTCTGGTCTGGCATGTCATCAAACATTGTTTTGCAGTGTTTATGGGGTTTGGGTGTACGCCGGGTGACCTGAACAAGTTGTCGTTTGTTGATCAAAAGCAGGCAAGCAAATGAAAAAACTAAAAACAATCATTTTTTGCTGTGTGGCGCTTGTTCTTACTCTCTCTTTGGATGAGGCGCATGCGCGCTATGTGGTTGCTGAATCCACGCCAATGGTATTCAATGACAAAGAGGTACGGGTGTATGAAGACCTGACACATCAGGCAAGTCATGAAGATATTCTGAAAAAATTAGATCTGTTCGTTCCTGCGAATCAGATCACGCGCTACAAGCCAAGTGCAACCTACTGGATTATTCAGCAGATTGCCAGTGACCTGGATCACGACAGAGAAATTCAAATTGAAGCGTCTGGCTGGAAGGATCTCAGTGCCTATCTGATTGACCATCAGGGGTCAGTAAAAAAACTGAAGCCCATTGGCTTTGTGGGCAGCTTCAATCCGTACCTTGCGGGCAGTCCTACTGCTACGCCTATCTCCAGATTCGAAAGTCAGTTTCCCCGATTCTTGCTCCGCAAAGGAGAAGAAGTCACTGTACTTTCCAGCGTCAATTTTCATCCGATTTTTCCTGCAAAATCTTTCTATATCAATTTTATTGATAGCAGTACCTTCGCTGAATTCAGGCGGTTCAGTCTATATATGGAAGGATTGTTGCTGGGGATACTTTTCGCGCTGACTATTTTTTCCTTATTTAATGCTGTGCAGACCAGAGACAAGGTCAACACCTACTATGCAATCTGGATAACGATCGCGTTTTTATCTGTGTCGTCATTAAGTATCATCGACGGACACCGGCTCTTCGAATTCTTTATCAACATCGAGGGGCTGAAAGCCAGTTGGAACGACAGCTATGCTTACATTGTTTCTATTGGTCTTGCGTTCGCGCAGTCAGTTAGTTATGTTCTTTTTGCCAGACAATATTTAGGAATTAAAAAATATTTTCCTAAAATTCAGTTCATCACTAATATCTGGGTTGCGTATACGTTGCTGTATTGCTTTCTCGCGCTGACGGGCGGGTACTATCCTGAAGACAGCATTTTCAATGCCTCGTACATGGCGATGGTGTACAGCCTGTCGGTAGGCGGTATTTTGCTGACCTTCTTCATCTGCAGCTACCTCCGCTACCGGGCTGGTTTTGGATTTGCCCTGTTCTTCACCTATGCGGTAGTTCCTTATCTGGTATTCCGGCTGGGCTTCTTGTTTGGAATTATTGGACTCTCTTCGCCTTTTCAGTATCTGCCTGATCAGGGCTTTGGTTATTTCCTTAAAAATCCGTGGACGAATCAAGCCTTTGGTGTGTGTATGGAGGCTTTGATTATGGCGCTCGCGGTGATTAGTCGCGCGCGCTGGCTGCAGTCTGAATTAACACTGAGCGCGAAACAGCAGACTGAACTGATTGAGCAGCAGAACATGATTCTGGAGGCGAAAGTAGAGGAAAGAACTCAGGAACTTCGAATCAAGCATGAAATAGTCACTAGTTCGATGAATTACGCCAGTCGCCTGCAGCGCGGGCAGCTGCCGAGAGCGATTCGGCTAGAAGATCGATTCTCGTCTTTTGCGGCGGTGTGGGAGCCCAGAGATACGATAGGTGGTGATTTGTACTGGGTATCTTCTTCGCAGCACCCAGACCCTTTTATTCTCGCAGTCGCCGACTGCACTGGTCACGGTGTGCCGGGAGCGATGCTCTCTCTGCTGGTGAGTAATTCGCTGGAACGAATTTACGCCAACGATACCGGGCAGGATCCTGCAGCGGCTTTGTTATCGCTGGATCATTATGTGCGAAGTGGTTTGAATCAGGACAGGCCAGATAGTGAAAGCGATGACGGTTGTGATGCCGTGGTCCTCAGGATCGACCGGGCGAAGCAGACCATTGAATTTGCAGGTGCCAAGCTGGGTCTGTTCCAGATTACAGAGAACGGTGCGCTGACGCGTTACCGTGGTGCCCGGTGCAGTCTGGGTTATCAGGATGCGCTCTCGGATTCGGACAAACCCGTACTTCAGACGATCCATTATCAGCGAAGCGATGTATTTGCCATTGTCACGGATGGCGTCACCGATCAGCCGGGTGGTGAAACAGGAAAATCATCCTATGGATACCGACGCCTGGAAGCCGTGCTTAAAGCGCACTGTCGCGATGATGCGCCGGCCATTACTAAAGCTGTTCTGGAAGACTATTCCGCCTGGCAGGGAAGCAATGCACGCCGAGATGACCTCACTGCAGTGGTCTTTAAACTTTGATTCAGAGTGGGTCTGGATTGTCTGATCAGCAGCTTGTTATCGGCTTGAAAATCGGGCTTGAAAATCGTTCTATTAATTTTATTTGTTTCAGTAATTGAATCTGCTGTATTGCCTCATCGGCAATGCCTTCTGGAGAGGAAATGAAAGACTGTTCAGTCTTAATTACTTATCTAAAAACTTTATTTATTAAAACAACATATTTTGTAGCCAATTGAGAAATTAATACAGTAAATCGGTGGAAAGCCCGGTTGACATGGGTTGTTGGGTGTGATCTTCTGTGAGGCCGTCGGTTTTGTATTCGATAGCTGCCATGAGCAAGACTTACAAAATTTTGATCACCAGCCAGAAAGGTGGGGTTGGCAAGAGCACCTTGTCAGTCAACCTTGCTGCGTATTTCAACAAGATGACCAAAGCGCGAGCAGCATTGGTCGATCTCGATCATCAGGCAACTTCCAGCAAGTGGTTGAAGGGAGCCGATGGCGATGCGCAAAAACACAGCACCTTCAATCTCGAGAGAGGTGTCAGTAATGGGATTACCAGCCTGAATATCGCCAGGATTTTGCGAAACGCAACCCAGGCCAGCGATATCGTCATTACTGATTTAACCTGGAATGATCTTCTTCCCAAAGAATTTTTTTTCGAATTTGATTTTCTGCTCGTTCCTTGCTCACTGTCTAACGTTGAAATTGACAGTACTGTCAATTTTCTTGAGCGTATATCCCACATCATCAATTCGAAGCTTAGAAAGCCTCCGGCACTGATCATCGTTCCCAGTCGAATCCGCGAAGTCGAGGATTATTCGCGGATGCTCAGAAAAACATTCAATTTTGAATTTTTCCTTTCCCCGCCAGTGACCTACAAAGCGGAGGTTCAGGACTATTTTTGCAGTTCATTCCTGTTTGAATCTGACAATGTCGAAATAAGACAAAATTTCATCGAATTCGCGCGTTCAGTAGAGGCGCTGATCGTCAATACAGAAACTGAAAGTCATCAAAGGAAGATTCCTGTCAGTGCCGCGAGGGATGCAGGTACAGTACTTGACCGGTTTTTGCTATCCCGAACAGCGCGCAGGGAACACAATCATGTAGCAGCGGCGCATGATTTGTCTCATGTAAAGACGCGCGATCCTTCGGTACCTTCATTCCTCAGTTTGCGGAAATAAAATAGACAGCTAAGTCGGCGACCTTTGATCTGCGGGCGAACATGCCGCGAGTCGGTAACTGCATGAAAGCTGCCTAGTCGGTGCCCTTCGGTGAGGAAGGCTGCATCGCTGACATATCTGAAACGACCGGCGCTACCGCGCTGTGTATCTCCGCAAAGAGTTTCTGAACCTGCAGAGCGGCGTCGGGTTGCAGCTGTTTTGTAGTGATTCCTCCGCCGATGCCACCTAAAAACTTAATCAGCGTAGCAACATTGGTTGCATAGTTCACGTTCACGATCCACTCTTTGGTTCGTTCAAGTACTTTGGTGGTGTGCAATTTCCCATTGACGACACCCACAACCAGTCCCCCGGGGCCGATGACGGGCCCACCCGAATTTCCCCTTGCAGTAGCTGCATCAAACTGGAAGCTGTTTTTGTCTTCATGGAAGCCCACCAGACTATTAATGATGCCGCGCGAAACTTTGGCTGAACTTCCCTGGACAGAAATCATTGGGTATCCGATGGTCATGATTTCCATTCCAACCTGGATGTTGTCGGGCAGGGCGATGGATAAAAACTGAGTGGTTGCCGGTATCTTAAGGAGCGCAAGATCAGCTTCTTTATTGTGTCTGATGACGGTGGCGGGTACCGCTCTTCCATCGGGTAAAACGACGGATACCTGACGGTTTTCTACTGCATGGTAAGCGGTGACCAGATGGCCCTGATTCGATATAAAGAACCCCGTAGCATTACTGTCTGAAAAAAAGGCTTCGGCAGAGGCGGTTGCTGATAAAAACAAAAAAACAGCTGCCGTCAAAAAACCGCAGACATGATGAATGCAGGAAGTGAAATTATGTTTGGTAGTCATTGGATCTTTCAAATAGCCCGGATGACAGCGGCTCGGGCTGCCAGAGCGATTACTGCGCACCAGAGTCACTGCTCATCTTGCCATACAAGCCGGATTCAGGGCTGCTCCGCAAAGTTATTGCCGAGATAATAAATTTACATTTATTGCGGTAGCGATTTTGGGCGTTCGTCGGTATGTTCGAGGCCGATAGTGCGCACTAGTCACCAGAGACCTGGTGGAGGGCATCCTGCAGTAAGCAGGCAAATTGATTTGTTAGGTTCAGCCCAAGGCAGGGCGACGATAATCGAGAAAAGGTACTTTCATGGAAGAAGAACCATCAGCAGAACCGGCAGCCGCTACGCCTGCACCCGTCCCCGCACCGGCCAGCAGCCCGTCAGACCGGCATAAGCTGGTGGCGGATATCTCTGTGTTTCATTACAAGCGTCTGAGGATGGTCGCATCGGAGCGGGGAATACCAGTTGGCGAGCTCGTCGAGGAACTGATCGACCGTATGTGGACCTACCGCAGCGGCTGAAGTCATACGCTTTTGAGAGAGTGTGCATGATGCGATTCGCAGCCTTATTTCTGGCCTTGATCATCAATCTTTCGGCAGTGGCAAATGCGGCTGACGGGGCTCAAGGCGCCCGACCGCTCAATAGCGAATTACGGCCCTCCAACAAGCGCAGTCCTGCTTATCTGGCGCAGGTCGGTGGCCACATCAAGCGTTTTATTGTCTACATCGCGAGGAATGGTGAAGAGCGAGCGCTGAACCCGATGGCGCGCTTTGGAATCAAGCTCTCACCAGCCGGCGAAGTTCAGGCGATCCGGCTAATACAAACCAGTGGTTTCAAGAACTGGGATCTGCAGGCGGCAAGAGCGATCGAAAAGAGCAGCCCGCTGCCGCTGCCGGAGGAGGGCGGCCCGCCTGAAGAGATCGAGTTACTGATTCAGCCGAAAGACGATCGCTGAACTCATGGTCGTCGTTGGTGGCCCGCAACGAGGCGCAGTAGGATGCAGGGACTACGTCACTACCTTCTTGCTCTCAGTGAGATTTTTCAGTCACGTAGTCCATCAACGCCAGAATCAGACCAGACACCACGAAAGTGCCGTGAAGGATCAGCATCCACATCAGGTTTTCCTTGTTGATACTGTCGATGGCCATGAATGATTTCAGCAGGTGTATCCCTGAAATCGCAACGATGGATGCGATCAGCTTGAGTTTCAGGCCGCTGAAATCTACCGTGCCCATCCAGTCGGGTCTGTCCTTGTGAGAGGCAACATCGATTTTGGAGACAAAATTCTCATAACCAGAAAAAATCACCATGAGTACCAAATTACCAGCCAGCGAGAGGTCGATGAGTGACAGCACCCAAAGAATGACCTCGGATTCATGTGCGGTGGCAACGAGCGGAAAAAAATGAATCAGCTCTTGCAGGAACTTGAACATCAGTACAGCGAGACTGCCGATCAGCCCCAGATAGAACGGAGCCATCAGCCAGCGTGATCCAAAAATCAGACGTTCCAGAGGGCTCTCAAAGCGCTTGAATTTGTGCTCGACGACGTCGATCTGCTTATCGATAGGCATGATGTATCTCTACCAGAGAAATAAAGCAAAAAGCATAAAGAAATAATCGATTATCCACAGAGAGGATGTGCGCCATAGGGCACGCCCTTTATCCAGCTGTTCACATACTCGGTAATCGATACGGTGCCTGTACTGTTCATTTCATCGTCAAAATACTCGAACAGCAGACCATCGGGGGCGGTCATTGACAGCAATACCGTGCCGCCATGGTCGCCGCCATGCTCGATGTGGGGCAGAGCATCTGCCGGAGCCAGTGCATAGTCGCCTTTTTTACGGTGGATATGCTTTACATTGCCATCAGCGCCCATCTCTTCCAGTACCTGCTCTCCTTCCAGCACCAGCGTGACAGTGGAGGCGATATGCCGGTGCCGGCGGCAGTGTCCGCCTTTCCCGTAACGGAGCAGCATATCCAGTCTGCCGGTGGCATGATCGTATCCCAGCAGACTGTATTCAAAATCCACAAGGAACGATTTGCAGTCCGGATCGGTGACCCGCCGCCACTCGACAGCGTTCAGGTCGAAACGGTCTGACACAATGGGCATGAAAATATCTCCGTGGCGGTTATTATGATTATGGGAATGAGTTTTCAGTGCTTATTTTAACTTTTGTCATGTAATTTTTGTCGCGCGTATGTCGTTTTATGAGCAAGCATATTTCCGAAACCCCGGCCACTCAGTTTCTATCGCAGCAGAACGTCAGTTTCGGCAGGCATCCTTATGATTACATCGATCACGGTGGGACAGCAGAATCTTCACGCCAGCTCGGTGTAGATGAACATGCGGTCATCAAGACGCTGATAATGAAAGACGAGCACAAAAAGCCGCTGGTCATTCTGATGCACGGAGATCGTAAAGTATCTACCAAGAACCTCGCGCGGCAAGCGTCGCGCAAGCAGATTGAACCCTGTACGCCTGACGAGGCCCACCGGCATACCGGCTATCTGGTCGGCGGTACGTCGCCCTTTGGCATGCGCAAAACCTTGCCGGTCTATGTCGAGGCATCAGTACTGGATTTGCCGCTGATTTATATCAACGGCGGACGCAGAGGATTTCTGGTCAGTCTGCCCCCGCAACAGCTGACGGGACTACTGAATGCGCAGCTTGTTCACTGCGCGCTGGAAGAATGAACGATTGAACAAACACCAGTGGTGGGGGGCGTGTGTGATGCTTGTTCAGGCTTTTTTAACGAACTCGGATTTCAGCTGCATCGGGCCAAATCCTTCAATCTTGCAATCGATGTCGTGATCGCCTTCGATCAGACGGATATTTTTGACCTTGGTACCGACCTTGATCACAGAAGAGGCATTACGGATTTTCAGGTCTTTGATCAGCGTGACGGTATCGCCATCCTGAAGCAGGTTTCCGTGCGCGTCTTTCCAGACTTTGCCGGGCTCGTCCTGGGCTGCACCCGCCGTCCACGTGTGTCCGCATTCAGGGCAGTTCAGAAGCCCGGAATCTTCATACGTGAAGACGGACTGGCAGCTGGGGCAGGGTGGCAGAGTACTCATGGGATTATTCGGGCAAAGGTCTGATTGGAAGATGCGCAAGTCTGGCCAAGTAGCGCCGTATTGTCCAGTGCCCGGTACCTAGGGGGCTGTGTCAGGCCATCTGGTTGTACAGAACGCCCTTGAGATTCTCGATGGTGTGCGCAACCCGCAGAACCGATTCAGCCGGTATCTGGCGCACCAGCTCACCAGTGTTTTTGTCGGTCACGGCAATAACAGGGGTATTCAGGCGGCGATCCAGCGCAAAGGCCAGATTCCGGTTACGGCTTTGCATTTGCGCGTTGAGCTGGTCCACCACATCCAGGAAAGCCTGCGTAACCCGCTCGGCATCATTGGGCGCCAGAGGTCCGACAGGCGGCATGGGCGGCGTCCGCGACGGAGCAGGCGTGATCACCCTTTCGGCAGGCAGCTGAGGCCGTGCCGGGCCAGTGGCGGGCGCGTAGGGCATGGGACCAGCGTGAATAATCATTTTGACAATCCTGTCAAATCCACTCAAGCATTGCCTATGATAGCCGATTGCACATGTTTGCAGCGACAGGGCCGATGGCCGAACCCGCTGTCATCGTTATAATCCGACACACTTTAGAAATCACCTGCTAACAAAACCTACACCACTATGGCTCGTCTATTCCTTGTCTGGCTGCTGTTCTTTTCGCTTCCTGCGCAAGCGGGCTGGGAGCGAGTTACGAAGAACCCGCGTGGTGATGTGTATTACCTCGACAATGAGATCATGCAAAAGGGTGCTGTGTATCAGGTGTGGAGTCTCGTGGATCTGATTGAGCCCATCGAAAAAAGTGTCTCGGTCAAGCGTCTCTACGAGGCTGATTGTGTGAAGGGCAAGCTCCGGGTAATACAGAAGCTTGTCTACTCGGGGAAGGGTGGACAGGGAGACATGCTGTCCGCTGACAATAAACCTGGCCGATGGGTCTACCCGGACCCGGCATCCGTCAATGAAGACCTGATTCTGAGGATTTGTTTCGGAAAAACCGAGGCACAGGCAGGGGCGAAAAAAGAAGCGCACGCTGGAGCGAAAGAGCACAAGGGCGCTTCTCACTAACCCGGCTGCATGCTGCCGGGTGCTATTTATTTTCGACCGAGTTGCGCCATCGTGCTGCTGATCAGTGAGTTGATCTTGTCATTGGCCATGTCGAGCTTGCGCGCATAGATTCTGAGTTTCACTGCCAGCATGTCGAGTTCATGCCCGAATTCGGCGTAATCGCCTTGCTCCATCGCGGCGATGTGGTTCTCGCTCGTGCCTATACGCATGGCGGCCTCGGCGGGTGTCCACCCTTTGATCTCCCTTCCATTCTCGAGCAGCATGCCCAGCTCTACACCGGAGAAATAGGACGGGTCAGAGTGTTTCATCATAGTGGCAAATGGGCAGGCGGCAGTCTGCTGGCAGTCTGATCATCGGGCCATACGGAGCATGTCGAGCAGATCTTGCGTCACTTCCTTGGGACGGATGATTTGTATCGCTTTTTCAATCAGCGCATCATGGCCCAGCAATGACTGACCCAGGCGGTTAGCGTAAACGCGTATATGGCGCTCAAGCTTTGCACCTTCATTGATGAATGGATTGAGTTGCATGTCTTCGATGGCCTGCAAGGCCTGCGACGGTATGCCTGTTTTGCGGCTTGCCTGTTCCAGTGTCCACCCAAGCAGGACGCGTTTCTCGCGAAGCAGCTGTCCGATAGAAAGCTGCGGTGGCGGAGAGATCGTCCCATCGACACTCAACGGAGCCTGGGGCGTTTCAGTGGGTTTGGGTATCGCGCTCACAAACGTTGTCTGCTTGATCTGTTTCATTCATTCGCATGCTCAGCTATACGCCGAGATGCGTTGTCGGGAGCAAAATTGATTTGCCTTCGCCTTCGCAAATGATGCACCAATTTTCGACAAAAACGCACCTGATTTTTTTTAAATCATTGCGAATGATGTTTGCCCCTGGGGGCCACCAATGCATTCTCTGTTGATGATGTGTGCGATTTAGTCTGAACATTCTTAGGTGCTCGTAAACTATTTTCATATATGAAAATAGCAAACGGTGATTATTCAAAATATGACAACCAAATCATGAATGGCAGCAGCGAGTTTGCCCTTGGGGCCATATAGACAATGCACTTGAACTGTGCAACAGTCCAATGAGAATGCCACGGGGGAAAGTCATGTTGGGAGAGATTCTCAGGAAAAGGCGCGAAGAGCTTGGACTCGATGTCCAGGATATTGCGCGCATGACCGGAATGCCTCCCAAGCAGGTAGTTGCACTTGAAGCTGATAACCGGGCTTATTTTGTCGGCGGCAAACCCGAGATAGAGCGACTGACCAAGCTCTATGCAAAGAAAGTGAATATGCCGTTGGACGCTGCATTCTCCATCGACTCACCGCAAGAGAAAAAGGCAATCGATGTCAGGAATACCGAAGTCGCCATTCCGGCGTTTCTGATTGCCGGCAAGAGCCGCGACACCATCACCACCAAGAAGCCGCGCGCTTCATCTGATCTGAAAAAATCGGATACCTGAGCTCTTCTACTCCTTACCGCATGGCAGACTGCGCGGTATTTATGATATAAAAAATGCAATCTTCCTGCGGGTAGCCTCCGCAGTGGGAAAATTTTGTCTGTTTTGCACATTTGACGTGAGCTGGCAATTCGCGGCCGCCGAAAGTTAGGTATCCTTCGACTCACGTTAATAACCCGCCTCGGGCCACAGTGCCGGACAGTGCTCAATGGATCCAAGAGAAATCGCCAGAAGACTAGGAATCTTGTCAATTGAAGAACGGGTTCAGATCATCCAGAGCCTGCTGGAAGCAGGTGAGGCCGGACTGGAGATGCCCGATATCGCCTTAAAGACAGGTCTGGGCGCGCCCGCCATCGTGAAACAGATCGAGGCTCTGATCGGCGCGGAGATGGTGAATTTCAAAACCCGGGACAATAACAAGGTCTACATTGTTAATGAGCGGGTACTTCGAGAAGTATTTGATTACATGTTCACCGAGTATGCCCCCAGGCAGTGACCGGGTCAGTTTCGATCTTATGGAGTAAGCAGTGAGCGCCCTGCTAGGCATTTTCAGAAAATTATCGATCGTCTCCGCGCTTGTCGTTGGCTGGTTGATCGTGCTGTTGCTGTTTGTCGGCTGGCTGATCTTTGCCTATGACCAGGCAGAAGCGCTGGGTTTCATCGATTATGTGAAGTTCAGTGTCGGTGTGGTCAACAAGCCCGTCGAGGCTCTTGATATTGGTTCGGTGCTGCGCCTTGTGTTCGCGGCGATATCGGCAGTCTTTGCGGTGATTCTCTCGGTATTCACCATCCCGATGTTTGTGTTCGTTTATGCGAACGTGGGCTACGGCAAAATGATCGAGCGACTGAACCGACCCAAGGAAGCCGCCGAAGCCGAGACTGGCGCGGCAGGTTCCTGAGCTCGCACTCCGCGTTTGCCCGGCACCCGTAATGCTGGTCAGTTAAGCCAAGTCACTGGATCCCGGCCTGCGCCGGGATGAAGTGTTAAGGCCAATAGCCCTTGGTATGTCGTCCCGGAGCAGGGTAAGGCCTCTTTTGACAGCTCAAGTTATTCGGCTGGCTGCCGATTTCCTTTTCAGCCCCCGGTACGCGTGTTGGTGTCTGGGGATGCCCTGAACCGGAGCCCTGCCATGCTGAACGTCGATACGGAAATCCGCCTGACAATTTTTTCTTTTGCCGTGGTGACAATCGTGCTCACCGTCATCCTCGGTTGAATCAGACCTCAATGCCAGCCTTATCCTGAGCGTCCGTCTTCAGATTCACGCTACCCGCCGAATTTATTCCCGCTTACTGGCACTCCTGTGCCAGCTTTTCTGCAGCGCGACGTGCACGCACACGCGCCTTGCGTTCTTCCTGCAATGTTGCATTCCTCAGGTCTTCCTCGCGCCATCTAAGCTGCAGACTCAGCGATTTACATTTGCGCTCGCGTGTTGCTGCACCACGTGCGGCGAGGTCACGGATTTGCTGATCCTGGCGCTCGCGTTGCTCACGAAATCTCTGAAGCCGTGCGATCTCCGATTTTTCATGGCGAAGCGAATCCTCCGGTGTCGTGCTTTGGCGCTGTGAAGCCGGAGTATTTTGCAGTGTCAGTGTGTCGCTTCCGCAGGGAAGGTCGCTATAGGTAAGCGTGCCATCAATCCGGCACTTGTAGACCGCTTGCGCTGGAAGGCAGCAAGTGAAGAGCAGCAAAGGGATGCAGCGTGCAACTGGCCTTGCGGCAAGGGTGGCCACGCACAGGGCTGGCAAAGATAATCTCATATTGACCTCGCGACAGAGCACGTCTGCCGCGCTGGTAACTTGTCGATGCGCTCAGACCACTCTTCCAGGATTCATCAGGTTCAGCGGATCAAGCGCCCGCTTGATGGCCTCCATCATGGCCATTTCTGTCCCGGATTTGTAGCGGCGGATTTCATCGCGCTTCAGTGCTCCCAGCCCATGCTCGGCCGATATTGATCCGCCATATTTGTGGACATTATCGTGCACCCGAAGATTGATCGCATCTTGCTGTTGCAAGAAGGATTCAGGAGATTCGCCTTCCGGCGCTGAGACGTTGTAATGCAGGTTGCCATCACCAAGATGTCCAAAGGTCACCATCCGGCATCCGGGGAAATCTCGCTGCAACAGTGCATCAGTCTCTGCAACGAATTCAGCGATGCGTGACACAGGCAGTGAGATGTCATGCTTGATGTTCAGCCCCTCTGCTGCCTGTGCCATTGAAATATGCTCACGCAATGCCCAGAGTTGCTGCGATTGTGACAGCGTGCTGGCAATCACTGCGTCGTCGATCAGCCCCTGAGAGATGCCTTCTTCGGAAACGGCTTCCAGCATGGTCATCGCATGGGCTTCCGACTCACTGTCAGACAGTTCCATCAGCACGTACTGCGGGTGTCGTGATGTGAACGGAATGCGCTGCGCCGAGAAATGTTTCTCGACCAGCTGCAGACAGAAATCTGACATCAGTTCGAAGCCGGTCAAACTCGCATCGCATCGCTGTCGTGCAATTTCCAGCAGGGCCAGCGCATCGCGCGCGGAGCGCAGTGCGAAGAGCGCGGTCAGCCGTGCAGCAGGCTGCGCATACAGCTTGAGTACCGCCGCTGTAACGATACCCAGCGTGCCTTCGGCACCGATGAACAGATCGCGCAGGTCATAGCCGGTATTGTCCTTGCGCAGCCCGCGCAAACCATCCCAGATCTCGCCCGAGGCAGTCACCACTTCAAGGCCTAGCGTAAGTTCACGCATGCTGCCGTAGCGAAGCACAGCAGTGCCACCGGCATTCGTCGACAGATTGCCACCTATGGTGCAACTGCCTTCCGATGCCAGTGACAGCGGGAATAGTCGTCCTGATTCATGCGCAGCTTCTTGTACTTGTTGCAGCAGGCACCCAGCCTCGGCAGTCAATGTATCGTTAAGCGTATCGATGGAACGTATCTGATGCATGCGCGACAGTGAGAGCACGATCGCAGTGCCGCTGGCATCCGGCACACTGCCCACGACCAGACCGGTGTTACCTCCCTGCGGGACGAGGGGAACATGATGCTGTGCGCACAGTTTCACAATCGCTGCGACCTCAGCGGTATTGCCGGGTTTGACGACCGCCAGCGCGCGCCCGGTGAATCGTTTGCGCCAGTCGGTCAGGTGGGTGGCCATCTCCTCGCCGAGCAGCAGATGAGCATCGCCAACGATTGCGGCGCAGTGCGCGAGGAACTCAGTCTTCATGCGCAGTTGCGGCGGCCTTGCGGATGGCATCGCTGGCGAGCTGTCTGGCTGCCTGCTTGTAGGGGCGCAGGAAGAAGATCGCGCAGAAGAAAAAAACGGTAGAGAACAAGATCTCCAGCGCGGCGAGTGCCTGCGACATGCCGCGCTCGCTCCAGGCGCGCACCACGCCTTCGGCGAAGTACATCAGCACCAGCATGGATGCCCATTGCATCGTGTAGACATTGCGGCGCAGCGTGCCGGCCAGTGGCGCGAACAGGGGCAGTGCCTTGATCACCATCCAGGAGCCACCGGGACGCAGTGGCGCCAGCGCGAGCTCCCAGGCGATGCACAGCACGATCAGCAGCACCAGACTGCCTGAGGCAAGCTGATGCAGCCGGTGTTGTGCGGGGGAGATTTCAATCATGTGCGTTGTGCTCCGATTCGGTCCAGACCCAATCTGGGTTCAATCCATGCGCAGCTTACGCGCGGCTACGGCGAGGCGCTTGCCCAGCGCAATGGCAAGCGCACGGCTGTCTTCCGTCATCTCTTGCTTGCCGCTTGCGCCTGACCAGTGCGTCGCGCCGTAGGGTGATCCGCCGCTGGTGGTATTCATCAGCGCGGCTTCAGCATAAGGTAAGCCGACGATCAGCATGCCATGGTGCAGCAGCGGCAGCATCATGGAAAGCAGCGTTGATTCTTGTCCGCCATGCAGACTTCCGGTAGACGTGAACACGCACGCAGGTTTGCCCGCGAGTGCCCCTGACAACCATTGTGCGCTGCTGCCGTCGAGGAAGTATTTCAGCGACGCGGCCATGTTGCCGAAACGGGTAGGTGAGCCCAGCGCCAGCCCGGCGCATTCTTCGAGATCGGTCAACTCAACATAGGGTGCTCCCGCTGACGGCACGGCGGGCTCGGTCGCCTCGGTGACAGTCGACACCGGGGGAACGGTGCGCAGGCGCGCTTCACAACCTGGCACGCTCTCTATACCTTGTGCGATCAGCTCGGCCAGCTTGCGCGTGGCGCCATGACGCGAGTAATACAGCACCAGCACGGGAAGCAGGGGAGAGGTCGTCATGGTTGCTATTATATGGTGCTTTATCACGCACACTGGCAGCGAGCGTATGAGCCCACACCCTGCAAACCCCTCTGGCGGCTGGTCGCGCATTCAGGTGCGCGATCTGCTTCGTTTCGCGCGGCGACGGCTGAAAGAGGAAAGCATTTCTGCGGTGGCGGCCAGCCTGACCTTCACGACGGTTCTGGCGCTGGTGCCGGTGCTGACGATCGCGTTTGCGATATTCACGACCTTTCCGCTGTTCACGACGTTCAGAGATTCGCTCGATGCTTATTTCGTGCAGATCCTGATGCCCAAAGGTATCTCGAACACCATTCTCGATTACCTGAGCCAGTTTGCAGCTAAGGCTAGCCGGCTCTCGGCAGTCGGTGCGGTCTTTCTGATCGTGACAGCCATCATGATGTTCGGCACGGTGGATCGTACGCTGAATCAGATCTGGCGCGTGACGGAACCAAGGCCATTCATGCAGCGTATGGTGATCTACTGGGCGGTGATGACGATGGGGCCTTTGCTGCTTGGCGCATCTCTGTCGTTTGCCAGCGAGCTGTCACCGCTGATGGGTATGCTGAGCCGGGAAGCGCCGTGGATGCGCATCTCGCTGATGGCGCTGGTCTCGATCGGCTTTTCAACCTTGGCGTTTTCTCTGCTGTATCTGACCGTTCCCAACCGGATTATCGACTGGCGCGATGCAATGATTGGCGGCGTGGTCGCTGCGATCGCATTCGAGATCACGCGTCGCCTGTTCACTTTCTTTATTGTTCAGGGTCCTAGCTCCAGTTACAAGGTCGTCTATGGCGCACTGGCAGCGCTGCCGATTTTTCTGATCTGGGTGTATCTGTTCTGGTTGATCACGTTGGTCGGTGCAGTGATCGCTGCCGCGCTGCCTGTCGTCAAATATGAGCGCTGGTGGCACCGGCCCGCGCCGGGCGGAGAGTTTCTTGATGCAATGAACGTGCTGCGCGTGCTGGTTGAGGCGCGCAATGTTTCAGCGGAGGTAGATGCGTTGCGTCTGCGTGCAGAAACGCGTCAGGGCTTTGAAGAATCCGAGCGGCTTCTTCAGCGCATGATGAATGTGGGCTGGGTAGCGCGCATTCGTGCCGAGCGTTCACGCGGCTGGCGGCTCGGGCGCCGTCGCCAGTTGCAGCAGGATCGATGGGTGCTGCTCGCTAATCCCGACAAGCTGACGGTGGCCGAGGTCTACCAGCTGTTCGCCTTCGCACCCGCGCCGCAGTCGCCGCTGGGACAAAAGGTCGAGGGAGTGATTGCGCTGGGGCTGTCCAGTCCGATCGCTGCTTACTTTTCCGCTTCGGCTGCTTCGGCAGCGAAGGCAAATAGCGCCTCTAGTACCTGATCTGGCTGCTCCGCCATCAGCGAATGGCCACTGCCCTCAATTTGCACGACGTGTGCGTCGGGCAAGGCCGAGCGTAATGCGGCAGTGGCTTTGGGCGGCGTCATGAGGTCCTTGCGGCCTAGCAGCAGCATTGCCGGGCAATGTAATGCACGAGCGGCGGCTTCGCCGTTGGCGTAAGCATTGCAGGCAGAGAAGTCCGTAAAGAAGACTTTCGCAGGATTGCCTCTCGCGACATGCTGCATCAGCCGGCGTGCGCCGCCGGGGACATAAAAGCCCGGGCCCGGCGCCGAGGGTTTTTGCGCGATGCCGGAGTGCGACCAGATATTCACCATGTCGATGGCATCCTGTTCGCGGTGCTCCGATGCTTCGAGTAATTGCGCAGAGACTTTCATCGGATAAGCCGTTCCAACGAGCGCGACACCACAGACGATATCTTTCGCGCGTAATGCCGTTTCGAGTGCGATCAGGGATCCCATGCTGTGGCCGATCAGTATGGCCTTTTGCACGCCGGTCGCCGCCAGTACGCTGGTCAGCCAGTCGGCCATGGCTTCCACGCTTTTGAGTGGCGCGCCTGCACTGCGGCCGTGTCCCGGCAGGTCTACTGCCAGTACTGAGAACCCGTGGTGCGCGAAATAGCGTGTCTGCAATGCCCACACAGAATGATCATTCTGCGCGCCATGAATAAATACCGCCGTCGGCAATCCGGGATCAAAGGTCTTGCCGCCTGTGTAGGAATACGCGGTATCGGAAGTAAGATTGATGATCATTGTTCACGCTCCCTTTTGCGCTGCTTTCAGGCCGCGCTTGAGGTCATCAATCAGATCATCCGCATCTTCAAGACCAATGGATAAACGCATCGTGCCTTCGGTGATGCCTGAGGCGGCAAGTTGTTCGGTCGGTACGCGGAAATGCGTGGTGGATGCGGGATGAATGACCAATGATTTGGCATCACCCACGTTGGCGAGATGCGAGAACAGACTGAGAGATTCGACGAAGCGTTGGCCCGCTGCGCGGTCGCCCCTGATCGCAAAAGAGAACACTGCACCACAGCCTCTTGGCAGCAGTTTTTTCGCAAGCGCATGATCAGGGTGATCGGGAAGTTCCGGGTAGGAGACAGACTCAATGGCCGGATGCGAAGCCAGGAATTCAACGATCTTGCGCGCATTGGAGACATGCTTTTCCATTCGCAGACTCAGCGTCTCTACGCCTTGCAAGATGGTGAACGCATTGTAAGGACTCATTACTGCGCCAAAATCGCGCAGACCTTCGCGGCGCGCGCGCAGTGAAAAGGCACCCACTGTCGATTCCTCGGCAAATACCATGCCGTGGAAACCGTCATACGGCTCGCACAGTTCCGCAAAGCGGCCTGTCTTTTCATACGCAGTCTGCCAGTCGAAGGTGCCGCCATCAACTAGCAAGCCACCGACGGCCGTGCCATGGCCGCACAGGAATTTGGTCGCCGAATGAAATACCAGATCGGCGCCATGATCGAGTGGCTTGAGCAGGTAGGGCGTGGTGAATGTGGAGTCAACCATCAGCGGCAAATGATGCTCATGTGCGATGGCGGCGACGGTCGGAATGTCGAGCACATCCAGTCCGGGATTTCCCAACGTCTCGGCAAACAGTATTTTCGTGTTCGGGCGAATATTCTTGCGCCAGGCATCCATGTCACGCGGATCGATGAAGGTGGTTTCAATGCCAAAGCGTTTCATTGTGTAGCCGAGCAGGTTTTGCGAGCCGCCGTATAGCGCGCGCGAGGCCAGCACATGCGAACCCGCGCCCGCAATGGTGGCCAGCCCAAGGTGCAGAGCCGCTTGCCCACTGGCGACCGCCAGTCCGGCGACTCCGCCTTCTAGTGCTGCGATACGCTCCTCCAGTACGGCAGTGGTCGGATTCGAAATGCGCGAGTACACATGCCCGGACCGTTCCATATTGAACAGCGATGCCGCATGGTCCGAATCGCGGAACACGAACGAGGTGGACAAATAGATCGGGGTCGCGCGGGCTCCTGTGGCCGGGTCGGGTGCGCTACCCGCATGCAGCGACAAGGTGTCGAAACCAGGGTACTTGGGCTCACTCATCGGGGGAATTTCTCCGAGGCTGTTTATTGGCTGGGTGGAAGAGCAATGGTCGATTATAGGCTGCCAGCGCAGGCCGCTTCTACGCGGATCGCGAGACCTCTGGCTTTTTTGAATGGGCTGGGCTACAGTCCTTTCATAAAAAGACATCTCTGGGGGCGACCGATGAAAGTTTCCGAAATCCTCAAAGTCAAGGGCAACATCCTTTTTACCGTCACGCCGGAGACGGCACTGATCGATGCGATCGATACCATGAGCGAAAAGGATATTGGCTCGCTGGTGGTGATGCAGGGTGGTTCGCTGGTCGGTTTGCTCAGTTTTCGGGAAGTGATGACAGCGGTGCACCGTCATCGTGGAACAGTGGCTGGCACGGTCGGTGATCATATGGATCGTGACATGCTGACGATCTCCCCCGATACTGAAATCAACGAGGTTCGCCGCGTGATGCTGGAGCGTCATGCGCGCTATGTGCCTGTTCTGGATGGCAAGATGCTGCTGGGCGTGATGTCATTTTATGATGTGGCCAAGGCAGTGTTTGAAGAACAGAGCTTCGAGAACAAGATGCTCAAGGCGTATATCCGTGACTGGCCGTCAGAAGCCACAGAAGAATAGTTGGGGATCGATGTCGCTGAGATTCAGAAACAAGAATAAGGAATTTGCCGAGTGAGTTCAGGCCAGTTCGCGCTGCTGACACAGCGCCGTTTTGCTCCATTTTTCGGCGCTCAGTTCCTTGGCGCCTTTAATGACAACCTGTTCAAGACCGCACTGGTGACCGTGATCACCTTCGATGCTGCGGCATGGACATCAATGAATGTCGGCCTGCTGAACAATCTGATCGCCGGTCTGTTCATTCTGCCTTTCATGCTTGCGTCGGCTACCGCCGGCGAGCTGGCCGACAAGATCGATAAAGCAAGGCTGATGCGTTTCGTCAAAGTGCTGGAGATCGTCATCATGCTGGTGGCAGCAGTCGGCTGGTATACGCACCAGTTGTGGGTGCTGGTACTGGCGGTGGTCGGCATGGGATTGCATTCAACGCTGTTCGGTCCGGTCAAGCATTCCTATTTGCCGCAGCATCTAGTCGAACGTGAACTGGTGGGCGGCAATGGCATGGTACAGATGGGCACATTCGTCGGGATACTCACCGGCCAGCTGATTGGTGCGGGTCTGGTCAGCTGGGGGGCGATCGGCGTGCACATGATCATCTGGTCCACCGTGCTGGTCGCCATCTTCGGGCTGCTGTTCACGCTGGCGGTGCCGCCGACCCCGGCACCTGTCCCTGATCTGGTGGTCAGCCGCAACCCCTTCCCTGAAGTCTTGCGTAACCTGCGCTTTGCTGCCCGCCAGCCCGATGTGTTTGCCGCTATGCTCGCTAATTCCTGGTTCTGGTTTTTCGGCGCGATTGTGCTCGCTCAGTTTCCGGTGTATTCACGCGACGTACTGCACGGTGCGCCCGAAATTTTCGCGGTGCTGCTGACGGCATTTTCGCTCGGCATAGGTGCCGGTTCGCTGCTCTGCGAGCGTCTGTCTGGCGGGCGCCTGCAACTGGGGCTGGTACCGCTTGGTTCACTGGGGTTGAGCGTGTTCGGCATCGATTTGTATCTCGCCAGTCTCGGCACCATGCCAGCGCTGCTGACCGCGGGTCAGCTGCTGCTCGGCGAACAGTTCCGCATACTGCTCGATTGCCTGATGCTGGGTATGGCCGGCGGTATATTCGTCGTTCCCTTGTTCACTTTGATACAGACGCGCGCCGAGCGTACGCATCTGTCGCGGATCATTGGCGGCATGAATATCCTCAACGCGCTGTTCATGGTGGTGGCGGCGCTGCTGGCGATGGTGCTGCTGCAGGCAGGCTTGTCCGTGCCCGAGATTTTCGCGACCACGGCCATGCTCAATCTGGCAGTGCTGATCGCGCTGTGCCTGAAGCAGCCGGAGTATCCGCGCGCGTTGTGGGCATGGCTGACAGGGCTCTTCAGGAGGCCGCCGCTGGTAGAATGATGGTTTTTCGCACACCTCATTCTTCTCACCATGTCCGGCAATACGATAGGCAAGCTCTTCTGCGTCACTACCTTCGGCGAATCTCATGGTCCCGCCATCGGTTGCGTGATCGATGGCTGCCCGCCGGGCATGCCGTTGTCGGAAGCGGATATCCAGCCAGAACTGGATCGCCGCAAGCCTGGCACCTCTCGTCACGTTACCCAGCGCAAGGAATCTGACACAGTCGAAATTCTCTCTGGCGTCTATGAGGGCAAGACCACGGGCACGCCAATTGCGCTGCTGATCCGTAATGAAGACCAGCGTAGCCAGGATTACGGCAATATCGTCGACCGGTTTCGCCCCGGCCATGCGGATTACACCTACTGGCACAAATACGGCATTCGCGATCCGCGCGGTGGTGGCCGTTCTTCAGCGCGCCTGACCGCGCCGGTTGTGGGCGCAGCAGCAGTGGCGCGCAAATGGCTGAAGCTGCAATTCGGCATGAACTTCCATGGC
>JACCDH010366937.1_pt1 | contig 30228 bp, 27 predicted proteins | sample 7442481 | NCBI WGS metagenome assembly JACCDH01 (sample SAMN15323433, study PRJNA562643) | freshwater metagenome | isolation source: river surface water | place: USA:Blue River Watershed | collected 2017-08-15
CGCGCGCATCGTCGGGGCCATACCAGCCATCGACCTTCACCCATTTGCCGGGCTCGAGATCTTTGTAGTGCTCGAAGAAGTGCTGGATCTGCTGCAGGCGCAGGTCGTTCATGTCGCCCGGCTTCTGCCAGTGGGTATAAATCGGCAGCACTTTGTCCACGGGGACGGCGAGTACCTTGGCGTCGCCGCCGGACTCGTCCTGCATCTTTAGCACGCCGATCGGGCGGCAGCGCACCACGACGCCCGGCAGCAGCGGGAACGGCGTGATCACTAGCACGTCCACCGGGTCGCCGTCATCGGCGATGGTGTGCGGCACGTAGCCATAGTTACACGGGTAGTGCATCGACGTGCCCATGAAGCGGTCAACGAAGATCGCGCCGGATTCCTTGTCAACTTCGTATTTGATTGGATCGGCGTTCATCGGAATCTCGATGACCACATTGAAATCGTTCGGCAAGTCGCGACCGGCCGGTACCTGGTTCAAGCTCATCTTTACCTCGGACAGACATTAAAAAATCAAAGCCTGCGATTATAGCCCGGCACGCTTGCCGGACCCTTACGAGCTGAGATTCAGTGCCGGAGGTTCCTTGCCCCAGACTCAGGCCCGGGCGGGCCGCTGGGTGGTCAGCGCGCACTGCCGATAGTGCTCGGCCGCGGGTTCGGACTGGCCGAGTGCCTCGTGCATCTGCGCCAGACGGAGGTGGGCTTCCTGTCGCATCGCCAGATCGGCGCCGGACAGCGATTGTTCGAGATGCCGTTGTGCCTTGCCCCAGAGTTTCTGCTTCAGGCACAGCACGCCCAGGGCGAGCGCGATCTCGGTCTCGTTGGGCCGCTCGCGCAGCCAGTGTTCGCAGTGCTCGATCTGCTTGAGCAGCGTCGCCGACCCCTCGGGCGCGGCGCACTGGCGATACGCGCGCAGCAGCCGCGCATCCCAGCCGGAGGCCAGCGCGCTCTCGATGATGGATGCGGCCTCGATCTGCTGGCCGATCTTCATGAACGCCGTGGCCGCCTGCACCGCAACGACCGGGCTGTGCCGGTCGTCGGTCGGCACCTTGGACCAGAGCAGCTTCAGCGCCTCGGGATCTTCGCCGGCCTTGGGCAGCAGCGCCTCGTAGGCCATGTCGCGCAGGCGTCGCGAGAGTGCCGGGTGCAGCGATTTGTGTTTGTCCAGCAGCCGCACCAGACGCAGCACCTCGGGCCAGTTGCGCGCATTCTGGTGCACTTTCAGCGCGAGCCGCAGTGCCTGCGTGTGGCGCACGCCGGCGGTGTTCAGCGCCTGCAGCGCGCCGAGCGCGCGATCGGTCTCTTTCACATCCTCGGACAACAGCTCGACGGCCGTCATCAGCCGCGCGGTGCGCAGGCTGTCATCGGCCTCGGCCTGCTTCAGCCATTCGTCGCGCCGGGTCGGCTGTTGCAGCCGCTGGGCGGCACGCGCGCCGATCAGTGATGCCAGTCCGGCATGATCCGGTGACTGGGCGGCACGCTCGGCAAGCTTCTCGGCGCGGCCGAAGCGGCCCTCGAGGTAGCTCTGCAGCGCTTCGTGCAGCGCGCGCACGGATTCGCGCAGCTGTCGGGTCGTGCGGTAGACCTCAACCCGGCGCGGCATGGCCAAGGTGGCACGGATCGCCGCGATGATGGCCAGCAGCAGCGCAAAACTCGCGACCAGCAGCACGATGAAAAAATTCAGCGACAGATCGACCCGGTACGGCGGATAGAACAGCACCACATTGCCCGGGTTGAAGCGCGCCAGCACTGCGAGGCCGATGGCCGACGCGAACAGGATCAGGAGCCAGATGAAAAAACGCATGGGCTGATCCGGATCAGGGACGGGTTCGCGACTGGCGCACGGCGTTCAGGCTGTGCGACAGCGTCGGCATCTCGATGCTCAGCACGCTGTCCTGCAGCTGGCGGATGATCTCGTGCGCGGCCTGCGTCTGCCGGGCGCGGGTGTCGAAGTAGCGCAGCAGCGCCCGGTCGGCCTCGAGCAGATCGCTGCGGAACGCCGCATCATTCCGGGACAGCAGCGCCATGCGGGCGTTCAGCAGGCGCAGCTTGAGGTTCTCGCGGGCGAAGAAAGCTTCATCGGGCGACAGCAGCAGCGCCTCGGGCGTGTTAACCGAGCGGACGCGCACCAGCTGCCGGATCTCGTTCCATAAATCGCCGCTCCATGACTGCCAGCGCTGCAGCAAGGCGCTGCGCCAGTCGTCTGCCTCTTCCTTGCCCGTCTTGCCGTCTTTGGACGGCCGGGCCTTGGGCGATGACGACGGTGCAGCGGATGACGGTTTTTCATCCGACAGCAGCGGTATCAGATCGACCTGCCCGATCAGCGCATCGATGCGCACCGAAATACCGGTGAGGTCCACGCTGGGCAGGCTCTTGAGGTTGTCAATGTCGCGCGCGATTGCACGGCGGATGGCAATGAATTGCGGGCGGTCGGCGCGGCTCAGGCGGGCATCGGCATTCTGCAGCGCGATCAGCGCGCCGCGCACATTGCCGGCCAGTTGCAGCTGCTGGCTGGCGGTGGACAGCACTTGCTCGATCTCGGCCAGCGCCCAGTCGTCGCGGTTCTTCGCCAGATCCTGATACAGCTGCTCGAGCGCGAGCTGCTGACCCTGCGACTCGACCTGCCTGGCCTCGAGCACGGCGACCTTGCCCTGCAGGGCCTTGACTTCATCATCGACGCGATTGGCGATCAGCTTGGTCTGGGTGTTGAGGTTCTCGCCGGACTGCAGCCGCTGCGCGAGCTCGCGGCGCAGGTCGCTGATGTCGGTACGGGCGCTCCACCATTGCAGCGCGAGCAGCACGGCGAGCGCGCCGACGGCCAGCTTCAGGCGGGACTCGCGGCTCTCGAGCGCATCGGGCATGCGCAGGTCCAGCCCGCGCCAGCGACCTTTGGGCGCGACGGTCTCGGATGGCGAATCGGATGCCGTGGGGGTGCTCGGTGCGCCCGGCGCAGTCGGGTCGCCTGCGGTGCCGGCGGACGTTGCCGACGCTGGCGACGCTGCAGGGTTCGACGCGCTCTCCGGGTTCACGGACTCGGCGCTGGTGCTGGCAGATGCAGCAGCAGCGGATGAGGTCGTCGGCGACGCCGGAGTCGACGTTGGCGATGATGATTCGGCCGCCGGTGCCGGTGCGGAGGCCGGCGCCGTGCCGGAAGGCTCGGCCGGATGGGCAGGCGAAGGGGAAGTAGGCTGATCGCTCATGCCCGCGATTGTATCGCGCGAATCAGCGCTTCGTCGCCTGAGGCGGTCTGAATAATGTGTGTAAATCCCATCTCGCGCGCGGTCTCGGCGATGCGCTCATGCGGCACGATCAGGCAGGCCTGTTGCAGCCGCGCCCAGCCATCGCTGCCGGCGACCTCGGTCGCGTCAGATTTCAGATGACGCAGGGCTTCCGAACTCGTGATCACCCAGTCACTGTCCGCTGCGATCAGGTCACGCAGCTGGCGGCACCGCAGATCATCGAGCGCCGGTGCGCCGCGCCGGTAGGCGGCCACCTGCTCGACCGCGATACCCGCATCGCGCAGGCGATCGGCGAGCAATTCGCGTCCGGTCTCGGCGCGCACGATCAGTACTTTGCGTCCCGCCAACGCGTTCAGGTCCAGCACCTCCAGCAAGGTTTCTGAATCCGTGCGGCGCGTATCGGCCGGACTGATCACGGTCGCGGTGGTCTCGGTGACGCCGTGGCGCGCCAGTGCGACGCGGCTGCCCTCGCCCACGACCGCAGCGATCACCTGGCGCGGCCAGGTCTGCAGATGCGCAAAGGCGGCATCGATGGCATTCGGGCTGACAAAGGCCACCATCGCGTAGTCGGTCAGCCGGGAGAGGACCGCTCTGAGTTCACGCGCATCGGGCAAGGGCTGGATATCCAGTAGCGGAAAGACGCGCGCGTCGATGGCCTGCGCGGCCAGCCGCTCGGCCAGCGGCGCGGCCTGCGCGAGCGGACGGGTAATGACGACCGGTGACCTACTCAACCTTGCAAGCGGCAAGAATGGATTGCGCGTCCTGCGCCTCAAGCACGCGGGCGATCTCGTGACCGAGCGCCTCGGGCGATGCGGCCGCGCCGCTGACTTCGGCGCGGGCGATGCGCTTGCCATCCGGCGTCGCCACCATCGCGCGCAGACGCATGGCGTCCTTGTCCACCGTGGCAAATGCCGCCAGCGGAATCTGGCAGCTGCCGCCGAAATTGCGCGACAACGTACGCTCGGCGCGCACCGCACGCTCGGTATCGGTGTGGTTCAGCGGCGCGAGCAGGTCCTGCAGATCCTGACGACCGGCGGGGATCTCGATGGCCATCGCGCCCTGACCGGGCGCCGGCAGGCTTTCCTCGGGTTCGATGAAGCTGCGGATGCGCTCTGCCATGCCGAGTCGCTTGAGGCCGGCCGCTGCAAGAATGATCGCTGCATACTCGCCGCGATCGAGTTTCGCCAGACGGGTGTCGAGATTGCCGCGCAGCGGCTGGATCACCAGTTGCGGGAAGCGCGCAGCGATCAGCGCCTGACGGCGCAGGCTGCTGGTGCCGACGATCGCGCCGGCAGGCAGCTCGGCCAGATTCGCATAGTCGTTCGAAACAAAGGCGTCGCGCGGATCTTCGCGCTCCAGAACGGCGGCCAGCTCGAAGCCTTCGGGCAGTTCCATCGGGACGTCCTTGAGCGAGTGCACTGCGAGATCGGCCTCGCCGTTCTGCATCGCGACTTCCAGCTCCTTGACGAACAGGCCCTTGCCGCCGACCTTGGACAGTGTGCGATCCAGAATCTGGTCGCCACGTGTCGTCATGCCGAGAATTTCCACCGTACTGTGGGGATATAATTCCAATAAGCGTGCGCGGACAGTCTCAGCCTGCCACATGGCTAGCCTGCTCTCACGCGAGGCAATGACCAGTTTGCCGGTAAATGTTGGGTTCAATGCGGCCTCTCTGCGATGGAATGTGGGGCCGCGATGCTCTGGCTCGACCCGGTCGTCAATGCTGAAAAATTCCGGCGGATTTTATCACGCGCCCCCTGTGCGTCCTGCCCAAAAGGCGGGTCGCCGACCATCACGCTGAAAGCCTGACCACGACATGGCCACTAAAAAGAACGTTCCCGGCAAAGCCGCGATTACCTCACGCGCCGCTCCCGCAAAAAAAACGCTGGACAAGGACGCGCCCCTGAAAGAAGACATTCGCCTGCTCGGCAGATTGCTGGGCGATGTCGTGCGCCATCAGGAAGGCGAGGCGGTATTCGAGATTGTCGAGACGATCCGGCAGACCGCCGTGCGCTTTCGGCGCGAATCAGATGCTTCGGCCGGTGCGGATCTCGACCGGCTGCTCAAGAAGCTCACGCGCGATCAGACGAATTCGGTGGTGCGGGCTTTCTCGTATTTTTCGCATCTGGCCAACATTGCCGAGGACCAGCACCACAACCGCCGCCGCCGCGCGCATCTGATGGCGGGTTCTGCGCCGCAGCCCGGCAGTGTCGCGGACACCTTGTCGCGGCTGGACGCCGCCGGCGTCGCAGGCAAGTCGGTGCAGTCGTTCTTCTCGGACGCGCTGATCTCGCCGGTGCTGACGGCGCACCCGACCGAAGTGCAGCGCAAGAGCATTCTGGACGCAGGTCGTGAAATCGCGCGACTGCTCGCCGCACGCGACCTGCCGCTGACAGCGTCAGAGAAGCATCGCAACACCCAGTTGCTGCATGCCGAAATCACCAAACTCTGGCAGACCCGGATGCTCCGCTATTCAAAGCTGACGGTGGATGACGAGATCGAGAATGCGCTGTCGTTTTACCGGATCACCTTCCTGCGCGAGCTGCCCGGGCTGATGGAAGACATCGAGCACGAAATCGCGCATCAGTATCCGCACACGCGCCCGGCGCCGCTGCCGCCCTTCGTGCAAATGGGCAGCTGGATCGGCGGCGACCGCGACGGCAACCCGAATGTCAATGCATCGACGATGTCAAAGGCGATGTCGCGGCAATCGACGACCATTCTCGATTTTTATCTCGATGAGGTGCATGCGCTGGGGGCCGAGCTGTCGATCTCGACGCTGCTGGTCTCCGTCAGCCCCGAACTGCAGGCGATGGCGGATGCCTCGCCCGACAATTCGCCACACCGCACGGACGAGCCCTACCGCCGTGCGCTGATCACGGTCTATGCGCGTCTGGCGGCCACCGCGCGCAAGCTGGGCGTGACGAATATCCTGCGGCAGGAAGTCGCACCGCTGGCGCCCTATCATGACATCCATGAATTCACCGCTGATCTCGATGTGATCGGCGATTCGCTGCGCACCCATCATGGTCTGGCAATGACGCGTCCGCGCCTGAACACGCTGCGCCGCGCGGCGGATATCTTCGGCTTTCATCTTGCCACGCTGGACATGCGGCAAAGCTCGGACGTGCACGAGCGCGTGCTGGCCGAACTCTTCCGTGAAGCGGGCGTGTGCGCCGAGTATGCTGCACTGGACGAGGATGCCAAGGTCGCGCTGCTGCTGTCCGAGCTGTCGCAGCCGCGTCTGCTACGCTCGCCTTATCTCACCTACTCAGACGAGACGGTTTCCGAGCTGACCGTGCTGAAGATGGCGCGGCTGGTGCGCGAGCAGTTTGGCGCAAGAGCGATACGCAACTACATCATCTCGCACACCGAGACCGTCTCCGATCTGCTGGAAGTGCTGCTGCTGCAGAAAGAGACCGGGCTGATGCGCCTGTCGGCGCAGGGAGCGCAATCACAGGCCGAGCTGATGGTGATACCGCTGTTCGAGACGATCCCCGACCTGCGTCACGCGCCGGAGATCATGGACAGCTGGATGGGCATACCCGCTGTACGGAATCTCGTGCGCCAGCAGGGCGAGCTGCAGGAGGTGATGCTGGGCTATTCCGACTCGAACAAGGATGGCGGCTTCCTGACCTCGAACTGGGAGCTGTACAAGGCCGAGGTCGCACTGGTGAAAGTCTTCGAGCATCATGGCGTGAAGCTGCGGCTGTTCCATGGCCGGGGCGGCACGGTCGGCCGGGGCGGCGGCCCCAGCCATGAAGCGATTCTTGCGCAGCCGGCCGGCACGGTGAACGGGCAGTTCCGCCTGACCGAGCAGGGCGAGATCATTGCATCGAAATTCTCCAATCCGGAGATCGGGCGGCGCAACCTCGAGCTGGTAGTGGCGGCGGTAATCGAGGCCAGCCTCACGCCCCTGCAGGCCGATGGCAAGCGCGCCAAACAGCTGGCAGCGTTCGAAGAAGTGATGGAAAACCTGTCCGGACAGGCGTACCGCGCTTATCGCGAACTGGTATACGAGACACCGGGCTTCACGGATTATTTTTTCTCGGCCACGCCGATTTCCGAGATCGCCGAGCTGAATATCGGCTCGCGTCCGGCTTCGCGGAAATCGACGCGTCGTATCGAAGACCTGCGCGCCATTCCCTGGGGATTCTCGTGGGGACAGTGCCGTCTGCTGCTGCCGGGCTGGTATGGCTTCGGCAGCGCAGTGCAGCGCTGGCTGTCGGATGAGCGCAGCGGCCCGAAGACGAAGAAGCTGGCGACACTGAAAGCGATGTTCCGCGACTGGCCGTTCTTCTCGACCCTGCTGTCCAACATGGACATGGTGCTGTCCAAGACGGATCTGGCGGTGGCCTCGCGCTACGCGGGTCTGGTCGCAGACAAAAAACTGCGCAATGCCATCTTTGCGCGCATCTCGGCCGAACTGGAGCTGACCAGTGAGTGCCTGAGCCTGATCACCGGATCGAAAGAGCGTCTGGCCAGCAATCCGACGCTGGCCCGTTCGATCAAGAACCGCTTCGCCTATCTTGATCCGCTGAACCACCTGCAGGTGGAACTGATCAAGCGCCACCGCAGCTGGAAGGAACAGGGCCGCGAGACGGATATCCGCGTGCATCGCGGCATTCATTTGTCGATCAATGGCATTGCTGCCGGGCTGCGCAATACCGGATAAGTACGGATGCAAGTACGGGTGCAGGTACGCTGCAAGTGCAGATAAGCAGGCACGGATTCGCTGCCCGCTGAGGTCCGGCGGCGCTTTGCCTTCCTGCCGGCCGGGCCTGTGCCCGGCCGGGAATGCACCGGGCTTCCTCTATAATCGTGCCCAGTTCGCACTCATCTTGCGCTTTGACCGCGCCCTTTCCACCGCTACTGTCACCGCTACTGTTATTACCATGTCAGACCAATTTTCCAAGAAGGACGAGGCCTGGTCGGCGCGTTTTTCCGAGCCTGTCTCCGACCTCGTCAAACGCTACACGGCGTCCGTGTTCTTCGACTACCGGCTTGCCGAGGTCGATATGCAGGGTTCGCTCGCGCATGCCGAGATGCTTGCGCAGCAAAAGATCATCAGCGCACAAGATTACGCGGACATCCAGCGCGGCATCGCGCAGATCCAGTCGGAAATCGCAGCCGGCAGCTTCACATGGCAGCTGGATCTGGAAGATGTACACCTGAATATCGAAAAGCGGCTGACGGAGCTGGTGGGCGATGCGGGAAAGCGCCTGCACACCGGACGCTCACGCAATGATCAGGTGGCGACCGACATCCGCCTGTACCTGCGCTCAGCCATCGATGACATTACCGGCCTGCTGAAGGAGCTGCAGCTGGCGCTACTGGATCTGGCAGAGCGTCATGCCGACACGATCATGCCGGGCTTCACGCACATGCAGGTTGCGCAGCCGGTGACCTTCGGCCATCACATGCTTGCGTATGTAGAGATGTTCAGCCGTGATACCGAGCGCATGCGCGACTGCCGCAAGCGGGTCAATCGCCTGCCGCTGGGTTCGGCTGCGCTGGCGGGCACGACCTTCCCGATCGACCGCGAGCACGTGGCGCGCACGCTGGGCTTCGAAGGCGTGTGCGAGAACTCGCTCGATGCGGTGTCGGACCGGGATTTCGCGATCGAATTCTGCGCGGCGGGCGCCCTGGTAATGACGCATATCTCTCGCCTGTCCGAAGAGCTGGTGATCTGGATGAGCCCGCGCGTGGGTTTCATTGATATCGCTGATCGCTTCTGCACCGGCTCGTCGATCATGCCGCAGAAAAAAAATCCGGACGTGCCCGAGCTGGCGCGCGGCAAGACGGGACGGGTCAACGGTCATCTGATCGCCTTGCTGACGCTGATGAAAGGCCAGCCGCTGGCCTACAACAAGGACAATCAGGAAGACAAGGAGCCGCTGTTCGATACGGTTGATACGCTGATCGATACCCTGCGCATCTTTGCCGACATGGCCAGCGGCATCACCGTCAAGGCGGCCTCGATGCGTGCTGCCGCGCTGCAGGGCTATGCGACCGCGACGGACCTCGCTGACTATCTGGTGAAGAAGGGCCTGCCCTTCCGCGATGCGCATGAAGCCGTGGCCATGGCGGTGCGCGCCTGTGACCAGAAGTCATGCGACTTGAGCGAACTGTCAATCGCTGCACTGCGGGAATTTTCACCCCTGATCGACGACGACGTGTACACCGTGCTGACCCTGGAAGGCTCGGTCGCCGCCCGCGACCATCTCGGCGGCACCGCACCGAAACAGGTCGCCGAGGCAGTAAAACGTGCCCGCACCCGACTGAACTGAAGTTTCCCTGTTTCAAAAAAGCATCCCCGTCGTTTTTTCGGCGCGGATGCTTTTTTTATTTGGGCAATGTTGTGATAAAACGTCTGCTTGGTAGTTAAATAAGTAGATCGGTAAAGCCGGTAAGTCGCTGTTGCACAGCAACATAAGAAATATAGCGGGGCAGCGACTACATTCTCGTCACGCTTGCCATCACTCCGCCCGACGCTTGTCCGGATGAAGTGGGGGCGGTGACGAACACGGCTGAAAAAAAGAACTGGGAGACACTGATCATCACTGCGGACAGGCCTGTCAGCGGCCTGCGCTGAAGGGAAAGACAACACTGGCCATGCACACGCGACTTCGCACTGCGCCAGCTGTTTTCTGTGATCAATGACTTCCCCGGTCCCAACAATTTTCGCGAGAGAAAACCGACCATGTCATCCTTATTGTCCTTTTCACGGTTCATCGATGCGCTGAACGAGAAGATCGGACTTGCCATCAGCTGGGCACTGCTGCTGGCCGTGCTGATCTGCAGCGGCAACGCCCTAGTGCGCTACCTGATGAACACCAGCTCGAATGCGTGGCTGGAAATTCAGTGGTACCTGTTCGGTGCCATCTTCCTCCTGGCTTCGGCCTACACGCTCAAGCGCAACGAGCATGTGCGCATTGACGTAGTGGTCGGCCACTTTTCCAAGCGTACTCAGGTCTGGATCGATGTATTTGGTTTCGTTTTCTTCCTGCTCCCCGCTTCGCTGCTGATCCTTTACTTCGCGGTGCCCTTCGCGATGGAATCGATCCGGAATCAGGAAGTCTCGAGCAATGCCGGCGGCCTGATCCTCTGGCCGGCGAAAGTGCTGATACCGATTGGTTTCCTGATGCTCACCCTGCAGGGCTTGTCAGAACTGATCAAGCGCATCGGTTATCTGATGGGCCTCGTCGATGCGAGCGAGTTCGACAAAAAGGCGCCTACGCCACAAGAAGAGATCGCAGCCATCAAGGCCGCGAACCAGATCAACTGACCGGACCGAGGCGCCCAAATGACTGAATTCCTGATCGCGAACATGGCGCCCGTCATGTTCGTTGCACTGATTATTTTCCTGCTGTCGGGCTTCCCGGTAGCGTTTTCGCTTGCTGCCAACGGTCTGCTGTTCGGCCTGATCGGTATCGAGGTCGGCCTGCTCAAGCCCGAACTGCTGCAGGCCTTGCCGAACCGGCTGTTCGGCATCATGGCCAATGACACCCTGCTGGCGATTCCCTTCTTCACCTTCATGGGGCTGATCCTCGAGCGCTCGGGCATGGCCGAGGATTTGCTGGACACGATAGGACAGTTGTTCGGCCCGATGCGCGGCGGCATCGCCTATGCGGTGATCTTTGTCGGTGCGCTGCTGGCGGCGACGACCGGCGTGGTCGCGGCCTCGGTGATCTCGATGGGCCTGATCTCGCTGCCCGTGATGCTCCGCTATGGCTATGACCGCAAGATCGCCTCGGGCGTGATTGCAGCATCTGGCACGCTCGCACAGATCATCCCGCCATCTATCGTGCTGATCGTGATGGCCGACCAGCTCGGCCGCTCGGTCGGTGACATGTATCAGGCAGCATTTCTGCCGGGCCTCGTGCTGACCGCCATGTACGCTGGCTACATCATGGTGATGTCGCTGATCCGCCCCGCGGCGCTGCCCGCACTTCCCCCGGAAGCCCGCAACCTGCGTGAAGCGGATGGTTCCAGTGGCATTCCTTCATTGCTGGTACTGCTGGCACTGGGCGTTGGTGCCTCGTGGGCCTTCGGCAAGTTTCATCTTGCCGCCACTACCAAACTCGCTGCGGATGAAATCGCGGTCTACAGTGGCGTGGTTGGCGTGGTACTGACCTACACGATCGCCCTGGCCAACAGCAAGCTGAAACTCGGCCTGCTGTCCAAGATGGCTGAAAAAGTGATCCTGGTGCTGGTGCCGCCGCTGGCGCTGATCTTCCTCGTGCTGGGCACCATCTTCGTCGGCATTGCCACGCCGACCGAGGGCGGTGGCATGGGCGCGCTGGGCGCGATGATTCTCGCATTCGGCAACCGCCGTCTCTCGCTGGATCTGCTGAAGCAGGCAATGAATTCGACCTCGCGTCTGGCCTGCTTCGTGCTGTTCATCCTGATCGGCTCCAGCGTATTCTCACTGGTGTTCCGCGCAGTGAACGGCGACCTCTGGGTCGAGCACCTGCTGACCTCCCTCCCGGGTGGCAATATGGGCTTCCTGATCGTGGTGAACCTGCTGTTCTTCGGTCTCGCCTTCTTCCTCGACTTCTTCGAGCTTGCGTTCATTCTAGTGCCGTTGGTGGGCCCGGTGGCCGACAAGATGGGCATCGACCTGATCTGGTTCGGCGTGCTGCTGTCGGTGAACATGCAGACCTCGTTCATGCACCCGCCGTTCGGTTTCGCGCTGTTCTTCCTGCGCTCGGTCGCGCCGAAGGAAGTCAAGACCAGTGAAATCTACTGGGGTGCGGTGCCTTTCGTCGGGATTCAGCTGCTGATGGTGGCCATGATCATCGCCTTCCCTTCGCTGATTTCGGTCGGCACCAAGACCGACATGAAAGAGCAGATCGAGCTGAACGTGCAGATTCCTTCGGGCGATATGGGCTCAGGCGCGGGTGGTGACAACGAGATGCAGATTGATTTCAATCTCGATGGCGATAAGCAAGGCAGCACCGAGATCAAACTGGATATGGGCGATCCGGACAAAAAGTAAGTCCCCGTCTTCCTGATCAAAGCCAGGCTAAGGCCTGGCTTTTTTGTTTTCAGAGATGCCGGGACCGGGCGCGCACGCCGGCACAGGCTAGGTGTTGCAGAGGGTTGACTCGTAAGGCTGACGCTGGTTGTGTGGAAGCAAGCAGCAGCGCCGCCCGCTGCCGTGGCGATTCATCAAGCGCCAACGGACAAAAAGAAACCGCTGCCAGGGCAGCGGTCCGGAGAGCGATGCTGAGCCCGAGGACTCAGCCAATCGGTGAACGACAGATCAGTATTAGCGAGTACGGTTGATCAGGTAATTCTGGATCTGGTGCTCGGCAACCATGTTCCACTGGGTCTGATCGCGCTGGAATCGCTGCCAGGGTTCGAAGATCTTCTTGAACTTCGGGTTCTTCTGCGATTCTTCATCAAAGACTTCATACGCGGCCTTGTGGCAGGCATCGAGGATGGTCTTGGAGAAGTAGCGCAGCTTGACGCCGTCTTTCAGCAGGCGCGCCAGGGCGGTCGGGTTGCGCGCGTCATACATCGCCTGCATGGTCACATGGGCCTCATAGGTAGCCACTTCCAGTGCAGCCTGATAATCTTTCGGCAGCTTGTCCCACTCTTTCTGGCTGACGTAGAAAGACAGCTGCGCACCACTCTCCCACCAGCCCGGCGTGTAGTAATTCGGCGCCACCTTACTGAAACCGAGCTTCTCATCGTCATACGGACCGATCCATTCGGCCGCATCGATCGTGCCCTTCTCCAGAGCCGGATAGATATCGCCCCCCGCGATCTGCTGCGGCACCACGCCCAGTTTCTGCATCACCCGTCCGGCAAAACCACCGACCCGCATCTTCAGGCCCTGCAAATCCTTCGGCGAATTGACCTCTTTGCGGAACCAGCCGCCCATCTGGCAGCCAGTGTTGCCGCCGAGGAAATTGATCACGCCATATTCACGGAAAAAATCACGCAACAGTTGCTTGCCACCACCTTGCTCTATCCACGCGGTCTGCTGACGCGAGGTGAGACCAAATGGAATGGCCGTGTCAAATGCAAAGGTCGGATCCTTGCCGAAATAATAGTAGGACGCGGAATGACCGATCTCGACCGTGCCCGCCTGCACCGCATCCAGCACTTGCAGCGCAGGAACAATCTCGCCCCCGGGGAATGCCCGGATGTTGAATTTCCCCTCGGTCAGTTGCGACACGCGACGCGCGAGAATCTCTGCGGCGCCAAAAATGGTGTCCAGTGACTTGGGAAAACTGGACGCCAGACGCCAGTTGATGGTCGGCGAGGATTGCGCAATAGCAGGTGCCGCGATCGCGCCGGCAGCGACACCGACAGCAGCATTTTTGATGAAATCTCGACGTTGCATGATGAGGTCCCCCTAGAGTTTTTTGGATCTGCAGCACTGAGCCAGACGCACTGGCCAGCACAAGCAACTGACACTACCGTTAAAAACTTGATAATTTTAGGAGGGGGACTTCAGCGGCAGCAATAGCCGTTAGTGAATTGTTAGTGCAATGTTGTTAGCGCGCACCCTATGAAATGTTTCTGGCATATAAAGCAAAATTTCCAATAGAAACTGAAAAAATTAATCAGTGGAAATAAGCGTTGTGAGCGAGCGTCATTCCTTTCGGTACGAGGCTCACTCTTCACAGGGTTCGATGAATTGCCTGAGTTGATTCCCGGCAGCAGGATTTAAATGAATCAATGCCTCGTCTTGCGAATCATCATTTGGCCAAAAGCAAAGCCCGGGCGCTTTGCAGCAACCCGGGCTGTTGGCAGGGAGACTCGCGATCGGTCAGGAGCCGGCGACGGTCATGCTGCCGATCAGGATCGAGCCGGTTTGCTTGGTGCCGCGGATCAGCACATCGCTGCCGATCCCGGCGATATCCCTGAACATCTCGCGCAGGTTGCCGGCAATCGTGATCTCTTCCACCGGGTACTGGATCACGCCATTCTCGACCCAGTAGCCGGACGCGCCCCGCGAGTAATCGCCGGTCACATAATTCAGGCCCTGCCCCATCAGCTCAGTGACAAGCAAGCCCGTGCCCATTTTTTTGAGCATGGCCGGGAAATCATCGGAAGGCTGCGTGCGGTTCGAAGTGATCGACAGATTGTGTGAACCACCCGCATTGCCCGTCGTCTGCATGCCCAGCTTGCGTGCCGAGTAAGTCGAGAGGAAATACCCCTGCAGCACGCCATCGCGCACCACCGCGCGCCGCTGCGTGCGCACGCCCTCTTCGTCAAAGGGAGCAGAACCGACCGCGCCGGGCTGATGCGGATCTTCGACGATCTGTATATCGGAACCGAAGACCTGCGTGCCGAGCGAATCAGTCAGGAAAGTGGACTTGCGATAGAGCGCACCACCGGACACCGCCTGTACAAACGAGCCCAGCAGGCCGGCTGCCAGCGGTGCCTCGAACAGCACGGGACATTTGCGGGTATCGAGCTTGCGCGCGTTCAGCCGCGACAATGCACGCTCGGCCGCATAGCGGCCGATGGCCTCGGGCTCGGCCAGCTTGCGCGGATCACGGTCGGACGAATACCAGTCGTCGCGCTGCATATTGTTGCCCTTGCCCGCAATGGGCGACACCGACAGCGAGTGACGGGAATACGGATAGCCGCCAATGAAACCGCGCGAATTGGCGAGCACAAAATGCGATTGCTGCGCATAGGTACTGGCACCATCGCTGTTGGTAATGCGCTTGTCGACCGCAAATGCGGCCGCCTCGCCGCGCAGCGCCAGTGCCACGGCCTCCTCGGCCGACAGCTGCCACGGATGGAACAGCGCGAGGTCGCGCGGCGCTTGCTCCAGCATGTCCTCATCCGGCAAACCCGCGGCCGGGTCTTCCGCCGTGAAGCGCGCAATGTTGTACGCCGCCTCCACCGTATCGCGCAGCGCCTTCGCCGAAAAATCCGAGGTGCTGGCATTGCCGCGACGGATGGCCTTGCCTTCGCCAAGGAACACCGTGACGCCCACGCCCTTGTCCTTGTTCTGCTCGATGGTCTCTACCTTGCCCTTGCGGACCGTCACCGACAGGCCCTGACCTTCGCTGATCTCCACAACGGCATCCGAGGCGCCCATCTCGCGGGCGAAGCGCAGCACATCGCGGGCGATCTCTTTCAGCTGATCCTGGCTGTAGGTGAAGGGGGCTTTGTCCATGGCGGGTTTTTGGTGGAAGCGTCAAAGCGGGTATCATAGCAGCCGTTTACGAATGACATAGGCCGCCTAACATGCCTAACGCCAACCGCGGCTCAGTCGGGTTCCAATCCAGTGAATTCGAACAGCAGTACGCGCGCCCCTCGAAATCCCAGCTCAAGCGCGACATGACCGCCCTGCAAAAACTGGGGGAAATACTGGTCGATGCACCTCGCGACCGCGTCAGGAAGGTTCCCATGCCTGAAGACGTGCTCGAGGCCATCCTCGCGTGCCAGCAGATCAGCAGCCATGAAGGACGCCGCCGGCAGCTGCAATACGTCGGCAAGAAAATGCGCACCCTCGAGGAAGCCGAGGTCGCCGCGATCCAGAAAGTCGTTGACAGCTGGCGCGGCGCATCGCGCGCCGAGACCGCTGCGCTGCATACGATCGAGCGTCAGCGTGAGCGACTGTTGGCTGACGATGGCGCGCTGACCGAGCTGCGCGCGAAGCATCCCGAGCTGGATATGCAGCACCTGCGCACGCTGATCCGCAATGCGCGCAAGGAGCAGGCCGAGAACAAACCCCCGAAAGCCTACCGCGAGATCTTCCAGATCCTGAAGTCTCTGCAAAACGCGCCAACCACCACCGACCAAGACCACGACCGCGATCATGAAGAAGACGAGGACGCATCCTGACGAACTGATCATCGGGCTGGTGTCGATCTCGGATCGTGCGTCCAGCGGCGTGTATGAGGATCAGGGCGTGCCGGCGCTGCGCGACTGGTTCACGCAGGCACTGGCGAGCCCGTGGCAGATGGAGACCCGGCTGATCCCCGATGAACAGGCACAGATAGAGCAGACCCTGATCGAGCTCGTGGATCAGGTGGGCTGTGACCTCGTGCTGACCACGGGCGGCACCGGCCCCGCGCGGCGCGACGTGACGCCTGAAGCCACGCTGGCCGTGGGTACGAAAGTCATGCCGGGCTTTGGCGAGCAGATGCGGCAGATCAGCCTGCGCTTCGTGCCCACGGCCATCCTGTCGCGGCAGGTCGCGGTGATCCGCGAGACGACCGGCCATGCGGCGCTGATCATGAACCTGCCCGGTCAGCCGAAATCGATCCGCGAGACCCTCGAAGGCCTGAAGGACGAGGCCGGCCAGCAGGTCGTCGGCGGCATCTTCGCTGCGGTGCCCTATTGCATCGACCTGATCGGTGGCCCTTACATCGAGACGAATGAGGCAGTCTGCAAGGCCTTCCGTCCGAAGTCGGCAATCCGCCAGAAGTAAAGCCGCCACGAACGAGGCGCGCTCCGTTCCTTCCCACAGAGAGTACTGCGACATGTTAGAGACCGTAGAGATCAGCACGGGCGACAGCCCGGAAGCGGCCGTGATCTGGATGCACGGACTGGGCGCCGACGGCAATGATTTCGTGCCCATCGTGCGCGAGCTCGACCTGTCCGGCTGCCCGGCGATACGCTTCGTGTTCCCGCATGCCGAGACCATGCCCGTCACGATCAACAATGGCTATGTGATGCGTGCGTGGTACGACATTCTCGGCATGGATCTGGTGCGGCGCGAAGATGAAGCGGGGCTGCGCAAGTCGCAGCAGCAGATCGAGGCGCTGATCGATCGCGAGATCGCGCGCGGCATTCCCGCGTCCCGCATCATCCTTGCGGGCTTCTCGCAGGGCTGCGCGATGACGCTGCAGACCGGGCTGCGCTATCCGCAGACGCTGGCGGGGCTGGCCTGCCTGTCCGGCTACCTGCCGCTAGCCGCCGTGCTGAAGGACGAGCGCAGCGAGGCCAATCTGCACACGCCGATCTTCATGGCGCATGGCCGGGGCGATCCCGTGGTGCAGATCAGCCGTGCAGAGGCCTCGCGCGATGTACTCAACGAACTCGGCCATCCGGTCGAATGGCATGAGTATCTGATGCCGCACTCGGTCTGCGAGGAAGAGATCGACGACATCGGCGCATGGATGCGCCGCATGCTGTCGGCCTGATCAGTTTCCGACATCCTCTTTGCGCTGGCGTAAACCCCGGTCAAGTTGCAGCATAAGGACAACGTCAGCATCGTCTTCGCGCTGAGTATCAAGCGCGCCTGATCTGTCGGCGCCGCAGTGCTTCACAGGCGAACAGAGTGATCTCACCATAGCCCGCCGGTACAGGCGCGCACCACGCGCCGGTATCCGCTTGCGGCCGGACTCTGCCGGCTTCTTCCCTTCGCCCCGGAGCCCGAGATGCACTTCCTGTACAAGCCCGACATGCTGCCCTTCGATTTTCTTGATCCGGAGCGTGACAAGGTGCTCGATTTCTGCCTGCGCAACCTACTCTGGAGCGACCCCGAGAAGCTGCGCGCCTTCATGGGCCCGGATCCGACCCAAAGCCCGTATTTCGCTGAATTTGGCGAGAGCGGCTTCGAATGCCGGTTGAACAGCAGCGATCCGGAAGTCAGGGAATTGTTCCGCGACTGGCCCGGCTGGGCGAACTACAAGGTGACTGCCTATGATTTTTTCGGGCAGGATCGCGTGATCCGCTATTACCGGGCGCTTGAGTTCGAGGGCTACATCCGTGATGCGCTGCGTACCTACGTAAACAGTTTTCCGGATCGTCATGCGGCTATTCAGGCACTGGCCGGCGATATCGGGCTGGGCCCGCTCTGAAGCACGCGCCTCGCGGTCAACGTCCTCAGCATCCGCGTCATTACCGCACCCCCGCCCTTCGCTGCAGGCAGCAGACAGGCGCAGTATCATCACGGGCATCATGAAGCCCATCCACCCTGCCCGGCGCCCTGCCGCCCTTGTCCGGCGACTGCTCGTCTTGTTAGCCCTGCTGGCACCACTCGCCGCGCCCCATGCACAGGCCGCGGGCGACCTGACCTGCACCCTCTCAGGCGCGTCGGAAGTCAGCGCCAGCGGCGCGCTGGAGCCGCTGGCCGGCGGGAAAAATTATTACGAGACGGTCGCCGGCGCAGAATTTATCGTCCAGCGCGACAGCGGGCAGATGATGGGCCGTTTTGTGAACAACACCGGCTGGAAGATCAGCGTTCTTGACCCCGGCTCGGCACAGGCCTCGTACAAGGTGCTGTCAGTCCGCAAGGGCGGCCGGGTGCAGAGCCAGTTCTTCGAGGTTCGCCTGCAGGACAAAGGCGACCGCAAGCCCTTCGTGCTGGTCGCCGCCGAGGTACTGCACGGCACCTGCACGCAGTAGTCTGGCGCGACCCGGTGCACCGCCAGCCTGCATGAGCCATCTCGGCTATACTTCGCGCTTCGATTTTTCGCTCTGATCCGGCTGCCGATGCCACTGCCGAGTGGCGGCTTGTGCAGCAAGCGGATCGCGTATTACCCGCCCCGCGCAGGGGTGATACGCGCGACCGGTTCCCAAGATTCATTCAGACATTCATTTCAGTATGCTCACCCTCACGAACTATCAGGAAACCCTCGGCCAGATCATCACCGGTCAGCTCGATGCACTCGCACCCGAGACGGACAAGGAAGGACGCTTTCCGCGTCCCGTGATCGATGCGCTGGCCGGTGCCGGCCTGATGGGACTGGTCAGCAGCAAGGAGGTCGGCGGCATGGGACTAGGGCTGGCCGAGGCCAGCGTCGTCGTCTCGCGTCTCGCGCAAAGCTGCCCCTCCACTGCGATGATCGTCTGCATGCATTACTGCGCCGTCGCCGTGCTCGAGCAATTCGGCGATCAGGCCGTCCGTACCGAGATCGCGGCCGGCCGTCACCTGACCACGCTCGCATTTTCCGAACTCGAATCGCGCAGCCACTTCTGGGCACCCGCCAGCACCGCGACACCGGAGGCCGACAGCATCGTGCTGAATGCGCGCAAGAGCTGGATCACGTCCGCGTTCGAGGCTGACTCCTATGTCTGGTCAAGCCGGCCGGTGGCTGCCGAAGGTGCCAGCAGTCTCTGGCTGGTCGATGCGAAGGCCCAGGGCCTGACGCTGGCCGCGCCCTTCAATGGCATGGGCATGCGCGGCAACGCCTCTTCACCCGTGACCGCGACTGACGTGCGCATTCCGGCGTCGGCCGCGCTGGGCAAGGATGGCAAAGGCTTCGACATCATGATGGGTGTCGTGCTGCCGTGGTTCAGCGTGCTGAACGCCTCCTGCGCAGTCGGCACGATGGAAGGCAGCCTCGCGCGCGCGATCGCGCATGTGAGCAGTACCCGCCATCAGCATCTGGATAGCTCGCTGGCTGACCTGCCGACGATACGCGCGTATCTCGCCCGCGCGCGCATCAAGACCGACATGGCCCATGCGCTGCTGCAGGACACGCTGGCGGCGATTGACAGCCAGCGCGCCGATACCATGCTGCGCGTACTGGAGATCAAGGCGGCCTGCGCCGAGAGCGCGCTCGAAGTGACGGATGTCGCGATGCGCGTCTGCGGCGGTGCGGCCTTCCGCAAGGAAGTCGGCGTCGAGCGCCTGTTCCGCGATACACGCGCCTCGCATGTGATGGCACCGACCACCGATGTGCTGTACGACTTCATTGGCAAGGCCGTTACCGGCCTGCCGCTGTTCTGAGACAAAACGTCGACAAGATAGAAATCCATTGAGTAACGAGACAACGATGAGCCAACGAACGCTGGTCATGGGCGCAGTCGCCTACGCGCCCAAGGTGGTCACGATCTGGGAAGGTTTCAAGCACTGGTTCCATGACCAAGGGCTGCCCTTCGATTTCGTGCTGTACTCGAATTACGAGCGTCAGGTCGAGGACCAGTTCAACGGCACGCTCGATCTCGCGTGGAACTCGCCGCTGGCCTGGGTGCGCGCCGAGCGCATCGCGCGCGCGAAAGGCCTGACGGTGTCAGCGGTAGCAATGCGCGACACGGACTGCGATCTGACCTCGGTACTGGTGGTGCGCAACAACGCGGGCATCGATACCCTCGACGCGCTGCGCGGCAAGACCATCGGCTTTGGCGCGATCGATTCGCCGCAGGCCACACTGATCCCCATGGACCATCTGCGTCAGGCCGGACTGGTGGCCGCGCGTGACTACACGGCGCAGCGCTTCGATGTCCTCGGCGGCAAGCATGGCGACCATGTCGGCGGCGAACTCGATGCGGCCAAGGCACTGGTACAGGGCAAGATCGATGCCGCATGGATGATCGACGGTAATCACCTGGCGTTCTCGTCGGACGGCACTCTGCCCTCTGGCCAGACCCGGGTGCTGGCGCGCACCGCGCCGTTTGATCACTGCAATTTCACTGTCAGCCCCGGCGCGCCGGGCGAGCTGATCCAGCGTTTCACCGAGCTGCTGCTTGGCATGCGCTGGGATGATCCTGCCGTGCGCCCGCTGCTCGAACTCGAGGGCCTGCGCCAGTGGAAGACCGGCCGCACCAGCGGCTATGCGGCGCTGGAACGCGCCGTCGATGATGAAAGTTTCTACGATGCTTCAGGCACTATCATCGCCAGCGGCTATCGATATTGAGTCGCTGGGACTCGATCAGGGCGCGCACCTGCTGATCCGGCGCGCGCTGGATCGGCTCGCGATCGGTGACACGCTGCGCGTGGACGCCTGCTCGCCCGACTGGGACATGCACCTGCTGGCCTGGTGCCGCAGTCAGGGCCACGCGGTCACCTTCACCGAGGGCCATGCACTGATCACGCGCGGGCCATTCCAGCAAGGCCGCTGGCAAGGCGCGCAGCGCCATGGCGAGGCCGACCGTCATCGTGACGGTGCCGTGGCCGAACAGGCCGCACCCGGCTGGGGCGTCGCCGCACGCGGTGCCGTCGTCGAGGCAGGGAGCCCCGGTTTCGATTTCCGTTTTTCCGACAAATCCGAGATCTGGGCCGACTCGGCTGCCGAACTCTACCGGCAGGCGCTGGCAGGACAATGGGACCCCGACACCGCGATCGACTGGTCGCAGGCGACCGAGCTCCCCGACGAGGTCGAGGACGCCGTCGTGCAGGTGATGACTTACCTGATCGAGAACGAGAATGCCGCGCTGCTGGTGCCCGCACGGCATCTCGGGCAGGTGCATCCGCATTTTCGTGAAGTGATGCAGCTCCTCGCGATACAGTGCGCCGACGAGGCGCGCCATGTCGAAGTCTTCACGCGCCGCGCGACCCTGCGCCGCGAGAATCCGTCGCTCTCGGGCGCGGGCGGACAGGCGTCACTGAAGACCCTGTTCGAGACCGGTGATTTTTCCACCAGCGCCTTTCTGCTGTCCGTGCTGGGTGAAGGCACCTTCGTCAATCTGCTGAACTTCCTGCAGGAGCACGCGCCCGATCCGGTCACGCGTCAGGTGGCCAAAATGGTCGCGCGGGACGAGGCACGCCATGTGGCCTTCGGCATGGCGCATCTCGAATACCGGCTGTCACAGGATCCCGGCTACCTGTCGGCGCTCAGGGCGGCGATCGAGCAGCGCTACGATGCGCTGTCGGCGAGCGCCGGTCTGAATGAAGAAGTGTTCGATGCGCTGATCCTGCTGGCCGCCGGCAGCAGCGCGCCGGAGGCGATACGCGCAGGCTTTGCCCGCGTGCAGAAACTCAAACAGGACATGGCGACCGGTCGCAAGGCGCGGCTGGTCCGACTGGGCTTCGACGCCGACGAGGCCGAGCGCCTGTCGGGACTGCATACACGGAATTTCATGTAAGCGCGCAGACAGGCCAGCCGCCCGACGTGCTCGCCGAGTGACCTGATCTCTGCGTGCTGATCGATCTATACGTGCTGCTCCATCCGCGAATGCTTCTGCGTATCCTTCATTCCCAGATACACCAGCAATGACAGCAGGATGCAGCCGGTCGCATACCAGTAGAACCAGCTCTCGTGGCCGGACTGCTTGAAGGCCAGCGCCACCGTGTCCACCGATCCGCCGAACACGGATACCGTGAGCGCATACGGCAGGCCCACGCCGAGCGCACGCACCGAGGTCGGGAACAGCTCGGCCTTGATGATGCCGGTGATCGCGGTATAGCCGGAGACAATCAGCCAGGCGCCGCAGATCAGCAGGAAAGCCACCCACGGGCTTTTTGTCTGCGATAGCGCGGTCAGCAGCGGCACCGTGCACAGCACGCCCATCGTGCCGAACCAGATCAGCAGCGGCTTGCGACCCACGCGGTCGGACAGCGCGCCATACAGTGGCTGCAGCAGCAGGGCCACCACCAGATAGCCCACGACGACGGTCGTGACCTGCGTCTCATCCAGCCCGACCGACAGCTTCAGGAATTTCTGCATGTACGTGGTGTAGGTGTAGAACGCGCTCGTGCCACCGATCGTGATGCCGACCACCAGCAGTAGCTCGCGCCAGTGCGCGAACAGCGCCTTCAGCGAACCGGATGCGGGCGCGACGCTGGCCGCTTGCTGATAATGATCCGTCTCGTGCATGTCGCGCCGCATCAGCAGTGCATACAGCGACAGCAGCGCGCCGATCGCAAACGGAATGCGCCAGCCCCACGCGCGCAGTTCTTCGGGCGTGAGAAACACCTTCTGAAGCACCAGCAACAGCAGCACGGCCGCCAGCTGGCCGCCGATCAGTGTGGTGTACCAGACCCCGGAATAAAAGCCGCGACGCCGCGGGTCGGCCATCTCGGCCAGATAGGTGGCGCTGGCACCGTACTCGCCGCCCTGGCTCAGTCCCTGCAGCAGGCGCGCGACCACGAGAATCACGGCGGCACCGGCACCGATCTCGGCATGCGTGGGGCTGACCGCGATCAGCAGCGAGCCAAAACACATCAGCAGCACCGAGTAGAGCAGCGCACGCCGCCGTCCGTGACGGTCGGCGACCCAGCCAAACAGAATGCCCCCGACCGGCCGTATCACGAAGGCTGCCGCAAACACCGCCGCTGCCGACAATTGCTGTGCGACCGGGTCGGCCGACGGGAAAAACGCCGGCGCAAAATACAGCGCAAAGGCCGAGTACGCGTACACGTCATACCATTCGATCAGGTTGCCGACTGAACCGACCAGGATCGCCCGGACCCGCGACGCCGTGCCGCGCAGGCCCTCCGGCGGTGTGCTGTCGTCGGCCGGGCCGTCCTTCACTACGCTCGTGCTTGCGCTGTCCATAAGTCTCCGCTGGCGGCTCTGGCCGTCTGTCTCTGAATTTCATGGCATCATAAACCGCCAAAACAGGGAGCGCCGCGCGCAGCAGGCTGCGGCCGACAACAACCAGAATGACAACATCCCCACCCCGCTACCGTGTGCTCTTCCTCTGCATGGGGAATATCTGCCGCAGCCCGACCGCGCATGGCGTGTTCCGCCATCTTGTCGCCACCGAGGGGCTGGACAGTCAGGTGCAGGTCGATTCTGCGGGTACGCACAACTACCATCCGGGCGAGCCACCTGATGAGCGCACCCAGCGCCATGCGAAGCGGCGCGGCTATGATCTTTCGGACCTTCGGGCACGGCAGATTTCACGCGAGGATTTCGCGCAGCATGACCTGCTGCTGGCCATGGACTGGGACAATCTCGCGCTGGCCGAGCAGTACTGTCCGGACGAGCACCGTCACAAGCTGAGGAGACTGACCGAGTTTTGCCGTCGGCATGACGCCACGATCGTGCCGGACCCCTACTATGGCGCTCATGAAGGTTTCGAGCACGTGCTTGATCTGGTCGAGGATGCATGCGAGGGCCTGCTCGCCCATGTCCGTCAGCGCCTGAAGATGCAACCTGTCCCTGCGCAGAGAGAGCAGCCATGAACCGCTCGAGAACGTCCGTGGCACTGATCGTTGTGCTGGCTGTCGCGCTGGTCCTTGGCGCCCTGCTCGCCACCGGCGTGCTGCGCTGGCGAGAGGAACCGGGCCAGACCTTCCAGAGCACCGGCAAGCTGGAGGTTGTCTGCGAGGTCGAGATCAGCCGCCTGAACGAAGGCCTGACCCAGCCTTTCGACGTGGACAGGATCACGATACCGGCCGAGTTCGATTTCGAGGAAAAAACCGGCTGGTACACCGGTGAGTTCACCATCTCGCGCAGCCGCAAGGGCACGCTGAAGGTCGATGGCGCGGTGCTGGAAATCTACCGGCCGGCGATGTTCAAGCGTTTTGGCCTCGTGATCCAGGGCGAGCACGTGACACTGGATCGGACCAACGGCGCGTTCCGGCAATGGATCGACCTTCAGGGCGACAAACGCCTCGACCTGATCACCGGTCGCTGCAAGCGGAAGAACGACTTGCCATTCTGACGTTCAGGCGCCGCGCAACAGGCTGCGGCGCGCCGCCTGCGCGATGCCATACAGCCGTGGCAGCTCGGATCGCACGGTGTCGCGCAGCCTGCCGAACCAGCTGCCCTCGTCACGATGCAGCATCACCTCCACCTGATTGACAAGCATCCGTCGCTGCGACGCGCCCGCGCGCACATTCCACTGGTACTGATGCGAGCGCGGCACATAATGCGCGGTGAACGAGCGGCGCGAGTGGCGCGCATCCGATGTCGGCAGGCTGCCATGAATGACCATCGAATTCCACATCAGCAGGTCGCCCTGCCGCAGCACCGGTGACAGACAATCCAGCGGCCCGCCGCGCACGAACTCGGCCATGCGTGCCTTGTACTCGTCGCTGTTGGGATCACCGGACTCGCCCGGCACTTTCATCCGATGGCTGCGCGGCAGCACGAAAAAGCGGCCGGCCTCGGGATGAATGTCCTCCGCTGCCACCCACACGCCGATCATGCAGCCGGTCTGCTCGGAATCGATATAGTGCCCGTCGCGATGCGCCCAGGTCGTCTGGTTGCCATCGAAATACATCGTATGCACGATGCGCCCCGGCTCGCCGCACAGCACCTGCACCGCGTGCTGGATGCGCGGCTGCGTGAGCAGATCAAGGCCCGTGTCGCGAAACAGCGGATATTTTTTTGCCGACAGGTCCTGCAGGTTCATGATCGGATATTTCATGAAGCCGGCCTCTGTCAGCACGTGCCGCTCGTAGCGCCCCGACGCATGCCGCTCGAAAAACCCGGTCCGGTCAGGCAGAACCTCGCGCCGGAACGCGCTCACCCCGGCTTCACACAGGCACGCAGGCACGGCCTGGCGCACCACGACATAGCCCTCGCGCGCGAACCACTCACGAAATGCGGGCGCATCGTCCGGCGACGGATAACATTCCGTGTCCCGCGTGCCGCGCGGATGCTGCAGCACCAGCTGCCGCGGCAGGGGTGGCACGCGCTCGCGCGATTTCGCGGTTTTAACGGCCCTCAACGCTTCCAATGCTGCCTCCTGATGCCCGCCACATGACGATGCGCACTGCCACAGTCTAGGAAAGCGCGCACGGCCCCCGCTTGCGACCGCACAAGAAGCAGTTCGCTGCGCATTGCGCAAAGCAGCCGCTCGCCGCCGCGTCGCTTGCGCGTACAATCATGCGGCCACGTAGCCGGCACACGTCCTGCTACCGTGCGCCGGCCCGTCCCTTGTTCGCTGCGCGATGCGCGCCACTAACCATGATGTCGCGATGAACGCTTCCGCAGATACCCCGCCCCTCGAACACCGTCCCCTGATCATCGCGCTGACCGGCACGCTGTCGCTCGCCGTCGCGATGGGCATCGGCCGCTTCGCGTTCACGCCGCTGATGCCGATGATGCTGCATGATCAGCTGCTGGATCTGGAGAGCGCCAGCTGGCTGGCCAGTGCGAACTACGTCGGCTATCTGCTCGGTGCGCTGCTGTGCACGCTGCAGCCGACCGTATGGAAACGCGCAGGCTGGCCGCCACTGCGCAGCTCAACGATGGTGCGCAGCGGCCTCGCGATGACCTGTGCGCTGACGGCAGCGATGGCACTCGACGCGCCGGCCGCCTGGCCATGGCTGCGATTTTTTGCCGGTCTCGTGACCTCGTTCGCGTTCGTGTTCACCTCGAGCTGGTGCCTCGGCCACCTGTCACGGCTGCAGGCACCGGCCGCAGGCGGTGTGGTGTACGCGGGTCCGGGTGTGGGCATTGCCACCAGTGGCCTGCTCGCGGGCCTGATGGTGCAGCTCGGCTGGCCTGCCGGTGCCGGCTGGCTGGCCTTTGCCGCACTGGCGACGATCATGACGGCCATCATCTGGCGCGCGTTCGGCGCACCCGATGCCGCCCCGCTGCCGCCTGCGTCGGCACAGGCCGCGAACACCGCAGGCGGCAGCACTGCCGAAAAGGCCTTGCTGACGATCGCCTATACGTTCTCGGGATTTGGCTACATCATCACTGCGACCTTCCTGCCCGTGATCGCGCGCACCGCGCTGCCGGGGTCGGCGTGGCCGGACCTGTTCTGGCCGATGCTGGGCGCCGGCGTCGCCATCGGCGCGCTGATTGCGTCGCGCATCCCGTCCCGCATCGACCAGCGCCTGTTGCTGGTCGCCTGCTATCTGATGCAGGCGCTCGGCGTCGCGCTGGGCAACTGGATGCCCAGCCTGGCGGGCTTTGCGATTGGCTCGGTGCTGGTCGGCCTGCCGTTCACGGCGATCACCTTCTTTGCGATGCAGGTCGGGCGGCGGCTACATCCGCATGCACCCTCGGCCATCATCGGGCTGCTGTCGGCGGCCTTCGGCCTCGGGCAGATCGTCGGTCCGCCGATGGCAGCGGCACTGATCGCGCGCGCGCCCTCGACGGCGGCGGGCTTTGCGTGGTCGCTCGACATCGCCGCTGCCTCGCTGCTGCTGGGCGCGGTGATCTATTACGGGATGACGCGGCGCTTTCCTGTCGGACGCTGAGCTGCCCCGTCAGGCTGTGCGTGAGTCGCGCGGGACAAGGCGTCCTAGCGCGAGGTCACGGGCGGATCGTTGTAGAGCACCGTGATGCTGATCCGGCGGTTGCGGGGATCGGAAGGATCCTTGGGATTGAAGGGCGCGGTATCGGCCACGCCCTCGACACGCTCGAAGCGTGACGAGGACATGCCTGCCTTCTCCAGCATGCGCCTCGTGGCCTCGGCACGCTCAATGGATAGCGACCAGTTGGTGCGCTCGCTGCCGGCGGGGAAAGGCGTGCTGTCGGTATGGCCCTTCACCGAGAGCTTGTTGGGCAGCGTCGCCACGGATTTCGCGACCTCGTTGATCAGCGCCGAGGCGCGCGAACTCATGTTGGCCGTGCCGCTGCCGAACATCGAAAAATTCGCCTTGTCGATGATCTCCACGCGCAGCCCGTCACGCTCGCGGATGAAGTTCACCTGATTCTGCAGGTCGGACAGCTGCGGGTTCTGCTGCAGCTTTTCCTTGATGTCCTGCTCGAGCTGGTCAAGCTTCTCGCGCTTGGCCTGCTCGGCGATCTGCTGCTTCTGTTCGTCGGTCAGGTTCTCGCCATACTTCGAGGTCTTGGGCTTGTCCTTCTCGGACGAGCCCTGATCTTCGCCGGGGCCGGCCTCGGTACGTGGCGTCACGCTCTCGATCAGCTGCGCCTGCTTCGGCGGCCCGGGAATGCCCTCGGGATCGATCACCGAGACACCGCCGAGCATCCCGTTGGAGCCGGCCGTCATGCCCAGCGCCGCCTCACGGCGGTCGGAGGGCTGGAAGTATTCCGCAATGCCCTGACGCTGGTCTTCGGAGGTCGAGCCGAGCAGCCACATCAGCAGGAAGAACGCCATCATCGCCGTCATCATGTCGGCCAGCGCAATCTTCCACGCACCGCCATGTGCGCCCGCATGGCCATCCTCGACGACCTTTTTCCAGATGACCGGCGGCTCGCCCGCGGGCGCTTCGGCCGGCGGGGCTTCCGCGGCCGGCGCGCCGTCGGCCGGCTGCTCGTCAGGTTTTTTTTCCTCTTCCGCCATCGTGGTCAGTCATCAGGGCAATAGCCAGTGAATCGACACAAGCCGCGCCGACTGGAGCCGGCGCAGACAATTTCTTTTCGGAAATATAAGCGAAACCCGTCGGGCTGTCGACCCGGGACGGGCTCGACGGCGGGGAATGACGGCCATTGGCCGACCGCTTACCGGCGGCCTGCTGGCCGCCTGCCACCCGCCTGAGTCTCGTCGAGCGTCGCCGGCCTGATCAGGCAGTGCCGGGGCCGACTTCGAAATTGGCCATGCCTTCCAGCGCCTTCACCATCGCCGAATGGTCCCAGCCCTTGCCGCCATGCGCGACGCAGGACGAGAACAGCTGCTGGGCCGACGCCGTATTCGGCAGCGACAGCCCGAGGCTGCGGGCGGCGGACAGCGCGAGGTTCAGGTCTTTCTGGTGCAGTTCGATGCGAAAACCCGGATCGAAGGTCCGCTTGATCATGCGCTCGCCATGCACCTCGAGGATGCGCGACGATGCAAAGCCGCCCATCAGCGCCTGTCGCACCTTTGCCGGATCGGCACCGGCACGCGCCGCAAACAGCAGCGCCTCGGCGACGGCTTCGATGTTGAGTGCCACGATGATCTGGTTCGCGACCTTGGCCGTCTGCCCGTCGCCATGGCCACCGACCAGCGTGATGTTCTTGCCCATCAGTTCGAACAGCGGCCTGACCTGCGCAAAACCCGCGTCGGTGCCGCCGACCATGATGGTCAGCGCCGCATTCTTCGCACCGACCTCGCCGCCCGAGACCGGCGCATCCAGATACTCGCAGCCCAGCGCCGAGATGCGCTGTGCGAATTCCTTGGTGGCGATCGGGGAGACCGAGCTCATGTCCACCACCGTCTTGCCTGCGGACAGACCCTGCGCGACGCCATGCTCGCCGAACAGCACCCGCTCGACATCGGGTGTGTCGGGCAGCATCAGGAACACGATGTCGGCTTTCTGCGCGACCTCGGCCGCATGGGCACACAGCACCGCACCGTCTTGTTGCAGGTAATCCGGTGTCTTGCTGCGCGTGTGCGTGAACAGCTGATGACCTGCCTTCAGCAGGTGATGCGCCATCGGTGCGCCCATGATGCCGAGTCCGATGAAGCCGAGTTTGTGTTGCGTACTCATGTTGTCGTCTCTTGGTGGAAGTTGTTATCGAGCCTGCGCCACTGCGGCAAGGTGTGCGGTTCAGAACGCGTCGCAGCGGCCGGGGGTCATTATGTCATGAGCGATTCCGGGCTGATGACGCCACGAAGTGATACGCCGCAGATCGCCGATTGCGCGATCGTCGGTGGCGGTGTGGCGGGCGCGAAGCGTGATCCTCGCCACCGGTGCCGTCGATATCGAATTCGGCCTGCCGGGTGATGCTGAGCCTTGCCGATGGTCGCGAACAATAGCTGGACACGCTGTACTCCGCACTGGGTTCGGTGGTGCGCTCGGAACTGGCCCGCGAGCTCGGTGTTCACGTGCTGCGCAATGGCGATGTGCAGGTCGATCGCCGGACCATGGGCACGAGCCTGCCCGGACTGTATGCGATCGGTGACGTGGTGAACGGCCTATCGCAGATCAGTGTGGCGGCCGGTCATGCTGCCGTGGCCGCCACGGCCATTCATCACCGGCTGCGCAAAGCCGCATTGCACACCCGCCAGCCACCCTGATCAGCACGTTCAGTGTTCAGCGTGCGCCACTGCCCTCGCCCCCGGCCGGAAGGCGGTGATAGTAGGCCGCGAGACTCTCGATGTCCTTGTCCGACAGTCCTTTGGCCATCACGCTCATCTGCTCATGCCGGCGCGCACCGCTGCGATAGTCCTTCATTGCCTTGACCAGATAGGCCTCGTTCTGCCCGGCGAGATTCGGCGCATCCGGCATCGTGGCGATGCCGTTCGCCCCATGGCAGGCTGCGCATTGCGATGATCTGGTCTTGCCGGCCGCCGGATCGGCGGACTGCGCGGCGGTCTGCGCGGCGCCGTGCATGGCCAGCGGCACCGTCAGCAAGATCAGTACGCTCGGTACGCTCAGCACGCTCAACACTACCGGCATCCGTAGCGTCACCTGCCCGGCTCCCCGCCATACGAGATGCGATAGATCGCGCCCGCATAATCATCCGACACCAGCAGCGAGCCATCGGCAAGCTGCGCGACATCCACCGGGCGACCGAGGAATTCATTCGAGGAAGTCAGCCAG